>AR_comb_assmDRAFT_10054624_pt1 | contig 12047 bp, 12 predicted proteins | sample ArasoioldDNA_FD_10543 | JGI IMG/M metagenome (IMG submission 10543) | reverse complement strand
ATGAGTAATGAGTAATGAGTAAGGAGTGGGAAACTCTGCGACCGCAAGAACCTTCGGTAATGAAGCTAAGCCATGGGGTCTTTGGGGAGGTTTTTATAATTTTTCGAATTTGCAATGGGGGTAAGCGACCAGTCGGTTGTTATATTAAAAATTACATTTGGGCGCAGCTTTAGTACCAGGAACGGAATACAGCTTCTTCGAGATGGAGTTTCATGACGAACAAATTGCCCTGCTGCTGTCCAAAAAGGATGAGGCGGCTTTTGAACAGGTTTTTAAAAAGCACTTCAAAAACCTGCATGCCTACGCTTTCACGATCCTGAAGGATGAGGTTGAGGCCGAGGAAGTAGTGCAACAGGTTTTTTTCAAATTGTGGGAGCGATCCGGGCATCTTTCTGTTTCGGGCCCCATTGCTGCTTATCTCTACCGCGCTGTTCACAATGAAAGTCTCAATTTTTTGAAACACCAAAAAGTAAAAGCGAATCACCGGTTGCATGTGGCGTACAGCATGAAAAATAAATTGGAACAAGTACAGGAGAAATTGATCACCCAGGAGCTGGAGAAGAAATTCAGGGAAGCAATGAATGAATTGCCGGAGCAATGCCGAACGGTTTTTCAGCTGAGCCGCTTCGAGGACATGAAGTATAGAGAAATTGCGGACAAGCTGGATATTTCCGTAAAGACGGTGGAAAAGCATATGGGCAAAGCATTTCAGTTATTACGAACGAAGTTGGTTGACTTTTTACCACTATTATTACTATTCTTAAAACTATAAAACCCTGGAAAAAGAATTTGAAAATATTAATGACGACCTGTTGGTGAGGTTTCTACTTAACGAAACCGATGCTGATGAGCAGCAACAGGTGAAGCAGTGGCTCGCTGCTGATGATGCTCACCTTGCTTACTACAACCAACTGAAAAAAATCTGGGATGAGAGCCAGCAGTTGGCATCAACGATGGCAGTGGATGAAAACAGGGCATGGGGAAAATTCCAGCAAAGGATCCATCCTGGTCTTGATCGTCGCACAAGTTTTGGATGGGTAAGAATTGCCGCTGCGGTTATTGTTTTGCTCGGCATTGGATTTTTGACCTTTTGGGTATTCAATAACCGTGTAAATGAGACAACAGTCGCCGCACAGCAAGCTCCCGTGAATGATATCTTACCAGATGGCTCGTTAGTGACAGTTAACAAAGGATCTTCTATTTCCTATCCCTCCAAATTCAAAGGAAAAACAAGAGAAGTGGCTTTGACGGGAGAAGCTTTCTTTAACGTCACGCCAAATAAAGCGAAACCATTTATTATTTCCATAAATGATGTGCAGATCACCGTAGTGGGAACTTCTTTCAACGTAAAAAACATTAATGGTAGCACGGAGGTGGTGGTGGAAACAGGAATTGTAAAAGTGACCAAGGACGGAAAAACCGTGGAATTGAAGGCTCACGAAAAATTGTCCACGGGGGCAAGAGATTCTATGATGGTAAAAGAACAGTCAAAAGACCAGCTATATAAATATTACCGGACAAAAGAGTTTGTGTGTGACGACACGCCGCTGTGGAAGCTGGTGCAAGTTATTAATGAGGCGTACAACTCGCATGTCGTCATCGGCAACCCTGCGTTGAAGGATATGACTATCACTACCACATTTAATAATGAGTCGCTGGAGCAGGTACTGAATGTAATCAGTATTACTTTCAACATCAAAGTCGTAAAACAAGGCGATACCATCATTTTACAATAACAGATTTTACAGGCCATGAAAAAAATTGCGGGCATTATTTTTTTGGTTAGCGGTATTACTGTTTCTTGTTTTGGGCAAGCTCTTTTATCGAAAAGCTTTTCGCTGGATGTGAATCGTCAACGGTTGGATAATGTGCTGGAGATACTCAGCAATAAAGGCGACTTCTATTTTTCATACAATTCCAAAATTCTAAAAAAGGACAGTTTGGTGAGCCTGAGCGTTCGCAATAAAACAGTCAGGGAAATATTGAGCCTTTTGTTTAACAGCACTTATGAATTTAAAGAAAGTGGCAATTATGTAATCATCCGTAAAGCCCCGATAAGAATGACGATGGTTACAAACAAAGTTGCCGTCGACGAGAAAATGTATTCTGTGAGCGGTTATGTGTTTGATGAACAATCAGGCGTTGCCATTACTGAAGCCAGTGTTTACGACAAAAAGCAGCTTGCCTCGGCGCTAACAGACGATGCCGGATATTTTAGGCTCAAACTGAAAGGTAGCAAGGCAAGTACGGTCACGATTACCATCAGTAAGGAATTTTATGAAGACACTTCAATACTGATAGAACCACGCCACAACCAGGAGCTCACGATCACCATGACACCTGTAGAAAAGGAACAAGATAAAGTGACTGTTTCCCCTGAAGATTATTTGGTCCCTGATTCTATGAAAATGCACCGCATCTTGGATACAGTTTCACAAAAGATTGAGCCGAACAATTTAGCAAACGTGGAAAGAACAGGTATGGGAAAACTTTTACTTTCTACAAAACAAAAAATTCAGAGCCTGAACCTGGGTCATTTTTTCACAACACGGCCGTTCCAGGTATCATTTGTTCCCGGTTTGGGCTCGCACGGCAAAATGAGCGGCCAGGTTGTCAATAATTTTTCATTGAATGTGTTGGGTGGTTATACTGCCGGAACTAACGGCATGGAACTAGGCGGCCTATTCAATATTGACAAGAAAGAAGTGAAATATTTCCAGGCGGCTGGTGTCTTCAATGTGGTTGGGGGACAAGTCCGCGGCTTGCAGGTAGCCGGTATCAACAATACCGTATTGGACACGACTTACGGCGTCCAGGTTGCAGGCATAAATAACCTCGTCAAAGGGAAATTTGCTGGTTGGCAGGTGGGCGGGGTATACAATCATGTTTCCGATAGCGTAAAAGGCGTGCAGACTGCCGGTGTCGCCAACTTTGCGCGAAGAAAATTGAGCGGGGTGCAAATAGCAGGAGTGATGAACTTCAGCAATAAAGAAACGAGTGGCGCACAGATCGCTGGTGTTTGCAATTATTCAAAAAGGTTGCGAGGAGTACAAATTGGCTTAATTAACATCGCGGATACTTCGGAAGGTTTTAGTATCGGGTTGATCAATGTTGTAATAAAAGGGTATCACAAACTGAGCTTTTCCACCAACGAAATACTGAATGTAAATGCGGCCTTTAAAACGGGGAACACGAAACTATACAGCATTCTCTATGCAGGAGTGAATGCCGGCAGCAACAACCGGGTATATTCTTTCGGTTATGGCTTGGGCAGCGAACGTAATTTGAACAAAAAGAAAACTCTCTCATTGAACCCGGAACTAACTTCGCAATATCTGTATCTAGGCTCATGGGACTATACAAATATTTTAAGCAAATTTCATTTCAACTTGAATGTGAAACTAGGCAAGTATGTTTCTCTGTTTGCCGGGCCATCGTTTGCCGTATATGTTTCGAACCAGGAATCGGTGATCCCAGGTTATCGGTTCCCCGTTCCGCCTTCTGGTTATCACACTTACTCTTTCAGCGATACTGTAACAGGCTGGTTCGGCTGGAACGCGGGTATTAATTTCTTCTAACATTTCTATTCAATGTCCATGATGTTACCGCCGCACGTGTCCTGATGCAATTACTTTTTTTCATCACATAGAAACATAGGCACATAGATATACATAGGCTCTGTGTGACCCTATGTTTCTGTGCCTATGTGGTGAAAAACTGACTGCACATAAAGTTTTGTTAACGGGTAGGGTAACATCTTTCTGTGTTGTTAATCTATAAAACCCTTTCTGGCGACAGGCAGGCATTAACAACAAAGAAGATGACCATGAAGACCCGGTTTATTATTGCCTTATTCTTCCTGGCTTTGACAGTCCATGGCCAGTATAATCAACAGCTTCGAGGGGCAATTATCGATCTTGTTTTACAAAAGCCACTTCCCGGCGCCACCGTTACAATCGCTTCTCTTAATCGGTCAACCGTTACGGACGAAGAAGGACTATTTCGTTTTAAGGATATGTCCATAGGTTCTTATCGCATTATAGTTACTTATACCGGTTTTAAAGAAGCGACGGTGGAGAATGTCGCGGTTAACTCAGGCAAGGAAACGGTTCTAAGCATTTCGTTGGAAGCACTGGTGAAAACAGAAGATGAAGTTTTAATAAGGGCGAACAGTAAAAGAAACAAACCCCTCAACGATATGAGTGCCGTCAGCGCAAGAGCTTTTACAGTAGAAGAAACACAAAAGTATGCAGCAGCAGTGAATGATCCGTTGCGCATGGCAGTTGCTTTTCCCGGTGTGCTGGCAGGTAATGATGGAGGCAACACCATTATTATTCGCGGGAATTCTCCAACCGGGCTGTTGTGGAAAATGGAAGGAATGGACATTCCCAATCCTAATCATTTTAGTGAAGCAGGAAATACAGGTGGCGGTATTTCGATTCTTAGCTCGCAATTATTGTCGAATTCCGATTTTGTCACTGCTGCGTTTGCCGCGGAGTATGGCAATGCATTGAGTGGTGTATTTGACCTCAAACTTCGCCGCGGGAATAATGAAAAGAGAGAATACACATTGCAGGCCGGGTTGTTGGGACTCAATGCCGCAATAGAAGGACCTTTTTCAAAAAACTATAAAGGCTCGTATCTTATCAACTATCGTTACTCGACCTTGAAATTGCTAAACAGCATTGGCGTTCTGCCTTCTGATGGTGCAGTAACCAACTTCCAGGATCTGTCGTACAATATTTACTTGCCAACAAATAAGATGGGCACGTTTACGTTGTTTGGCTTTGGTGGGTTAAGTAGCGAAAACAGGGATGCCGACAAGGACTCCACCCATTGGGAAGAAAAAAGTGACAGGTATCCTTATCATTTTGTGGCCAATACTGCGATGAGTGGTATTACCCATACCGTATTGTTAGGCAGCAACATTAATTTAAAAACGAGCGCCGGCGTTTCTTATACAAAGAATGGATATGACGAAGACTTTATTGAGAACGATTACACTGTTTCAAAAAACTACAAGGACAATTATATAGTTAGAAAATGGCTCTTCAACTCAACAATGAACTACAAATTCAGCAATAGAGTGAGCGTACGAGCCGGTGTAATAGGTAACCTGATTCATTTTAATTATTACCAGTTATCGGCCGAACACAAAGGCGATCCCCTGGAGGAAAGAATCAATACGGATGGGAATACGTCCACGCAACAGGTCTTCGGGCAATGGCAGTATAAACCATCAAACGACATTACTGTCAATGTAGGACTGCATTACCTTCACCTTTCATTGAATAATTCTTCATCGGTAGAACCACGCTTTTCCGCAAAATGGAACATCACTCAAAAAAGTCGCCTCGCCCTTGGCTACGGATTGCACAGCCAGTTGCAGATATGGGGTGTTTATTTTGCAAGACAAGAAAATCCTGACGGAAGTTTCAATATGCCGAACAAGGACCTTGGCTTTACGAGAGCCCATCACTATGTGTTGTCTTATAGCTACCGGCTTGCAAAGAATCTTTTGTTGAAAACGGAGCTATATTACCAGCAGTTATTCAATGTACCGGTGAGTGTCAAGGACAGCAGCACATTTTCCACTCTCAACATAATGGACGGTTATGTGCTGGATCCGCTGGAAAATAAAGGAAAGGGCAAAAATTATGGAGTGGAAATATCGCTGGAGCGTTATTTGCAAAACAATTTCTATCTCACCCTCAGTAATTCCTTATATCAATCGAAGTACACGGGTTTAGATGGAATTGAACGAAACACTAGGTTCAATGGAAATTATATCATCACACTGATTGCGGGTAAAGATTTTGTTTCTGACAATAAAAAGAAAACTTTTGGTGTCAACTTCAAAACCATTTACGCTGGCGGATTGAGAACCACCCCGATTGATCTTGCCGCTTCGCAAGCCAAAGGCTATACTGTGTTTGATGAATATAATGCCTACACTCTTCGCAATCCAGATTATTTCCGCAGTGATTTGCGCCTAAGCATGACATGGAACAAAAGGCATTTTACAAGCACCTTGTCACTGGACATTCAAAACGTGACCAACCGGCTGAACGTCTACAACCAGTATTTCAACGAGGACGACAATAAGATCACGTACGAGTATCAAACGGGAATAATACCCGTGCTAAACTATAAAATCGACTTTTAGCGCATCATTTAATTCAAAAAACATAAACAATGAAAAGGTCAATGACAGTTTGGGTCCTAGCGTCCATAATCATTTTTTCTTCCTGCCGAAAAGTAATAGGCGAGGGGCCGCTAGTAACACAGACAAGGGCGGTTAGTAATTTCACGGGCATATCATACGAGACAAGTGGAAATGCCTATATCACAATTGGCCCCACGTACAAGGTGGAAATAACAGCGCAACAGAATATTCTTGACGTGATAAATACAAACGTAGTCAACGGCGTGTTGCATATAGATTTCAAGGACAATGTGCGTGTGAGAGCTCATGAAGATGTTATAGTGAGCATTACGTTACCGGTTGCTGATTACTTTCGCTTGAGCGGTTCCGGGAATATGGATGTTAGCGGCGATATTGCCGCAAACAATTTGAAATTGACATTAAGCGGATCTGGTAATATTCTCGTGCACAATGCAGTGATTGCGGACAAGATCGATGCGGAAGTGAGTGGTTCAGGAAATATCAATGTCAGCAATGGGTCCACTGTCAATGAAGACCTCGATATAAGTGGCAGCGGCAACATTCAGCTGGCCGGAGTTACCGCTCAAAACAGTACCACACATATAAGCGGCTCGGGAGATGTGAAAGTGGTAGTTTCCCAATGGCTGGATGCGCATATTTCCGGCAGCGGCTCTGTTTATTATCATGGAAATCCAATTATCAGCACACATATATCAGGTTCGGGGAAAGTGATTCCGTTCTAGTAAATCCGAAATCCGAATATCGAAATCCGAAAGTTCAAATCATAGTTGAAGGCAAACCTTGAATGGAATATTTGAATTTCGATATTCGGATTTCGATATTTCGACCACGACTGTCGAGAATGGTGTCACCAAAATGATCTTCACAGCCCGGCACACCGTTGGCGGGAAGTTGAGACGGCGACACTCCGACCTTACGTCGCCGGAATCTCTGCGAACTTCGCGATATCCTCTTTACTAAAAGTTGCCAACTCGATAATGGTTGCGGTAGGTCTTAAAAATGGAGGAATAATTTGCAGTGCTTCTTCCCGGCTGTCAAAATTATTAATGAACCATGATTTATGAACACCGGATTTGCAGCCCCAATAGGAATTGGCCAGTAAATGTGAGCCTGATTCCACAAACAGCTTAACCACCTGCTTGCACTCAAATGTATTTTCTGAATGAGGTATTTCAATTAAGTAAGTTGCCATGTGAGAAATAGTTTGATGATTGGTATTTAATTTATGCAATTTACTATTAAACACGCATGCATTTGCTATGCGCCAAACCAACGTGCTTTGCGGCTTGATCCAAAGTATTCTTTATCAGCAACGAGTTCCCGGGATGCTTCCGTATACGCCCCAGATGGTGCAGGCCCTGAGAAAAAATCAACATGTACTTTTCCCACGCGACCGCCACCAAATTCTATGTAACAGGTTCCGTCTCCTTTATACGCAGTCGGCTGCTCGCCTTTTTCAAATGCTGCAATGATAGATTCTGCGGCAATTTTTGCGGCACCTTCAGCAAACACCCCCGCCTTGGGAGTCCCCACACCATTTACATCACCAATTGCATACACACCCGGGAAGTGTGTTTTCAGGGTTGTTTTATCAACCGGTATCCATCCATTTACGGTCATGCCGCTCTGTTCAACTACAGCGGGCACACAATGCTTGGGGATGCCAAGGAACAATTCAAAAGGCATTTCAGTGCCGTCATCTAAAACAGCGACATGGCGTGCAGCATCAATTGAGCGCACAACTTTTTTGGGAATGAATTGAATGTTGCGCTCTGCAAATGCTTTCAACAATGCCTTTGAAGTATCTGGTGAGGGCGGGATGGGTAAGCCAAATGGCATCACCAGGCTTATGTCACAATCGTTGCGGACGCCGCGCTTGAGAAGATAGTCATGCATAAGCAACGCCGCCTCGCTTGGAGCGGGAGGGCATTTAAAAGGAGTTCCTGCTACTCCGACGATAACTCTGCCCTTTGAAAAAGTAGGCAACACGTCTTTTAGGCGTTCGGCGCCAGCCAAAGAATAAAATTCGTTTCCACCTTCCAACAAACCCGGTGTGGCAGCCTGGTCGTACTCAGCGCCCAGTGCAATCACCAATACATCTGCTTCATAAGTGTTGGACTGCGTGGTAACCTTCCTGGCCGCAGGATCTATGGAAGTGATCGTTTCCTGTTTGAAGGTGACACCCGGTTTCACAATATTCCGATAGTGCATGCGGATGGCATCTGAAGTTTTGTGCCCAAACATGACATCGAACTTTGAAAAGCCGAAGTAAAAGGAGTCATTTTTATCTATTAACGTAAGATCAAGACTATCGCCCAATTTTTCGGAAAGCAAAGTGCTAAGCTCAAGACCACCGAAGCCTGCGCCGAGAACGAGAACCCGCAATTTCATTTGTGATGTTTTATTTTTAAATTCAACTTTACCAAAGATTATTCTATTTAATTAAACCAAACGGCATAGCCTTGTCTTCGTAAATCCCATGCAAGTTTTTCTTCCTGCAACAATGCTTGTTCTCTTGTCATCGATTTTAGGTTGATATGGTCGTAAAGGCTGGGCCGAAGATAACTGCCATACCTCTCCACTATATACGCCGAAAGTTTATATCCCTTCTTATTTCGATATCCAGTCTTGTGTTGTTTGAAGCGTTCCATCGGAGATTTGCTGGTCATGCCCACATAAAGACACTGAAGCACTCCGTTAAACTGTGGATTCGCCTCCCGAAATTTTTTGTTTTCAGTGAACACCCGCTTCGAGAGTTCAACCACATAAACCCGGTAGCTTGTTCTTGGCATAGGAGGGCGTTCTTCATGAAAATAAACATTGTTTTGGTATTTCCACCAATCACGGACTGCAAGGTGTAAAATCAAAGGTCTATTTTGTGAATTGGAATGAATCCAGGATTTTATTCCCGGTTTCTTTGTACAGGTCGTACTTGCCAGATTCGGATGTGAATGTTATCAAGTACGCCTTTTCATTTTTTATGTAGCAATACGAGGTGATTATCAGTTTGAAGTTGCCCTGGTTCAATGCATATTTCAACTTGTAGTAATCTCCCTGTGCCGTCGCTTCCATTTTCGATGACTCCAATATTTTACCATTAGTTCCCAAACCGGCAATTTGTGTTTCGCTTATGTCTTTGTACTTGTCAAGGTCAATATTTTGACCGGCTAAATTCTGGATGATTACACTTACGTTGTCTCGGAACTTGTCGGTGTCATTTTCCAACGGCGAAAGAACAAACAATTCTGAGCCAGCGAGCCCGGATGTATCAAGTGTCCATGATGTAGGGTATTCGATTTTATAATTATCCTTACCGAGCTTAATGAACTGGCCTGACTTATCCGCCTGGGCGATGCTCCAATGAAAGAGCGACAAAAAAGTGAGCGTAAATAATATCCTCATGGTGTTTGCGTAAATGTTTTCGGAAAGGGGAGTACAAAGTACAAATCTGGTAAAATTTGTTTAAGTTAGATGGCCCCATCCTCGTTGAAAAGCAAATTACAACTTTCCGACGTCGAGCACGCGTGTGTTTTCTTTTTTGCCGATTGCAGGATTCATTTCGTGCCAGGAGGTAAAGCCCGCAAATAAATCAATGACGTGAAGTTATTTTTTTACTCTTTTTTATTTTTTCTTTTTTCACAGCTTGCTGCTCAAAGTCATCGCCTTTCTGTGGTTGCGGCCGACAGCCAGTTTGTTAAGCACAATGCGTTGTTCAAGCTTTTATGGGGCGAGAATTACAGGAAAGTTTGGGCTACGCCTCTTTCGGTAAACTGTTTTTCACTTACAGATGGTCAACATAAGTTTGTTCCGGTGAGAACGGGAGGAGGGCTCCAAACAAAATCACTTGTAATTAAAGATGAATTGGGCAATGAATGGTCACTTCGTTCCGTGCAAAAGAATCCTGATACATGGCTGTCGCCATTCTTGCGAAAGACGTTCGTCAGGAATATTGTCAGGGATCAGATATCAGCCTCATTTCCGTATGGATCATTGGCCGTGCCCGGAATTGCAGATGCGCTACACTTGGCTCATGATCATCCTCAATTGGTGGTAATAAGTAATGATACCAGTTTGGGGAAGTACCAACAAGAATTTGCCGGCCGGCTCTGTTTCCTGGAAGACAGAAATCCGAAAGGCAAATCAGTAAGCACAGAAAAGATGTTTAAAACCAAAGAATCCATTGCCAATGTCTTCATTGATACGATGACTTATTTGAAGTGCAGGTTGATGGACATTGTGCTTGGAGATTGGGACAGGCACCCAGGACAATACAAGTGGTATTGCGATACTTTAGATGGTGCGTTACTTTTTGTTCCCATTCCAGGCGACAGGGACCAGGCCTTTTTTCGGCTGCAGGGAATGATTCCATCAATGATACTCAACCTCGGATTTATGAGTTACATGGAAGGATTTAACCCGTCCGTAAAAAACATCAACGGGTTCATGGCAAGAGGACGTTCCCTTGACAGGAAAATTCTTTCAAACATGAGCAAGAAAAATTGGCAGCAGGCAACACATGAAGTGAAAACAGCATTGACAGATGATATATTGGTTAGATCGGTTGAGGATTTACCAGAGGAACTGACGAGTTACCATGGTTTCCTGCAAGCAACGATGATGGCAAGAAGAGACAAGTTGGATAAACTATCGGCGCCGTATTATAAAAAGATCGCTCGCAAATCCGAAATCCGAAATTAGAAATCCGAAAGCCAACACCCAGTCTCTAAGATTCACATGTTCGTTTTGCTCTACGTCTCCGGTTGCGGTTCCATGTCCGAGGTACCAGTAAAAAAGATGACGACCTCTTCATACGGAACTTTTCCGACGTTGATGGCACGATGAACTTTAGCTTGAGGTGCATCCCATTCGGCTAAGCCGGGATAGACACTAATTGTTTTCATCTCCTTAGACTCGCGGTACTCGATAGCGATTGCCTCTCCCTGCACGATTACGGAAAATCGATTGCATAAATCCTTGTGCCAGGGCAGAGTTTCGCCCGGTTCTAAAATGTGTCTTCTGATGATGACATCCGCCCGCTCACTAATGGTTTCGGAGATCATAGAATGAATTTATGTCTGTCAAATCTTAACGGCATCAAAGTAATGATTCTTAGCCTCGTCCTCAAATTCTTCAATGAGAGACAAACCCGATGCAGCCAGTAACTCTTTATACTTCACAGGGCCAAGTGATATGGAATGCCGCTCTGTCATAGCATCTTTCCACTCATTCCTTTTACCAGTAGCGGTAAACAAAAACTTGCCACCGGTCTGCAGCGCATTGGCTGCTTTTTGTATTACCGTTTCCTGTACTTCCGCTGGCAGAAGAAACATAAGTCCCCATGCAATGATAGCGTCAAATTTGCGATCAAAAAATAATGAATCTTCTACCGCTTCGCAAGCCACTGGATTATTGGGAAAATTGTGTTGAAAAGCTTTGACCATACTCGGTGATGCATCAATGCCATAAACTGTCATGCCTGCATCAATCAACACCATTGCAACTGGGATTCCTGTTCCGCAACCGAGATCCAATACAACGGATTTTGCGGGCAGTGTCTGCACCCACTTGCGAACGGATGATTTGCCGATACCATTGATAGCTTGTCCTCGACCCGTAATAAAAATTTGTGCGATTTGTTCGTACCCATTCGATTTATCCATCACCAGTCATTATTCCGTCAGTGAAAGAATATTTCCATCGGGATCTTTGAACCATGCCACTTTTGAGCCGTTAGGAGACGTCCATATTCCCAACTTATCCTGCTCAAGAAAATCATATCGTTCGAAAACGACTTTTTTCTTGTTGAGTTCCATTATCACCGAAACAATGTCGTCAACATTCCAACCCAGGATCGTAAACG
>AR_comb_assmDRAFT_10068031_pt1 | contig 12051 bp, 12 predicted proteins | sample ArasoioldDNA_FD_10543 | JGI IMG/M metagenome (IMG submission 10543) | reverse complement strand
GCGGCCGAGTAGGTCACGCCGCCCGAATTCATCGCCGTGCAGAGATGGAGGCCGGCAACGCCGGGCACAGGGCCGATCAGCGGCGCGTCGTCGGGCGTGAAGGACTCCGGCCCGTTGACGAAGCGCCGGATCGGCGCCTTCTCCAACGCCGGAAAGATCGCGATCGCCTTCTCGAAGTAGGGCGCGATCTTGTCCCAATCCGGCGGCAGCAGAGTGAAAGCAAAGGGTTCGGGCAGGGATGCGGCGTCGATGGTCTTGGCGTCCTCGTCGAAGAAGCCGACCATCATGCCGCCGACCTCTTCGCGTCCATAGAGCAGGTCTTCCGGTGCCACGAAGGACGGCGTCTCGCGCGGCAACCGCGGCGTCACGTCGGCGATGACGTAGAAATGCTCGCACGCCCATTGCGCCAGGTGAATGCCGACCGGCGCCAGCAGCCCGCGCGACCACAAGCCGGCGGCCATGACGACATCGTCCGCTTCTATCGGGCCCGTCGCCGTCTCCACGCGGCGCACACGGCCGTCGCGCAGGGAGAGGCCTGTCACCTTGCAATTCTCGGTGATCCGCGCGCCGCGCCGGCGCGCGGCCTTGGCGTAGGCCGCGGTCAGATCGGCCGGGTTGACGCGACCTGAGAGCGGATTGAACCAGGCCGCGGTGATGACGTTGCCCTCGAGCAGGGGATGGAGGCCGGCCGCCTCCGGACCCGTGATCATGCGAGAGCCGACGCCGCGGCGGCCGGCCTGCTCCTGGTAGGCCTCCAGGCGGCGGATGGCGGCCTGCCCGTGGGCCAGGAACAGGCGGCCGGTCTTGAGCCAGCCGGTATCCTGGCCCGACTCTTCCGTCAGCCGCGCGATCGTCTCGAAGGCGTAGAGGACGGTGGCATCGTGACGCAGGCCGGGCCGCCAGGTGATATTGCCGGCGGAATGCCAGGTGGTGCCGGAGCCGATGCGGTCCCGCTCCAGCAGCACGATCTCGCCGAGTTCCCGCTGCGCCAGATGCCAGGCAACGCTGCATCCGACGACCCCGCCGCCCACCACCACGATCCGTCTAGGCATTTGCTGCTACCCGCCGTCCTCTCGTTCCCTCCGTATCTGAAGCCATTCCGGTTCCAGCGTCCACAGGCGTCGGCAGCGGCCACGCTCGTTGTTGTTTCGCGCTGCCAGTTCTGACAGTATTGCCATTCCGGTGCCCGTCAGAGGCGCCTATATAACAATCATGAGGGAGCGAGCGCCGGTGTCGAGCGAACATGCAACGGTTGAGCGGTTGACGCTGCCGGACGGCGCGCCCGCCGGCGAGCGCCTCTATCGGATGTTCGTGAAGGACCTGGTATTGCAGTGCAGTATCGGTGCCTACGCCCACGAGCGGCTGCATCCGCAGCCCGTGCGCATCAACGTCGACATGCAGGTCCGCGAGACCAGCGCGGTGCTGAACGACGATCTCGCCAACGTGCTGTCCTACGATCGCATCACCGCCGCTATCAAGGCCCACATCGCCAAGGGCCACATCAATCTGGTCGAGACCCTGGCACAGGATATCGCCGCCATCTGCCTCGAACACGCAAGCGTCGTTCATGCCCGCATCGGCGTCGAGAAACTCGCCGTCGAGCCCAATGCCGCCAGCGTCGGCATCGAGATCGAGCGGCGCCGCAATCACCAGCACCACCCCGCGGTCGCCGAACTGTTCCCGCTGGCCTTCGATGCCGCGCTCCGCAACGGCCGCGGCCGCCGCGACGGGGGAACCTGATCGTAGGAAAGGGGCGACAGTCCCCTCTTTTGTCTGATCCGCCGCGGGGCGGCCTCTGGGTCGTCAAGCTCGGCGGCAGCTTGGCCCATTCCCGCTACCTCAAGCGCTGGCTGAGTGTCCTCGCCGACGGCGACCCTGCGGTCATCATCGTGCCCGGCGGCGGCCCGTTCGCAGACCAGGTGCGCACCCTCCAGAAGCGCCGACGCTTCGACGACGACGCCGCTCATCACATGGCCCTGCTGGCGATGGAGCAGTACGGCCGCATGCTCGCCGGGCTGCAGTCGGGGCTGCGCCCCGCCGCCACGCGCGCCGAGATCACCCGCGCACGCCGCGCCGGAATGGCGGCCGTCTGGATGCCGACCCGGATGGTGCTCGCCGATCGCGGGATCGCCGCCACCTGGGACATCACGTCGGACAGTTTGGCTGCCTGGCTCGCGGGCCAGTTCACGGCGGCTAGGCTGGTGCTCGTGAAGTCGGTCGCCCTGTCCGAAAGCAGCGTCCGGGCGACGGCATTGGCTCGCCTCGGCATCGTCGATCCGGCCTTTCCCGACTATTTCGCGCGCAGCGGTAGCGAAGGCTGGTGCGCTGCGGATGCAGACCATGCCGCGATGTCGGCCGCGCTCAAGAGCGGCCGCGGCCCCGGGACGCGGATCGTCGCCGCCACGGCGCGTCGATTGCCGGTCGTATCCGGCATGCTAACATCGCGCGCTGACCGATCTCGGACTCGACGGCAATGACGGGAGCCGCTCCGCAATGGCGAAGAAGATCCGCACACCGCGGCTGGCCTGGGCACTGACCGGGTCGGGACACTTCTTCACCGAGAGCCTGGCCATGATCGCCCGCATCCCCGATGCCGATGTCTTCGTGAGCAGGGCGGCGGCCGAGGTCGTGCGCATGTACCGGGACGACATGGAGAAGCTGCCGAAATCCGTGCGCGTCTTCAAGGACACGACGGCCAGCGCCGCGCCGGTCGGCCTCTTCTATCATGGCGTCTATCACACGCTGGTCGTGGCCCCGGCGACCTCGAACACGGTCGCGAAGTGCGTCTACGGCATCTCCGACAATCTAGCCACCAACGTGTTCGCCCAGGCCGGCAAGTGCCGCGTTCCCATCATCGTCTTCGCCTGCGACACCGCGCCCGAGCTGGAGACCAAGGCGCCCGACGGCATGGTGAAGGTATTCCCACGCCGAATCGACCTGGAAAACACGGAGCGGCTGAAAGACTTCGAGGCCACTACCGTCGTCGAAAGCGTCGCCGGCCTGGAAGCGGCGCTCGGATCCCGACTCGCATGCCTGAACATCTCCTTTTCCTGACCGGCCGGCTGGCCAAGCCACGCGTCGTCAATGTGCTGCAGGCGATGCAGCCGACCGATTTCACCTATGCCGTCCACGACCTCGGCGTGAAGGTGGCGGCGCTGATGACCGCCGACCTCATCCGCCGGCGCCTGCCGAAGCCGGTGGAAGCCGACCGCATCATCCTGCCGGGACGCTGCCGCACCGACCTCGACGCCCTCGGCGCCCACTATGGCGTCACCGTGATGCGCGGCCCCGATGACATCAACGACCTGCCCGAGTACTTCGGGCGCAAGGGCCAGCCGCGCGATCTTTCCCGACATGACGTGCGCATGTTCGCGGAGATCGTGGACGCACCGAACCTATCGGTGCCCGATATCCTCGGCCGCGCCGCTGAATACCGCGCCGCCGGCGCCGACGTCATCGATCTCGGCTGCCTGCCCGACACGCCGTTTCCCCATCTCGAGACTGCCGTGCGCGCGCTGATCGATGCCGGCCACCGCGTGAGCGTGGACTCCGGCGACATCGACGAACTCCGCCGCGGCGCCAAGGCCGGCGCCCAGTATCTCCTCAGCCTGACCGAGGAGACGCTGTCGCTGCTCGACGAGGTCGAGGCCGCGCCCGTGTTGATTCCGGCCCGCCACGGCGATCTCGATTCCCTGCTGCGCGCCATGGACGCGCTGGACAGGCGCGGCCGCCCCTATCTCGCCGACCCCATCCTCGATCCCATCCATTTCGGTTTCATGGAATCGCTCGGCCGCTACGCCGCGCTGCGCAAGGCGCGGCCGCAGGCCGACATCCTCATGGGCACCGGCAATCTCACCGAGCTCACGGACGCCGACACCACCGGCATCACCGCCGCTCTCATGGGCATCGTCTCGGAACTGCATATCCGCAATGTGCTGGTGGTCCGCGTCAGTCCCCATTGCCGGCGCGCGCTGGAGGAAACCGACGCCGCCCGCCGCATCATGTTCGCCGCCCGCGAGGAGGGCAGCCTGCCCTCCGGCATCGGCCCCGCCCTGCTCTGCCTGCACGACCGCAAGCCACTGCTCTATACGCCCACCGAGATCGCGGAGATGGCGACGGCGGTGGGCGACGACAACTTCCGCATCGAATTGGCCGCGGATGGCCTGCACGTCTACAACCGCCACGGCCACCATGCGGCGACCGATCCGTTCGAGCTGTTCCCGCGGCTCGCCGTCGAGCGCGACGGCAGCCACGCCTTCTATCTCGGCTACGAACTCGCCAAGGCGGAGATAGCCTGGCGGCTCGGCAAGCGCTACGTTCAGGACCAGCCGCCGAACTGGGGCTGCGCCGTCGATCGGCTGGGCGAAGATCTCTCGCGCTTCAAGGCCGCCGGCACCACGCTCGCGGCCAAGCGCAAGGCGCGGAGCAAGCGATGATCCGCGAGTGCATCGTGATCACGCAGAGCCGGGCGGGCGCCGTGCATATCGCGCCTCTCGGTCTCATTGAGGAGGGCGAGCATCTGGTGATCGCGCCCTTCCGCCCCTCGCTCACCCTCGACAACCTGCGCGAAAACCCGTTCGCCGTCGCCAACTACACCGATGACGTTCTCGTCTTCGCCGGCTGCCTCACCGGCCGCCGCGAATGGCCGACCAAGGCAGCCACGAAGGTGCCAGGCGCCGTGCTCGATCAGACCCTCGCTCACGCCGAGCTCCAGGTGGTCGCCGTGGTCGAGGACGAGCAGCGCCCGCGCTTCCGCTGCGCCGTGATCCATGAGGCGAACCACCGGCCGTTCCACGGCTTCAACCGGGCCCAGGCGGCCGTGGTCGAAGCGGCGATACTCGTCAGCCGGTTGCATATGCTGCCGCCCGACAAGATCGAGCGAGAGGTCGGCTATCTCCAGATCGCCATCGACAAGACGGCCGGGCCGCGCGAGCGCCAGGCCTGGGATTGGCTGATGGAAAGGATTGCCGAACACAAGGCAAAGGCAGCAACGGAGCGGCGGGCATGACGGGCTTTCTGGCGAGCGTGACATCGTCGGCCGAGGCGGAGATCGTCCTGAACGCCGGCGCCGACATCATCGACCTGAAGGACCCGCAGAGCGGCGCCCTCGGCGCCCTGCCTGCACCTGTCATTCGAGAGGCCGTGCGCGCCGTCGCACGCCGACGCACGGTCAGCGCGACCGCGGGCGACCTGCCCATGCATCCGCAGGTCGTCGCCGATGCGGTCGACCGGATCGCCGCGCTCGGAGTCGATATCGTCAAGGTCGGCCTGTTCGCAGGCGGCGATCCCCTCGCCTGCATCGCCGCCCTGGCGAAACAGGCGGCGAGCGGCACGCGCATCGTCGCCGTCCTCTTCGCCGACCAGGCACCCGATTTCGCGCTGATCAACCTGCTGCATGAGGCCGGCTTCGTCGGCGCCATGCTGGACACCGCCGACAAGGGCGCCGGCGGCCTTCGCCGTCACCTCGGCGACGCCATCCTCGGCCACTTTGTCGAGCGCGTGTCGCGCTGTGGCATGCTCAGTGGCCTGGCCGGTTCCCTGGGCCTCGCCGACATCGCGCCACTGGCGCGGCACGCTCCGGACTACCTGGGTTTTCGCGGCGCCCTGTGCAAGGACGGACGCACGTCGACGCTGGATCCGGAACGCGTTCGAACCGTGCGCACCGCCATCGATCAGGCCGCCGGTCACCAACCCTCGGCGGCCAGGATCGCCACCGCCGCCGCCGGCGCGCAGCGCGCCGCCCACTCCCGCGTCGCCGGCTCGCCCTCGATCAGGCTGGCAAAGTCGACATAGGGCCGGCGCAACCGCTCGGCCAACGGGCGCACCAGGAAACGGCCGACACCGGCGCCGATGACCGGCGCATCGTCGCCGAGCGCGCCGCGCGACAGCACGCGATCGATCGCGGCATGCAGGGTCTGAAGCTGCCGTTCCGCGAGATGCCTCGCCAGTCGGCGCCAGTCCGCCAGGTCGGCGGACTGCCGGTCGCGCCCCAGCATGCGGGCGAGGCGCCGCGCGCTTTCCTCCGCCGTCTTGCCGCGCCCGTCGGCCGTCGGCAACTGGTCGGCATCGTCGGGCAGTTCGCCGGTGAGGCGATGCGCATCCGCCATGGTCGCGAAATACTCGGCCATCAGCCGCTGGCGCTGCCCGCCGAACGGAACGCTCTCGGCGACCGCCATGATCGGCGTGCGCGTGACGCCGGTATAGACAAGCTCCTCCGATACCAGCCGTTCATCGTCGGTATAGCCCGCCGCGTCCACCTGCCCGTTGCGGATCGGGACGATATCCGCGGTCGTGCTGCCGACATCGATGAAGAGCGCCTGCGCGCAATGCGTGCCGACGAAGCGCGCGCTGGCATGCCAATTGGCCGATGCCACCGCTCGCCAGTGCTCGCCGGGCGAAGCGACGAAGCCCTGCCGCCCCGCGTAGACGCGCAGCTCGTCGTCCGCGAAGTGCTCCGCCATCGTCTGACTCAACCGCCCCACCCCTTCGGCGCGATCGGCGAAGAGATCGACGAGTTCACCGGTCATGGTGACGCCATGGCGGCGCGAGCGCCGCAACTGCCGGCGCGCCTCGCCGAGCGAGTGCGTCAGCTCGTCCATGCCCAGCCACAAGCGGCAGGGGACCTGCAGCGCCGCCACCAGCCGCCCGCCGCGCTCGACCTGTGCGGCTTTGAGATGCGCGCCCCCCAGGTCCCAGCCGGTGACCACGTCGTCAGGCATGGAACGCCCACCCGGACTCGCAACGCCCGCCTACGCCGGCGCTGTCCTTGACAAGCGCCGCCGCCATCATGTCGAACTCACAGATCAACAGACGCAAGGCCCGCTCCCGTGGAAATCATTCCCGTCATCGACCTGAAAGGCGGCCAGGTCGTCCATGCCCAGCGCGGCGAGCGCGATTCCTACCGCCCCGTGCGCTCGCAGCTCTGCCGCGGCAGCGAGCCCGTCGATGTCGTCGCCGGCCTGCTCACCGTGCACCCCTTCGCGACGCTCTACATCGCCGACCTCGACGCGATCCAGGCGCGCGGCAACAGCGTCGCGTCCATTCGCCAGATCCGCCAAAGCTTCCCCGCGTTGCGGCTCTGGGTCGATAACGGCCTCGCCGATCCCGTCGCCTGCCGCGATTGGCTGGCGCAGGGCCTGGGCGACCTCGTGCTCGGCAGCGAAGCTCAGCGGGATCGCGCGATTCTGCATGCCCTCTCGGACGGCGATGCGCGCTGTCATCTCATCCTCTCGCTCGACTACAAGGACGACCGGTTCCTGGGTCCGCCCGACCTTCTGTCAGCGGCGTCGCTCTGGCCGGACCGCATCATCGTCATGACCCTCAGTCGGGTCGGCAGCCGCGGCGGCCCGGATCTCGATCTCCTGCGCCGCTGGCGCGAGGATGCGCCCGCCAAAAAGATCTTCGCCGCCGGCGGTGTGCGCGGCGGCGAAGACCTGTTGGCATTGGCCGATTGCGGGACCAGCGGCGTCCTCGTCGCGACCGCGCTCCACGAACGGAGGATCGGTCGGGCCGAGATCGCCGCCGTCGATTCCGACGCGGCGTAGACCCGGCAGCGATCGCTCAGCCGGCGCCGAACGGATGCTTGACCGAGCTCTTCTTGGCGACGACTTCCTTCGCCGACGGCGTGCCCGCGACGGCGCGCTGGATCGACTCTTTCGTCGCCTGATAGTTGAATTGCTGGATCTTCTTGTCGTCCGCGGCCTCCCAGTGGATGAACACGCCGACGCAGATGAAGATATCGTCGGCTTCATCGGCCGGGATGGTGCCGTCGGCGACGGCATCAGTCACCGCCTGGGCCACCGCGGTCTGCGCCGGGCCGAACATCTGCACGGCCTGTTTGGCGTTCTTGATCGTCACTTTGTTGAACAGGATGGTATTGGGCTTGCAGGGCAGATTCGGCGCCACCACCGCAAGGAGGGTCGTGAACCCATCCTTGTTGTTGGTCAGCGCATGAGTGAAGGCGGATTCGACTGAACTGCCACGCGGACCCATGATGAGATCGATGTGGGCGACTTCATTGCCGTCGCCAACCAGCGATTCACCAACCAGGACTTTGTTGATCTTGGCCATGATGAGAACTCCTCCCTATGCGAGCGGTCCGATACGGAAAGCGTCAACCGAAGCGCGTCGCGCATGCGACGACGCCTCGTTCGCCTCTCTCCCGGCGCACGGAGCTATCCTTGTTTGCAGCGCCCGACCGGAACACGGTCGGGCCGGTTGACCAGACAGCAAGCCCCTGGCGGACAGAGGACACGCAGCGGATGGTAGGCACAACGCGCTTCCGGCAGCAAGGTCCGATTTCGTCGATCTCGATGCAACCGGGCGAAGACATGTCTCGCGACATCAACTCGGTTGTCACCCCCGCGAAGGCGGGGGTCCAGGGGGAGCGACCGCGCCACCGCCCTGGATTCCCGCTTGCGCGGGAATGACAAGTGAGAAGAGCGTCATCCGACTAGGCGCTCGGCGGTCTCGATCCGATGGGCGAACAGCGTCGCGACGGTGAAGTCGGCGCTGGTGCCCGGATTGATTCCCGCCGCCTTCAGCTCCTGATCGAATGCCAGGAAGGGAGTCGCCAGCCGGTCGGGATCCTCGGTCTCGTCAAGTCGCTCCGCGTAGGGCCGCGCTTTCGCGCAGATGGCCTCCGCCCGCTCGATGCCGTGCTTGCGCGCAACGTGACTGTCGGGCAGGCGGGCGAGAAACGCGAGATAGGCCGACGTCGTCGCCCATCGCTCGCTACCCCAGCGTTCCAGGCCGGCTCGCAGACGCGGCAGCCCGAGGTCGAAGATGTCAGCGAATCCGTTCGCATACTGCGCGGCGATGCGATCGCGGTCGGCCGCGGCCGCCATGGCGACGCCGAGCGAAGCGGTCGCCCCGGCGCGCACGTCGTGCTGCGGCGCGGTACCCAAGCCGCCCGGTTCGGCCAGTCGAATGGCGGCGAAGGCCTGCTCTGCATCGGCTACATCGAGCTTCTCCAGAACCCACCGAACTCTGTCGCGCAGGCTGCCCTTGCCTGACGACAGCGCCGCCTGCGCGAGCGGGGCGCAGAGCAGGACGATGCCGAGATTCGTGTTGCAGTCGACCGCGTCGCGCGTGCACCGGATCGCTTCGAAGACGCGCGCGCCGACCGACAGCGCCGGCGCGCCCATCGCCGGCGCGCTCGCCGCGGCGCTGGCCGCGAAATCGGCCGTCGTCATGTCGTGGCCGTCGGCGAAAATATGCACATTGCCGGGCTTCAGAGCGGCAAGCTCGGCGAGGCAGGCGTCTCGATAGGCGGCAACGACAGCGTCGCCCGCGAGCATCAGCGCCTGTTGGCCGCCCGGCGGAGACGGGAGACCGTCGCCGGCGGCCGCAGCTCCGCCACGAGGTTCGCGGCCAGCTCATCCGCGATGTCGACCGCGGTGACGCGCTGCAAGGCGGCCCAGGCCGGCATGCTGTTGACTTCCAGCACAAGATAGCGGTCGTCCGCATCCCGCACGATGTCGACGCCGGCATAGTCGGCGCCCACGGCCGCGGCCGCCGCCCTGGCCAGTCTCGCCAGTTCGCCCACGGCCGGCGCGCCTTCGCAGCGTGCCCCCTGGCTGGCATTCGTGCGCCAGTGGGTGCCGTGGCGGATCATGGCGGCGACGGCGCGGCCGCCGATCACGAACACGCGCCAGTCGCGCCAGCCCGTCGCGCGCCCCCGAATGAATTGCTGGAGATAGTAGACCGCGGCGACTTCGTCCGCTGGCGGCAGCGCCGCGACGCCGTCGATCAGCCGCAGGCCGCGGCCCTGGGAGCCGAACAGCGGCTTCAGAACCAGCGGCCGCTCCGGCCGCGCCTCCGCGCGCACCACGCGCCGCGCCTCCGCCGTCGATTCGACGCTCCAGGTCGCCGGCGTCGGTATGCCCTGCTTGTGCAGCAGGAAGCTCGTCATCGATTTGTCGACGCAGCGCTCGATGGCGCGCGCGTCGTTGTGCACGGGAACGCCCAGTTCGCGCAAAGCATGCAGCACACCCAGCCGCATGGTCACCTGCTCGAAGCTGCCGGCGGAGATCGTGCGCACGAACACGCCGTCGGGCAGGGCGCCGGCGAAACCGGGCAGGCGCAACCCATGACCGCCGCCGCCGACCTCGAAGCCCGCACCTTGGAGCGACAACGACACTGCCTCGGCGCCTTGCGCTGTGAACGCGCGCTTCAGCCGACGCGTATGCCAGTCGGCATCATCGACGAAGATGGCGATCCTAGGCCGAGGCATGACCGAAGGATTTATCGATCAGGGCCTCGTCGAGGGCGCCGCCCTGGAAGGTACGGCCGCTGTCCAGCGCCGTCACCGTGACGCGGGCCGGGCTGAACAGCAGCCGGTCCATGGCGTAGAAGTCGCCGTTGTAGGAATTGAAGATCTCCGCGAACGGCCGGCCGTAGTCGCGCGAACCGGCACTTGGCAGGTCCTTGGCCAGCTTCTCGGCGTCGCCGTCCGGACCGGTGACGAAGAGCTGCACAGAGCCGCCATAGATGATGGCGTCGTTGGTGCGCCCCATGGCGGCCACGAACGAGGCCGCCGGCGGCGGCAGTGGCGCCGTGCCCATGCCGTCGACGACGCGGTCGAGGGGGAAGCGCAGCTCATGCAGCTTGTGCAGCGCCACCTCGAGCACGCGGGCGACGATCTGCACCGTGCCGGCGAGGCTCTTGGTCGGAGTCAGGATCAGCGTGAGCTGCAGGGGCGAGAGCCCGCAGTCCTTCGCGACTTTCTCGATCAGCGCCGGCGGCGGCCGCTTCTCGACCTCCAGCACCAGGCACGCGCCGTCGGCGCCGTCCCGATAACCGAGTTCGTCGAACAGCGCTTCCTTGCGCGCGACGGCCCGGCCCGGCCCGGACCCCAGGGCGTTGTAGGTGTCCTTTCCACTCCCGACGGTCAACTGCCAGCCGGCCAGCTGGCTGCCGAGGCAGGCCAGCACGGGATGAGATGCGTGCACACTGAGCGACCACGGCCAGCGGGGGAAGGGACCGTTACCGGCGAGCTGAACGCTGCCCAACCCGCCCAGGCAGATCTCGGCGATGCGCAGGCCCGCCGCGATGCCGCCGGCGTGATCGATGCCGGCATCGATCAGCGTGCAGCCCTCGGCCGTCGTCTCGACGCCGAGACGCAGGGCCGCCGCGTCCTCGACGAGGCGCCTAAGCAGCGGCTGCGTCAGGCGGTAGAGGCTGGGGCGCGCGACCTCAGGGGGCATGCTGCGACGTCTCCTCCGCGGCCGCGAACATCGCCGAGTCGTCGGCATCATGCAATTTCGAAAATATCTGAACCGTCCGCGCCGTGATGGACTCCCGCGCAGCCGCAGGCGACGGCGCGGTCGCCAGCACCGTGCAGATCGGCGCCCCCGCTTCGATCCGGGCGCCCGGCGCCGGCCGATCGGCGACCCAGGCCGGCCATGACGCGCGCTGCGGCACCCGCAGCGGCCGCTCGGCATAGAGCACCGACATCGCCGTCGCCTGCGGCGGCGGCGTCCAGCGCTCGGGCAGGCGGCCCTCGCAGGCGGCGACATGCAGGCCGAACAGGCCGGCGGGATCGGCACGATCGAAGACATCGAGATTGGCGCCCGGCCGCGGATTCACTTCAAGGATGTGGAAATCATCGCCATCGACGATGAGATCGAGGCTGTTGAGCCCGACCAACCCGAGCTCTCGTACCAGGCCGTCGAGCGCCGCGGGAATGGCATCGCCGACGCGCTTGCTGATCGCGGCCGGCTGCAACAGGCCGCCGAAACGAAATGATTCCCCCGACGACCATTGCTCGCTGAAGCCCAGCAGTAGCGCCCTGCGCCCGTCGGCGAGGAACGACGCGCCGATCGCACGGCCGGCAAGACGGCGCTGGAAGTAGCAGCCGCCGTTGGGCGCCGTGCCGGCGCGCGCCGGCGCGACATGTCCGCCGCCGGAGCCGCCGACCCGCTTCATCAGCCAGTCCGTCGGATCGGCCGGCAAAGCATAGGCGACCGCCGGATAGGGCAGGTCGAGCCGATCGAGAAGCGCGAAGAACTCGCGCGGATTCTTCGTGCGCGCGACCGTCGCCGGCGCGTT
>AR_comb_assmDRAFT_10066937_pt1 | contig 12051 bp, 8 predicted proteins | sample ArasoioldDNA_FD_10543 | JGI IMG/M metagenome (IMG submission 10543) | reverse complement strand
TGCTTCGACGCATCCGGGTAATCCACCAACGTCAACATCTGCTCCATGAACGACACGTACTTCTCGCGGATTTCCTTCAACCGCGGGTCATCCTTGAGGTAGTAGTCGCGATCCGGCAGCCCCAGGCCGGATTGACCGACCGTGACCGCATAGACGTTCGGATTCTTCAGGTCCGCGTCGAATGTCAGCGAAAATGTGGACTCGAAGCTCGGCGAGCCGAAAAGCGCCGCTATGTCCTTAAGGGAGCGTGCATTGCGAATCTGATTGAGATCGCCCTGAACCGGCTTCAGTCCTGCAGCCTCGATCGCGTCAAGATCCATGAAGCTCGCATAGAAATCACCGATCTTCTGCTCAGGCGTGCCGGGCGCGGACTTCTTGGCCGCGGCATCCTCGATGATTCCCCGCACGCGTTGGCGCGCGTTATCGTCGAGGACCACGAAAGTGCCGTAGCTGGTCCGATCCTCCGGAATCGTGAACGTGTCGTACCACTTGCCGTTGGCAAAGCTGAAGAAATCATCGCCGGGCTTCACGCTGGTCTTGCGGGCCGAGAGGTCGAGACCGAAATCGCCGATCGCGGCGCCTGTTCTCGACACTGAACTGTCCTGGGCACTCGCCGAAAACTGTGCCAGGCAAAGGGCGCAAAGCACGGACAACATCGGAATTGAAAACTTTGGCGTCATGATGGCTGTGGCCTCCTCAAAGAGGCGCCAATGCTACGTCATTGCTTTGCCTTGATCCTCATCGCGAAGTCTGTCACGTCAACGCAGCAGGCAGGCCCGCTTCCGCAGCCGTTGGACCCGCCGATCCAGCCAATCAGGTTGCGGAGGCCAGTAGATGTTCGCGCGCAACAGTCCCAGTGCAACCGCGGGAAACTTGCCGTTCGCCTCCGTATCGAACGTAAGATACCGGCACGGGCCGGGTGGGACGAACGCCGATGAGTGACTGGGTCTTTCCGCAGGAGCTTCAGCCACGACCGGAGGAGCTGCCGTTCGATTTGCACGAGGTGCTCCGGTCGGTGGTAGCTCTGCGCGCCGAGGTTCCGGAGGACGCCTTTACGGCTTCGGTCCTCGGCACCGAGCGCACTGGCAATGCCGTGCTCATCCGCCAGGACGGTCTGCTGCTCACGATCGGCTATCTGATCACGGAGGCCGAGTCCATCTGGCTGACGGGGATCGACGGCACGGTGGTCCCCGGGCATCCCCTCGCTTTCGACTACGCGACTGGCTTCGGACTGGTGCTGCCGCTCGGGCAACTGCCTTTACCCATGCTGGCTCGAGGTTCAGCCAGCACGGTCGGGACGGGTTCCAGAGTAATCGCGATCAGCCACGGTGGCATGGGTCACGCACTCGACACCCGCGTGATCGCCAAACGTGAGTTCGCAGGTTACTGGGAATACGTGCTCGACGAGGCCTTGTTCACCGCGCCGGCGCATCCTCACTGGTCGGGCGCCGCGCTGATCGACGATTCGGGCAAGCTCCTCGGCATCGGCTCGTTGCTGGTACAGGAACAGCAGGCCAAGGAAAAGATCGAGGCGAACATGTTCGTACCGATCGACCTGCTCGAACCGATCCTCGACGAGATGTCGACTACCGGCCGCCCTACACACGCGCCGCGCCCGTGGCTCGGCATGTATACGATGGAGATGCAGGGACACCTGGTGGTGAGCGGGCTTGCAGAACAGGGGCCGGCAGCGCGTGCAGGAGTGCGACCCGGCGACCTGATCCTGCAGGTTGCCGGTGAACCGGTGTCGGGACTCGCGCACCTGTTTCGCAGCATCTGGCGCCTCGGCCCGGTGGGCACCGACGTGCCGCTGACGTTGGCGCGCGGCGGCGCGCAACCTGAGGTCAGGGTCCGCTCAGCGGACCGAAACGACTTCCTGCGAAAACCGCTGCGCCACTGAGCTGCGCAGCGGGGCGACCTCGCCTTCCGCTTGCGCCAGTGCCCGCAGTTCCCGAGGTCCGATACCGTGATAGCGGCGCAAGCGGCGCACCAGTGTGCTGCGATCGTCGAAGCCGACACGCTCGGCGATTTCCGCGACAGCGAGGTCCGTCGCTTGCAGAAGTCTGACCGCGGCTTCGGTTCTGCGCCGCTGCAGATATTCGTACGGGCTCTCGCCGTGCACTGCCTTGAACTCACGCAGCATGTGGAACATCGACCAGCGCGCAGCATCCGCGAGTTCGCGCAGTGTGAGCGGCTGTTCATACGCCGAATGAATCAGGTCTGTCACGCGCGCGACACGCTGGTACATCTCGCGTCTCGTGCGTAGTCGCGCCCGCGTCAGCGCGGACACTAGCCGGCCGATGTCTGCCTCGTTGCGCAGGACCCGCTCGAGCAGCAAGGTAACGTGCTCTTCGTACCAGAGCGACTCTTCGATGCCGTGCTCGATGTGGTGCGCGATGAAGCGCAGCACCGAGGTGATCGCGGGATTGCGCGTACGAACATGCTCGAGGAACAGCGGCCGTTCACCATCTGACGATGGGCCGAGGATCAAGTCCGCGTTGCGGCCGATGACATCGAAGGCTTGCGCGAGCAGATCCGGACTGAAATAGATACCCAGCGCCCGTCCGGCGACACCGCGACGGAAGTTACCAGTCAGAGAGTGCCCGGCATTCAGCACCAGGAACACTTCATCGTCGAGCACAACAGCTCGTTGCTCGGCGGCCAGTTGGTAGCGCCCGTGCCATGCGGCGTGAATCGATGGGGCGCGCGCATCGACTTCGTAGCGCTGGCGGCCCGCGCATATCCAGTGCACTTCCGTGTCCCGCGTGGTCGTTCGGGAAACACCGCCATTCGCCGCGCCTGCGTAGTGAAATCTGCGAATCGTCAGGCTCACGTTGTCACCTGCCTTGGTGGATGCGGACGACGGCAACGACGTTGCGTCGACCCGACAGGTCACTACGTTAGGCACGAACTGGCGCGCGGAGAACAGATTTGCGTTGAGCTGGAAGACCGATGCTGTGAATGCAGATCCGCTGCTGCGAACTGACCGAATATTGCGCCGAATGAGCGGCGCTCGTGATCAGGTGCGCTCGGGTTCCGGTTCGCTTTTGCCCAGGCGCAACGTCCTCACAACGCGCGACAGATAGCGCTTGCTGATGGGAACTTCACGCCCGCCCGGAAGGATGGCGAACGCGCGGCCCGAGTCTTGTCGGCGTATGGCAGCGACCAGGTCATGGCGTACGATCTCTGAACGGTGCACGCGTACGAAGAGTCTTGGGTCGAGTTGCTCGGCGAGCTCGCCGAGCTTGGCGCGCAACAGCCGGACCCGCCCTCCGACATGCAGCCGCACGTAATCTCCATCCGCCTCGATGCGTTCCACGAGATTCACGGGGATCCGCACCCGGCTGTCGCCCTCGCGCACCCAGAGCTCGTTCTCATAGCGGGTTTCCAGGGCCGCGCGCCGGCTTTGCCGCAGCGTATTTACCAGCGTCTTGAGCTCGCCAACGCGCATCTGCGCGTCTCGCAACTCGATCCGGGTGCGGGCTCGGTCGAGCGCCATGCGCAAGCGCTCCTGCTCCACGGGCTTCAGCAGATAGTCGACGCTTCCAGTCGCGAAGGCCTGCACCGCGAAATGATCGAAGGCGGTGACGAACACGACCTGAGGCATTTCCTCATCGCTCAGGGCATCGATGAGCTCAAACCCGTTGAGCTCCGGCATCTCGATGTCGAGCAGCACAACATCAGGGGACACGGAACGGATCAGTTCGAGCGCGCGTCGGCCATCGCGCGCCTTACCCACGAGTTCGATTTCCGGCAAATCCCGCAGACACCATTCGAGGCGTTGCAACGCGAGCGGCTCATCATCGACCGCGAGTACCCGCATGTTCATGCTCATGCTCATGCAGCCATCTCCAGGGGCAGACTCAACTCGACCGTGAAGTTCCCCATGCGTTCGATCACCGCCAGGCCGCTCTCGGCGCCATAAAAGCTTGCTAGGCGCCGGCCGACGTTGGCGAGACCGACTCGCGAACCCGAGCTGGGACGGGCGGAGGGATGAACCGGAGCATCGTTTTCCACCACCAGCACCAGCGATTGCGCGCGTCGGGTCGCGCTAACCTGGATACTTACTGCATCTGACATGCGCGCGACGCCGTGTTTGACTGCGTTCTCGATCAAAGGTTGCAGGATCAGGTGCGGCACGAGCGCCCGATCCAGACCATCCGCGATTGCGGTCGTGAACCTCACGCGGTTGCCGAAGCGCGTGAGCTCGATGTCGAGATACTCCGCCTGCACGCGGATCTCTTCGCCGAGGCTGACCTTGCTCGTGCCTTCGCGGCTCAGCGCGTTGCGGAAGAAACGAGCGAGCTTGGCAATCACCTGGTCGGCAGCTTGAGTCTGCCCAGTCACGACCAGCGCCGACACTGCGTTGAGCGTGTTGAACAGGAAATGTGGGTTGATCTGGTAGCGCAGCATCTGGAGCTCGGCCTGGTGGGCCAGCGCGCGAGCTTCAAGGAGGCTGCGCTCGCGCTCGCGCAGGCGCGCGGCGTACAGGATCGCGGCGCAGAATCCTGACCACATCAGGAAGATCACGAGGTTATAGAGCGACTGCAGGGAGATGTTGACCACAGCTCCGTAAGGCAGGCTGTGCCGTAGCAAGTCGAACCACACGAGATGTCCTAGCGTCGCATACGTGACCGCAACGGGCACACAGACGAGTGCCACTGCGACGGCCTTGCGCCGCAGGTCCCACCCCAGGGTGCGCCGGAGCACCCAACCGAGCGGTAGACATAGAACAAAACCCAGGAGGCTGAAGATCGCCCGCCAGAACAGCGAGGCACCATCGGTGTACTGCTTGACGAGGGTCGTCTGCAGCGTGTGCATCAGGAACATCGAGGTCCAGAACAGCGCGCTGAACACCTGGATGTATGTGGTGCTCTGCTGCGCCACCGAACGATCTCCCCGCCGCGCCGACGGTTTTGCGGTCGACCAATCGATATCGTGTGCGCGAAATCTGCGCGTGAGGCTCATGCTGGACACGGATTCACCTTTTGACGGGAATTTTGGGTGCAAGCGTAGCGCGCCGAGCGTGGACGGCACTCAATATGCGGCTGGTGGGACGGGCGGCGGCACGAACGGATGAGTTGAGCGACGAAGGGGCCTAAAAACGCGATGAACAGCTTTGTGGGTGCGCCGAATGCGCACCGCACTCGTCCCGAGACTCCGGGGACCGATACGAGTTCAGCCCGCCGAGCCCTCTGCAGCTTCGTCGTGTCAGCCGGTCAGCCGGCGCTGCTAGCGGATCGTACGTCGCGGTCGGCTCCCGCCAGTGCCCTGGTTGTCCGATATTCATATTCAGAATCCAAACAAGGAGGGCACGGATGAAATCGCTCGTAGTTCTCGTATCTCTGGTTGCCGCGTTGCCGCTGTCGGCATCTGACACGGGGGGCATCTATGACCTGGAGCTCGTGCCGGTCAAGCCACAGATCTATCTCATCCGGCGTCCCGATCCGCTCCGCCAGCCGGTTGAATGCAATGTCACGTTCATCGTCAACGATCAGGACGTCGTCGTCGTGGACGGCGGCGGCTCACCCCTGTCAGCGACCAACGCGATCAAGCTGATTCGCTCGGTCACCGACAAACCGGTGTCGACGCTCATTACCACTCATTGGCATGGCGATCACAACTTCGGTAATCAGGTCTATCGCGCGACGTTTCCTGCGATTCGAATCATCAGCCATGAGAATACCTACCAGGACATGACCGGCCCGCCGATGACCTATATCAAGACCTATCGGCAGCAGATCCTGGACTACACGCACGAGCTCGAGGGGGAGGCGAAGAAGAAACCGCTCTCAGTCGGTGAGGCGCGGATGCTCGAAGACCTCAAGGTCATGTACGGCGCATTGGAGGGAGTTCAGATCACGCCCGCGGACACCACGTTTGATGAACGCCTGGTCCTGCATCGTAAAGAGCGTGATATCGAAGTGCGTTTCTTCGGCAAGGCGAACACCGACGGGGATGCGGCTGTCTGGCTGCCGCAGGACCGCGTCTTGATCAGCGGAGACATCGTGGTCCATCCCATTCCGTACGGGATCGGCAGTTTCCCGCGCGAATGGATCGCCGCGCTCCAGGCACTCAATGCTCTGCCCTTTGAGACTCTGATACCTGGACACGGCGAGGTCCAGCATGACCGTGCCTACACCGAGCAGCTTGCGAAGATGCTGACCCTGGTTCGCGAGCAGGTTGCGGCCTCGGTAGCCAAAGGACTGGACCTCGAGGCGGCCCGCAAGGCACTCGATTTGTCGAGCGTGGCTTCGGCGTACACCCTCGACGACCCCTTGCGCAAGCGACTCTTCAATGCATGGTGGGTTCAGCCGATTGCGCGCTCTGCATGGCTGGAGGCGCGGGGCGAGCCGATCGTGCAATCGGGTACCGGATCGAACAACTGACATAGCGGCGTTCGCGGGCATGGATTGCCGCGCGCCCACCGTTGCGCGGCAAGGCGAAGCTGTCCTATGTTCGTCCGCCATGAACACGCGGACTGAGTAAACAGATCGGTGCGGAGGGTCGCGATATGGATCGCGCTCAGCGCCGCTCTTGCACCAAGCCTGGTGTCGGGTGGCCCACTGGATGCGCTGAACTCGGTACGCACGCAGGGCTGCGGCGGCAAGCCGGGTGTCACTGCGAGGCTGGTCCGCGACTCCGCACTCAATGAAGTCGCGATGCGGATGTCGAGCGGCGCTGCGCTGGGCGATGCGGTCGCTGCGGCGCACTTCCATGCAAGACTATCCACTTCGATCTCGATCGCCGGAACTCCAGACGAAAAGGCCCTTACCCGTGTGATCGCCGAGCGCTTCTGCGCGGACGTGCTCAACGCGGATTTTGAGCGTGCTGGAGCCTGGGAGCGAGGCAAGGACGTCTGGATCGTACTCGCGACGCCTTTCACCCTGCCGCAGGCGAAGGATGCCGCCGCGATTCGCAAGCACGCTCTCGAACTCGTCAACCAGGCCCGTGCCAAGGCGAGAAAATGCGGCCGGCAGAATTTTGGCGCCGCACGAGCTGTCGCTTTGGACATCAAGCTCGATCGAACTGCGCTCACTCACTCGGAGGACATGGCACGGCACGGCCACATGACTCATCGAGGCAGCGATGGCACGAGTGTCGCCGAGCGCGCGGCCCACGCTGGCTACAAGTGGGCCAAGGTCGGCGAAAACGTGGCTGCCGGAACGCCCGGCGTGGCAGATGTCATTCAGGGCTGGCTGCAGAGCCCCGAACACTGCGCCAATGTCATGAATCCCGACTTCACGCAGATGGGCATCGCCTACGCACTGAATGTCGAGAGCGAAGACGGCATCTACTGGACGCAGGTCTTCGGGACACCGCGCTGACGGTTTTCGCTCAGGTCCCGCTGTTCGCCGCGGCAGAAACCTCGGGTCGACCGGCATTGATTCCGGCCCGGCTCGTGAGGTAGACCGCGTAAGTCCCGAGCCAATGGCTGCCAACGTACGACGCCTGCACAACTGCGGGAAGTCCCGCCTGCCGATGCAACGCGGCTGTGATCAGCAGTACATTGACACGCAGATCGTTCTTGGATAGCGCACTCGCGATTCCGTCGAGCATCCACGCGCGGCTGAGATTGAGCCCGTCAATGTGAGCGAGCTTCGGATCGTTGCGATCGGTAACGACGGCCGGCCGCAACCATTCGACCGGATCGCTGCTCGCCAGGTTGGGAAAGAAGTTTCCCAACCAGCGAGAGAATGCCTTGCGATCCAGTACGCGGCGCATGAAGTCAGCCTCCGCGAGACAAGGCGACAGGAAATCCGTCCCGGAAGGTTCGAATGCCAGCGGACACTTCCTATCCTTCGCGTAGAACTCCTCGGCCTTCCCAGCGAGCAGCTCCCGCATCGTGGTATCTCCGGAGACGAGGGCCCAGTCCCACATCAATCCGAATGAAAGAGCGGTCTGGCTGTGCTCACCACTGCGAATCGGATAGATGAGCTGCGGCAACCAGCTCTTCAACTGCGCGGCGGCAGCGGTTTCGAGCGGCGCCAGTGCCTCCATCCAGGCGCGGCCCTGGGGGTCGTCCCACTCCCGCAGTTCAGCAGCGAGTCGCAACAGCCACGCGAGCCCATAGGGACGCTCGAACGCTTCCCGACCGTCGCCCTCGAGATAGAGGACCTCGCGCGCAATGTTGTCCGCCGTGAGACTGCGTGCCACCTCGGCGCGCGCTGCGGCGACGAACGGTGCATCCGGATACATGCGGACCAGGCGCACCAGCAGCCAATGGCCGTGTACGGCGGAATGCCAGTCGTAACATCCGTAGAACGCCGGCGTGAGCTCGCGCGGCGGGCGTGCATCGGTATCGCTGTTCAGGACGTGCGAAATCTTGTTGGGATACTCGCGGTGCAGACACGCGAGCGCGAGCTCGGCGAAGTGCGCGGATGCCGAGACATCGAGCGGCTTCGGGAGCGGCACCGTGATCTTGGGTTTCGCTCGATTGGAGACGACCGTGGCAGCAGTCACCGTGCCCGTACATAACGCAGCGAACACAAGGAGAATCGGACTGGCGATGCGGCGCATCACGCGATTATGCGAGCTCGGACCTGGCCACGGCAGCTCCCTGGTGTCGATTTGCCACTGACTGCGACGTCTTCGTGGTATGGACTTGCGCCACTCACTCAAGTTCGCGGCGCGGTAGTCCCAGGGAGACTCACCCCCGCGGTTTGCGATCGCTTCGTCCGCAATCCGCAGCGGCTCGAACCGGCATAGGAGCCGAAAGGCGCAATTTTTACTGCGGCGCGCTAAACTTCGCGGCCCCTGCGCCATATTAAGTGGCGCCACCACAACGACAGCAGAGATACCGCGTGAACGCGCAGCCCGAACAGGATTTCGAACTCCGCAAGGTCGCCTCCATGAACCGTGATCATGTGCCTGCGCAAGCTCGTACCTACGAGGACCGTAGCCTGGGCGCGCGGCTGCACAGAATCAGGGAGATTCCGCCGAAGTGGTGGGTGGCGGGGCTGGTTCTGCTCATCGTGGCTGTCGCGTTGGGCTGGGCAAAGCAGCACTTCTCGTCGGCGGCGCCGAAGGTCGCCACCTTGATGCAGCAATCCACGCCACTGGTCAGCGTCATCACGCCACGAGTCGTGCCGGTGACCGCGAGTGTCACTTTCAGCGGCACGATATTCGCGCGTTACGACGTGCCGATCGGAGCCGAAGGCGAGGCGGGGCGAATCGTCGCCATATACGTGGAGGCCGGTGATCGCGTCAAGCGCGGCCAGCTCATGGCGAAGCTCGATCAGTCTGTCCTGCTGCCGCAGCTGAAGCGTCTCGCCGCTTCCCTCGAGGAGGCGCGCGCGCAGGCGGCACTGTCCAAGGCCGAGTTCGGCCGCGCCAAAGGCGTCGAAGCCGCAGGCGCATTGTCGGCGGAAGAAATAGAGAGACGTCGCGCTGCCTCTGTGACCGACGAGGCCCGCGTCAACGTCGCGGCCGCGCAGCTCGCGGAGATGCAGGCCCGGCTTGATCGCACCGAGCTTCGCGCTCCCGCGGATGGCATGGTGCTGACGCGCACCGCAGAGCTGGGTCAGACCGCGAGCCCGGGCGGTGACCCCTTGTTCCGGCTCGCAAGCGGTGGCGAGATCGAGATGCGAGGTTCACTCGCGGAGCAGGATTTCGCGCGCGTCAAAGTCGGCCAGCCTGCGGAGATTACCCTCACCGGTTACACCACGCCCTTCAAGGGTAGCGTGCGCCTTCTCGGTGCCGTGATCGATCCAAAGACGCGCCTGGGCGAAGTGCGCATTGCGATGGGGGCGAATCCGGCGCTCAGACCCGGCGCGTTCGCGCATGGGCGCGTCACTGTCGGCGAGGCAACCCGTCCGGTACTGCCACGAACCGCCGTGCTCTCGGATCTCAAGGGTACCTATGTGTATGTGGTGAACGGCGATAAGAAGATCGAGCGTCGTCCTGTGACGGTCGCCGACAACACCGTTGCCGGCGTCGTCATCGGCGCAGGTCTGCGCGGCGAGGAGAAGGTCATCGCAATGGCGGGCGGGTTCCTGCGTGAAGGCGAAGCCGTCGAACTGGCGCCGCAAGCGGCGCAGCAGGCGCGCAAATGATCAAGAACATTTCCGCGTGGGCCATCAAGCACCCGGTGCCGCCGGTGGTGTTGTTCGTCGTGCTCTTCTTCCTTGGCACGATCGCGTTCATACGCCTGCCCATCAACCTCAGCCCGGACATCTCTTTCCCGCTGGTTGAAATCACCGTCAACCAGCCCGGTGCGGCACCCACCGAAATCGAGACCCAGATCATTCAGAAGCTCGAGGGCTCGGTCGCCGGCATCGGCAACGTCAAGAACATCACCTCAGCCGCGCTGGAAGGCGCGGCCTTTGTGTACATCGAGTTCCAGATTGGCACGCCCGTCGATCGCGCAGTGACCGATGTGCGCGATGCGGTCTCCAAGGTGCGCAGCAACCTGCCGGAAGGGATCGAGGAGCCGCTGGTCCAGCGCATCGACGTCGAGGGCGGCGCATTCGTCTATTACGCCGTCAGCACAACCAACATGACGGAGGAGGAGCTGAGCTGGTTCGTCGACAACACCATCACCAAGCGCCTGCTTGCAGTCAATGGCGTTGCCCAGGTGCAGCGCGGCGGCGGCGTCGATCGCGAGATTCGCGTCGAGCTCGACCCGGCACGCATGCAGGCACTCGGGCTCACAGCCGTGGAAGTGAACCAGCAGCTGCGCCAGACCAATCTCGACGCCCCGGGCGGTCGCTTGCAGGTGGGCGGTGGCGAGCAATCGATTCGTGTGCTCGGCGGCGCTCTGACTGCTCTGCAGCTCGGCCAGACGCGCATCTTCCTGCCCGACGGGCGTGTAGCACGCCTGAGCGACATTGCCGACGTGCACGATGGCGTCGCGGAAATCCGCAGCATCTCGCGCCTCAATGGCCGCAACGCCACCACTTTCGGAGTCTTGAGGTCCAAGGGCTCCTCCGATGTGACCGTCATGAATCTCGTCAGCAACGAGATCGAGAAGATCGGCAAGGAATTCCCGCAGATCAAACTCAAGGTGGTCTTTACGACCGTCGATTACACCAAGATCATGTTTGAATCGGCGATCGAAGCGCTGATCGAGGGCTCGATCCTTGCGGTCGTCGTGGTGTGGTTTTTCCTGCGCGACTGGCGCGCCACCGCGATCTCCGCCCTCGCCATTCCGCTCTCGGCCATTCCGACTTTCGCGTTCATGCAGTGGATGGGCTTTACCTTGAACCAGGTGAGCCTGCTCGCACTTTCGCTGGTGGCGGGCGTGCTGGTGGACGATGCCATCGTCGAGATCGAGAACATTGTGCGCCACATGCGCATGGGCAAGACCGGCTACAAGGCGGCCCTCGATGCCGCCGACGAAATCGGCCTCGCTGTGGTCGCGACCTCGGCCACGATCATCGCTGTATTCCTGCCGGTGAGCTTCATGCCCGGCATCACCGGCCAGTACTTCATCCAGTTCGGCCTTACCGTCGCAGCCGCGGTCTTCTTCTCGCTGCTGGTAGCGCGTCTCATCACGCCCGTAGTCGCCGCGTACACGCTCAAGTCGGAGAACATCAAGCCGCACGGCGATGGGCCAATCATGACCTGGTACCTGAAGACCCTGCGCTGGTGCGTCGATCATCGCTGGCGCACGCTCGCGGGCGGTACGGTGTTCTTCATCCTGTCGTTGGTCGCCCTCGCCATGGTGCCGACCTCGTTCATCCCGCAGGCGGACCTCTCGAGCTCGCAGCTCACCATCGAGTTGCCCCCGGGAGTGCAACTCGAGGAAACAGCCAGCCTCTCGGCGGCTGCTTATGACGTCCTCAAGCAGCAGCCCGAGGTGACGGACGTTGTGGAAAGTATCGGCGCGGATGAGACGGGCGAGGTCCGTATCGCCAATCTCTACATCTCGCTGGTGCCGCGCGGGGACCGCGACGTCACGCAGCAGCAGTTTGAGGACCGCGTCATCAAGGGGTTGCGGCGCATCCCGGATGCGCGCATCAATTTCCAGAAAACCTCGGGCGGCGGTGGCTACGGTCGCGACATCACCATCTACCTGACGGGCGATGATCCAGCGCTGGTCGATCGCAC
>AR_comb_assmDRAFT_10076249_pt1 | contig 12052 bp, 8 predicted proteins | sample ArasoioldDNA_FD_10543 | JGI IMG/M metagenome (IMG submission 10543) | reverse complement strand
GCCTCTTGCAGGTCAGGCGTCTCAAACCCTTCGGTGAACCAGCTGTAGACCTCGGTGAGTAACGGCCTGGCCTGATCCCGCTTGCCCTGCTGCTGCCACAGTCGACCCAGGCTCAGCGCGGCGCGCAGCTCCAAGGCCCTGGCTTGCTGGCGGCGGGCCACATCGAGGGCCTGGTGCAAACAGGCGGTCGCCTGGGGGATATCTGGGAGCGGAAGGCGGAGGAGCAACTCCCCCTTGAGCCGATACACCTCCGCTTCCCACCAGCGCTCCTCGGTCGCCTCCACCAGCGTCAAGGCCTCAGCGAGACAGGTTAGCCCGGCCTCGGGTTGTCCCACCTGGCCGTATGCCTCGGCCAGCAAGGTCAGGTGATAGGGGTAGTATAGCTTCTGACCTATACTCTGTACCGCTCCCAACCCCTGTTGGATGTGCGCCATGCCGGTGGCCGTGTCTCCCTGCATGGCCAGCGCCCACCCTCGCATGATACGTCCTTGCGCGGCGCGGTGCTTAAAGCCTTGTGCCGTCGCCAGGACTATCGTCGCCTCGGCGTATGCCTGTGTGGCCGCCACGTCTCGACGGTGCTGGGAGAGTATGGCGGCAAAGAGTTGGGCCGACGCCAGGTTGGGCGTTTGTTCCCCCTGCTGGGCCCGTGCCAGTCCTTCCTGCCTCCACTGCCGGGCCTGGTCGGCATAGCCCAGTAACCATAAGACCATCGCGCCATAGAAGCCGTGTCTCACTTCAGACATATACCCATGCGGGAAGAGAATGGTCGAGGGCTGTGGGGTGTCAGAGAGGCACAGACTTTGCTCCAGATGGGCTCGGGCCGTGACCGGGTCGCCCCAATAGAACGCGATAAGCCCCAGGTCCATATAGCCCTCCTGCACCAGGGGCCTGTCGTGTTGATGTGACGCCAGGTGGAAGAACTGCTGGCTCAACTTGCCAGCCAGGCGTAACTGGGCGTGGAGCAGATGAAACCTGGAGAGGCCCTGGAGCGCCTGGCAGCGTTGCCGCGGCTCCCCCACTTGCTGACATAGTAAGTGGGCCCGGGTGTAGCTCTCGCCCACTTCCGGCACCGCGTATCCCTTCGCCGCCATCAGTCGCGGCCCCAGGAGGAGCCGCAGCGTGAGTTCGTGCTGGGCGCGTGCCGGACTGTCCGGAAGGGTCGCCAGCAACGCCAGCCCCTTGGTGAGGGCGGCGACCGCTTCGTGATGGGCATTGCGCCGGGTGGCATGGTCGGCCGCCTGCTGGAGATAGCGCACAGCCTGCTCGACCTCACCCCCGCGCTCGAAGTGGATGACGAGCTGGGCGACGATGTCCCCAGCCTGGGCACCATAGCCGGCCTCCAGGCAGGCCCCAATACGTCGATGCAACTGCATCCGCCGCGCCGTCCCTATCTGCTGGTACAGGACCTGCTGGTACAGGACATGCTGAAAACGATAGCTGCCCCCGCGTGTGCCATCCAGCCAGACTGCTAAGCCGGTGTCGTCAATAAAGTGGTGCTGCGTTGCCAACGCTTCACACCGCGCCTCGACGTCTTCGACCGGGCATTGGAGGCCCGCCGCGACCGCCGCAGCGGCAAACTCCCGCCCGACCACGCTGGCGACTTCCAGCATCCGCCGGGTCTCGGGCAGGAGGGCCTCGATGCGCCGCGCCAGTAATTGTCGCAAGCCATCCGGGATACTGTCTCCCTGGGTCTCGACTTCCTCCCGCAACATCCATTCTCCAGCGTGCCGGACCACCCCTCCCTGCGCCACCAGATATTCCACCATATTCACCATGAACAGCGCGTTGCCGCTGCTGCGCTCATAGATGAACGCCACCAGTGAAGCCGCGACTGGCCCGCCCAGCCGCCCAGCTACATACGCCGTCACATCCTCGGCAGGCAAGAACTCCAGGCGCAGGTCCACTGCCTGACCCCGTCCACACAGCTCCTGGACCATGCCCCGCAGCGGATGCGCCTGCAGCACCGTCTCGACCGGGCGATACGTCCCCAGTATGAGGAGCCGCGCCGGCTCCCATCGCTGCGCCAGATAGGCCAGGCACTCGACCGTGGTACTGTCGCTCCAGTGCAGGTCTTCGAGCACCAGCACCAGTGGCGTGTCGGCCGTCAGCATGGCGAGCGCCTCGGCCAGTTCGCGGATCATGCGCGCCTGGGTGGCCCCCTGCACCTGACGCTGCACGCGCTCCTGTTCCGTGTCGCTCACCAGCCCGGGAAGTTGCACCAGCCACATCGGCGCGTAGCGCCGCAGCACCGCCAGGAGCGCTGGCCCCGCTGGCCCACGGCTGAGCTGCCCTAAGGCTTCTAACACGGGCAGGTACGGTTCCCCTGCCCCATAGTGCTCCGCACACTGGCCCCGCCCGAGCCACACCGCGCTCCTGGCGGCCAGGTGGGGCAGCCACAGGTCCAGCACCGTCGTCTTGCCAATCCCCCCTTCGCCACTGAGGAAGCCGAGCTGGCGCTCCCCGGTGGCGGCCCGCGCAAACCACCCCTCCAGGACCTCGACTTCGGCCTGACGCCCCACGATGGGCCGGGCAGCAGCCAGCGGGATGGCAGCACTGTCCCCCGCGACGAGCCACTGATACCCCTGCCTTCCGACCGTCTGCAGATACTGCGGGGTTTCCACCGCGTCCGCCAAGGCCGCCCGAATCTCCCGGATGCACACCCGCAGGACCGTGTCGGTCACATGCATTCCCGCCCAGACGTGCTGGAGCAACTCGGTCTTGGTCACCAATCGCCCGGGGTGTATCGCTAAGTACTGCAACACCGCGCTGGTCCGGGGCCGCAGCGGGATGGCCTGCTCCTCACACCACAGGCGGGCCTGGGTCGTCTCCAGACGGAAGGGACCAAAGGTCAGGTAGTGCTCCTGCGTCATAGGAGCCCTTTCACCTCAGAGTGAACGTTCTAGGCACGCCCCAATGCCGCAGTTGCGAGCAAGCCGATCGGCAGAAATAGCGAGCCACTATCAGTAGATCAGAACAACATCAAGGGAAGCGTTCGATACTAAGAATAGAACAACTTTACACCTAACGAGCACTGTTGTCAGTAAAAAAGCAAATAGCTTGTCAGAATTTTACTGACAAGTTTATCAGCAAAATTCGCTCAGGAACGGAAAATACGGACAGAATATCCGCGAGGTAGACCTTGATAGTATCGGCAATAACAATAAGGATAATACTTACCAGCCACTCATTTTGAAGTTGATTTCTAACAAATGGAAGTTTGGTTTCTGAAGAGCAAAGCATTCCCAATATTGGTTCTCGCTCATTACGTACAACTGACTAGTTGGCGGTATTTGGAACTTTCTATACCAGATGAGCTTGGTCTGTACTCAATGCTGTGACAGGTCGCATCTCTCTTGCACCGCTTTTGCAAAGGACCACAACACGCTCTGGCCATGGCTGTGAGAAGCCTTGGTTACTGCTCAGGATAGCTCCTCACACGACCTGGGCGCATTAAGAATCGCCGCATGCTCCCTTTTCGCCTCTGCTTGAACGATATTTGAACCCGTAGAGATGCGGCGGCAGCAAAGTTGAACGCTCCGGCAGTATCCCTGAACCGGTGGCTTTTCTATCTTCTTCGGCAGATGACAGTGCGAAGGTATTACATACTCATAAGTCGTTCTGGGAATTTATAGAGCTATGCCTCAGCCATCACCCTCTCTGCCAAGCAATAGAGCCTTTGTCGTCCAGTTTCGCGCCCAGCCCGCGGACGCGTCGCTGTGCTGGGAAGGCCGCGTCGAGCATCTGACATCGGGCCAGGTGCTGCGCTTCCACACGCTCGAGGAGTTGCTGGCATTCCTCGCCCGTACGTTGACCGAAGAGCCAGGGCCACCCTGTATAGCGTGAGCATCGCAGGCGTGGCCGCGGACATCCAGCTGGGTAGGAGTAACGGTTTCCTGGCCACCGGGTGCTAGGAGATACAGACACGTCGATGTCGTACGTCTATGAACTTCTACGTGCCTTTGGGCAGTGCACCCGCCATTGGGCGGATACGCCCAGACAAAATAGGCAGTCCCGCCGATGTGGAGGAGGCTTGGAGCATATATCATTGCAGCGCACCTCTCCTGTAAGAATCGAGGAAAGAGATCATGGGACGCGCTGCTCGTCCCGGCCCTTTGTGCCCTCTCAGCCTCACGTTGGAGTCCTCGTACGTGCTTTGCCTCCGGTGCTGAAGTATTATATCGTGGTCCAGAGGCAGCCGGGAGGGGGCCGATGCCATGAGCGAGGCCCATCCGTTTGACCAGGGAGGATCTCCACGCGTACATAGACGAGGTTTGCCACATGTGACCGGTTCTCCTGTGCATTCAAAGGTTTTTTAATGGCCTCCATGATGCGGAGTCCGACAAAGGGCTATGACCAAGGAAGAGAGGAGCCGGCAAGATGCAAACACCAAGATCGACTAGAGCTGAGACAGCACCAACGGTCTTTGTGGTTGACGATGATGTCAATGTGCGGTCTGCGTTAGCCCGCCTCATCCGCTCGCTCGGGATGCAGGTTGAAACCTTCGCGTCCGCCCGCGAGTTCCTGGGGTGCCAGCGCCCAGACGGCCTGGCCTGCCTCGTACTGGACGTGCGGCTTGCTGGCGAGGACGGCCTGCGGGTGCAGGAAGCCCTGCGGACCGCTGCGTGGCGCCCGCCCATCATCTTCCTCACCGGCCATGCGACGGTCCCCATGTGTGTCCGGGCCATCAAGGCGGGAGCTATCGATTTCCTTCAGAAGCCTGTAGACGACGAGTGCCTGCTGGCAGCCATCTCCACAGCGCTTGAGCAGGACTATCATACTCGGGACAGCCAGCGCCAACACGCCGCGCTGCACCAGCGCGTCGCCACGTTGACACCGCGGGAGCGGGACGTCATGGCCCTGGTGACCAACGGGTTACTGAACAAGGAAATCGCCTATGCCTTGGGCACAAGCGAAAAGACCATCAAGGCTCACCGCGCCCATGTCATGCAGAAGATGGAGGCCGCGTCGGTCGCCGAACTCGTCCGCATGGCCGCCATGTTGGAGACGTGTAAGCCACATACTGCTCAGCTCCAGCCCAGCGCCTATCCTGGTTAACTGCTTCACACTGCGAGGGGTATCGCCAGCGTGCGGCGAGGGGCGATCTTCCCCCTGGTAGCGGTTGAGGTGGCTCAGCAGCAGAGCCCCACGCCCATATGTGGCACGCCGCGCCACCCACAGCCGCACCCTGCGCTGTCTTCCGGGACGAGACTAAAGGCCAATACCTATAGGACCAAAGGCCAATTGTACCCCGCAGGCTACGCCTATAAACTTGTGTCATACAACGGCGTGAGGGCCACTCCGTATTACAAGGAGCACCTATGGCACAGACACAGCCCGTCGTTGCCATTGTGGATGACGACGTGTTCATTCAGAGGGCTCTGGCGCGTTTGCTGTACACGGCGGGCTGGCAAGCCATCACCTTTACTTCTGCAGAAGCATTTCTGCAGACTGGCATGCAAGCGGCACCGAACTGTCTGGTGCTCGATGTGTGGCTATCCGGCATGACGGGGGTGGAATTATTGGAACACTTAGTGGAGACGGGTAGCACGCTGCCGGTTGTTATCATTACGGGACGCGATGATCTGCAGATGCGCATGCGTGCAATACAGGCAGGGGCTGTAGCCTATTTACGCAAACCGCTGGACGGGCAGGAACTCCTGCAGGCACTCCAGGCGGTGCTGGACAGGCGGTGTCTGAGCGGTGGTGCGTGAGCCGGCAGTGCTTCAGCACTACTGTGTAGCCATGGAGCGCTGGGCTGATGGCTGTAGGGTTGCTGAGGTAGGGACTACACGGGCCCGCGCAGGGCACCGTCCCTGTGGGAGACAACTTATGAAAACTCTCGTCTGTAACGCCGGCTCCAGCAGCCTGAAATTCAGCCTCTTCGAGGCCGAAGGCGAGCTATTGCTGGCGGAGGGTGGCATCGACTGGTCGACGCCGCCGACCCGGTTGGTCGTCCACTGTACGGGACAACCAGAGACGCGCGAGGAGCTGACGCTGCGGCACCATGCTGATGCCATCGCCCGCATCCTGGACGCCCTTCAGGCTGGTCCCGCAGCCCCCCTGCAGGCGCCTGGCGACGTGCAAGCCGTCGGTCACCGCGTCGTGCACGGCGGTGAGCGGTACACGACCGCTGTGCGCATCACACCCCAAGTCAAACAGGCGATCGACGCCCTGGCCGAGCTGGCACCGCTGCACAACCCGGCCAGTCTGGACGGCATCAATGCGGTGGAGCAGGTCCTGCCCCAGGTGCCACAGGTGGCGGTCTTTGACACGGCCTTTCACGCCACCCTGCCCGAGGCGGCCCGGACTTATCCGGTGCCGCAGCAATGGCGGCGAGAGTGGGGCGTGCGCCGCTACGGCTTCCACGGCCTGAGCCATGCCTACTGTGCCACCCGGGCAGCGCAGATGCTCGGACGCCCGGACGTGCACCTGATCATTGCCCACCTGGGCAACGGTGCCTCGGTGTCGGCGGTGCACCACGGCATCTGCGTCGATACCTCGATGGGCTTCACGCCGCTGGAGGGCCTGATGATGGGCACCCGCAGCGGCAGTCTTGACCCGGGCATCCTCGTGTACCTGCTGCGGGAGAAAGGCCTGGACGCCGATCAGATCGACCACGCGCTCAATTACGAATCCGGCTTGCTGGGCGTCTCGGGGATCTCGTCCGACATGCGCCAGGTCCTGGCGGCGCTGCCGGATAATCCAGACGCGCGCCTGGCAGTCGACATGTATGTGCACCGCATCCGACAAACGGTCGGTGCTATGGCGGCCACGCTCGGCAGCGTCGATGCGCTGGTGTTCACGGCTGGTGTGGGGGAGCATGCGGCAGCGATCCGTGAGCGGGTCTGCGAGAACCTGGGCTACCTGGGCCTGGCACTCGACCGCACCGCCAACGAGGGGTGCCAGCCGGACGCGGATATCGCCTTGCCGGCCTCGACCAGCCGTATCCTGGTCATCGCCACGCGTGAGGATGTGACCATTGTCCGCGAGACTCTGCGGTTGTTGACCAGCTCATAAGGCAGGTCACGGGAAAGGAGGTGCCCGTGCGCCTTGTAGTAGCGTCTGCTCATACAAGCTTAACCAGGCTGTTATATAATCCAGGCGGTATGCGCCGTCGCAGGGGCATACCGCTACACGCCGTTCACACGACTTCTGTGCAAGAGGCCCTCAAAAAGGAGAGCATCCATGGCAAGCACGCGTACTGATGTGCAGCCGACGACGGCAGCCGGCAGCCGCACCGCGACCACTGACCGACTGTCTGCCGAAGAGCTGCGTAACATAGACGCCTACTGGCGCGCCTGCAACTACCTGGCCGCCGGCATGATCTATTTGCGGGCCAACCCGCTGCTCCGTGAGCCTTTGAAACAAGAGCACGTGAAGCTGCGCCTGCTGGGGCACTGGGGCTCGAGTCCCGGCTTGAGCTTTGCCTATATTCACCTCAACCGCCTGATCACCAAGTACGATCTCGACGCCATCTTCCTGGCCGGCCCTGGCCACGGCGCGCCGGGCGTGCTGGCGCCGGCCTATCTGGAGGGCACCTACTCGGAGGTCTATCCAAATAAGGGCGAGGACGAGGAGGGCATGCGCGCCTTCTTTAAGGAATTCTCCTTCCCGGGCGGCATCGGCAGTCACTGCACGCCGGAGACCCCAGGCTCCATCCACGAGGGGGGCGAGCTCGGGTACAGTGTCTCGCACGCCTTTGGCGCCGCCTTTGATAATCCGGACCTGCTGGTGGCGGTGATGGTGGGTGATGGCGAATCCGAAACCGGGGCGCTGGCGACCTCCTGGCATTCCAACAAATTTTTAAATCCCATCCGTGACGGCGCGGTGCTGCCGATCCTGCATCTCAACGGCTACAAGATCAACAACCCGACGCTGCTGGCACGCATCTCCCACGAAGAGCTGGAGTCCCTGTTCAAGGGCTACGGCTGGACGCCCCATTTTGTGGAAGGGGACGATCCCGCGATCATGCACCAGCAGATGGCCGCCACTCTGGAGGACTGCGTGCTGGAGATCCGCCGTATCCAGCAGGCGGCGCGCACCAGCGGCACGCCCATGCGGCCGCACTGGCCCATGATCGTGCTGCGCAGCCCCAAGGGCTGGACTGGTCCCAAGGAAGTGGATGGCCACAAGGTGGAAGGGTTTTGGCGCGCGCACCAGGTGCCGCTCGCGGGTCTGCACGGTAACCCGGCCCATATGCAGCAGTTGGAGGGCTGGCTGCGCAGTTACAAACCCGAGGAGTTGTTCGACGCCACAGGGCGGCTGCGCCCAGAACTGAAGGCGCTCGCCCCCACGGGCACACGGCGCATGAGCGCCAATCCGCACGCCAATGGTGGGGTGCTCCGGCGCTCCTTACGCATGCCGGACTTCCGTGACTATGCCATCAGTGTGGACAAACCGGGACAGGCCACGGCGGAGAACACCCGGCCCCTGGGGCGCTTCCTGCGCGATATTATGCGCCAGAACATGCAGAACTTCCGCGTCTTCAGCCCCGACGAGAACTCCTCGAACCGCCTCGATGCGGTCTACGAGGCGAGCAAAAAGCTGTGGCTGGCCGACTACCTGCCGGAGGACGCCGATGGGGGCGAACTGGCGCCCGATGGCCGGGTCCTGGAGATGCTCTCGGAGCACACGCTAGAAGGCTGGCTGGAAGGCTATCTGCTCACCGGCCGCCACGGCTTCTTCTCCACCTACGAAGCCTTCGTCCACGTCATCGATTCCATGTTCAACATGCACGCCAAGTGGCTCGCCATGAGTCGGGAGCTGTCCTGGCGGGCGCCGGTGTCGTCGCTCAACCTGCTCATTACCTCGACCGTGTGGCGCCAGGATCACAACGGCTTCACGCACCAGGATCCCGGCTTTCTGGACGTGGTGCTGAACAAGAGCCCGGATGTGTGCCGTATCTACCTGCCGCCGGATGCCAACTGCCTGCTCAGCGTGGCCAATCACTGCCTGCAGAGCACCGACTATGTCAACGTGATCGTCTCCGACAAGCAGTCGCACTTGCAGTACACGACCATGGAGCAGGCCATCGTGCACTGTACCAAGGGCATCAGCATCTGGCCCCAGGCGAGCAACGACGAGGGGACGGAGCCGGACGTGGTGATGGCCAGCGCTGGCGACATCCCGACCAAAGAGGCGCTGGCGGCGGCGGCGCTGCTGCGGGAGCACTTCCCGACGCTCAAGATACGCTTTGTGAACGTGGTGGATCTGCACAAGCTCATGCCATCGAGCGAGCACCCGCATGGCCTCTCGGACCGGGACTTCAACAGCCTGTTCACCGTCGATAAGCCGGTCATCTTCAACTTCCACGGTTATCCCTCGCTGATCCATCGCCTGACCTACCGACGCGCCAATCACCAGAACATCCACGTGCGTGGCTACAAGGAGAAGGGCAACATCAACACACCGATGGATCTGGCCATTCAGAACCAGATCGACCGCTTCAGCCTGGCCATCGACGTCATCGACCGCGTGCCCGCCCTGCAGGTGGCCGGGGCGCACGCCAAGGAGGAGCTCCGCAACAGGCAGATCGACTGCCAGCAATACGCCTACGAGTACGGCATCGATAAACCCGAGATCGAGCAGTGGACGTGGCCGTATTAAGGCCGCGGACCCACCAGAGCAGCAAGGAGACATGCATGAGCACGTTAGTCGTTATCGGCTATAAAGACCTGTACCAGGCGGAAGAAGTGCGCCTGAAATTGTGGAAGTTGCAGAAAGATTACCTGATCGATCTGGAAGATGCCGTCGTCGCCACGAAGGATCAGGCAGGGAAGGTCAAGTTGCACCAAGCCGTCAATCTGACGGCCACCGGCGCGGCCAGCGGGAGCTTTTGGGGCTCCCTGATCGGCTTGATCTTCTTGAATCCCCTGCTCGGCCTGGCCATGGGCGCCGCGGCCGGGGCGGTCTCAGGGGCCCTCACGGATGTGGGCATCGATGACAAGTTTATAAAGGATCTGGCCGCCACGATGCAGCCTGGTAGCTCGGCGCTCTTCGTCCTGGCTCGCAAGGCCACGCCTGACAAGGTGCTGGAGGAGATCCAGGGCACCGGCGGCACGATCCTGCAAACCTCGCTCTCGCACGACGATGAGGCCAAACTCCAGGCCGCTCTGAGTGCGGCGAGCCCATCGACCTAACCGGACACTATAGGTTGTAAAAGGAGACGACATCATGGCAGCTCTGGCAACAGACCCAGCAGCGACCCCAGCGGCTTCCTCAGACCCAACGAGTATTACGACGACATTGTATGAGCTGGTCGGAGCGCTCAATGCTGAAGTCGATCCGGCGGACGATGCGCTCGTCACCGCTGCGGTTGTCCATCTCATTGATACGCACCGCGCCAGGTTTGTTGACTCCTGCCTAAGGCTGGCTCTTGTCGAGCCCTACAACGAGACGACAGGAGGCTGTGGTAGCGGAGGCTGCCTAGAGTTGGGAATGGCGAGATCATGAGTGAAGAGCTGCCGATCATTTACCTGGCCAGGCACGGCGAGACGGCCTGGAGCCTCACGGGCCAGCATACAGGACTGACCGACTTGCCGCTAACCGAGCGCGGCGAGCGCAATGCCCACCAGCTCGGGGAACGGCTGCGCGGCCTGACGTTCGCCAAGGTGTATACCAGTCCCTTGCAGCGCGCGGCTCGGACCTGTGAGCTGGCCGGCTTCGGGGCCGTGGCCGAAGTGGATCGTGATCTGGTCGAATGGGACTACGGCCAGTATGAGGGGCGCCGCACCGCCGAGATCCGGGCGGAGCGCCCTGACTGGGAACTGTTTCGCGACGGTTGCCCAGGAGGGGAAGCGCCGGCCCAGGCCTCGGCACGGGCTGATCGTGTTGTGCACCGCCTGCACGCGGTGCAGGGGGACGTGCTGCTGTTTTCCAGCGGGCATTTCATTCGGGTACTGGCGACGCGCTGGATTGGGCTTGAAGTGACGGCCAGCGCCAGGCGGTTCATGCTAAGCACGGCCAGCCTGAGTGCAGTGGGCTACGAGAACGAGCTTACCCGTCCAGTGATCCGATTATGGAATGAAACCAATCATGTGAGCGCGTGAACCTGTCGTGGTTGCCGGCGTCACGTGGCGGCACGAAGGCGACAGAGGGATGCACGACACAAGGAAGTTTCCTGCGGAAAGGAGACGGCGATGAGCCCAAGGGAATCCGACACTATTGCGCAACTCCTCACGCAATACGGCTGTGGCCCGATTACATTTGCGGGCACGGACAACGCGTTCTATGAACGCCATCTCGTCTTTGATAATGTCATCGAGTTGACGACAGCCGGCGCACGCGAACGTTTTGAGGCGGTGGCTCACTCTGTGCGGGATGTCCTGGCGCAACGCTGGGTGCAGACGGAGCAGACGTACGAGCGTGATAACCCCAAGCGTGTCTATTATCTCTCGATGGAATTTCTCATTGGCCGTTCGCTGGCCAATAATGTCACCAACCTGCTGCTCGATCCCCTCGTGCAGCAGGCTGTCAAGCACAAGGACCTCGATTGGTTGGCGATCCTTGCGGAGGAACCCGACGCCGGCCTGGGGAATGGCGGGCTCGGGCGCCTGGCGGCGTGCTTCCTGGACTCGATGGCAACGATGCAACTCCCGGCTATGGGCTACGGGCTGCGGTACGAATACGGCATCTTCCGCCAGTCCATCCAGGACGGCTGGCAACGCGAAGAGGCGGACCACTGGTTGCGTCGCCCGGATCCGTGGGAGGTGGTGCGGCCGCACGAGCTGGTGGAAATGCGGCTCAACTGCTCGTTCGAGGTGCGTGGTGGCGGCCTGCGCGCCATCCCCGGCCGGCCGTCCACCCTGTTTGGGATCCCGTTTGATCGCCCCGTGGCGGGTTACGGCGGCAAGACCATCAACACGCTGCGCCTCTGGAGCGCCGCGGCGCTTCATGACTTCGACTTTCAGGAGTTCAGCAGCGGCGATTTTGTCGGGGCCCTGGCCGAGACGCTTACGGCCGAGACCGTGACGCGCGTCCTGTACCCCGACGACTCTACCAGCATGGGCCAGGGATTGCGCTTCGTGCAGGAGTATTTTCTCGTCGCCTGTGC
>AR_comb_assmDRAFT_10014333_pt1 | contig 12053 bp, 10 predicted proteins | sample ArasoioldDNA_FD_10543 | JGI IMG/M metagenome (IMG submission 10543) | reverse complement strand
CGCGACTTCGACCTTGGCAAGGTCGCACTCTACCACTGAGTTACTCCCGCTCGGCCCTACTATTGTAGAACGCAGGTAGGGTTCAGGCAAATTGTTACAAGCGTCGAAATCTATGGGGGAATGGGCGTACTCGGGAGGTGACTGGGCTGTTTCCGGTCGAGCGAAGGATTCTCGCAGGCCACTCCAACTTGCAGAGCTTCTCCCCGCCTGATTCTGCTCCTATTCGGCGGCATCCCTAACAGCCCAGCGATTCTAAGGGAATCGTAGTGGATGGGACGTGCAGCTCGAAAGTAACGTCGGTAATTGCATCCGGGAAGGCGACGCTGACGGCGATCCCGGTTGTGGCGGCACCCGGTACAGTCAATGAACCCGCAACCGGGTTCAACACCTGGCAATTCTTGGGAGTCAACCTAAATACGGGTCAGAGCGGGAACATCTCCGCTTGGAATAGGAAAGGTCCAGAAGCGCGTGCTTCCGGACCTTTGGCACCAGAGTGAGTTACTTCGCGGAGGCGAGCAGGGTCTCTTCGGTTGCGGTTACATTTTGAGCGCGCAACTCGGCTTCCGCGTGGCTCTCGGGGATCTGATAAATGGTTCGATCTCCCGCGAGCTTGATACCTGTCAAGAAGGCGCGATCGCCGTACTTGTGGAACACCAGCGCGTACGAGCCTGAAGCCTTCTTGGACTGCGTTGGCGTCGCCGGGGTGAACAAACCGACCTTGGCGCCGACGTTCCGAACCACCAGTGTTCGGGCACCGTTTGTAGCTGGCTCAATCGTACATTCGCCCGCTGGCACGTGCTTGTTGCCGACCATGAACGGGAATGGCACCTGACCCACGATCCTTGTAGAGCTCACCATCTGGGCCACGGCCAGAATCGGCAGCGCGATGAGCGCCAACGCGAGCATCCTCTTTGCGTATTTCATAAAACACCTCTTATTTGGATTTTTATCGATCGGGGAAAGTGATCCCATCTTGTCCCACGAAGGCGAAAAGGTCCATGGAGGCAATCTGAAGCCGTATCAACTGATCTGAAGAACCGCATTTCCTTGACAGAGGGTAGGACAGGATTGCAGAACATCCGGATTTGGTGCGATGGCAGAGAAGAAAGTACGGCTCCAGGCCGTTCGAGTCGGACTTCGGCCGCTTAGCGGAGGTGAATAGGGGATGCTCAACCCGGAGATGGATGAATGTAATGAGGGTATTTCGTCACTCACGTTCATACAGTGACCGGCAGTCCAGTTCGGGCTGCCGGTCAGTTGATGGTGGTTGTAACTAGCTCCTAGTCGACGGAAAATGCAGCCGCTGCCAGTTTCTCCAGGTCGAGATACTGGTCTTTGTCGATACTGATCTCAACAAAGAGGATTGTGCCGCCCGCAAACGTTCCAGGCGCTTTGTACTCCACGCTGACGGCGTCAGCGCTGTCATACCCGACACACAGGCCGTCCCCGCAAAGGGTGAAGTTTCCAACCTGCGCGCGCATCGGTCCTTCCATCACGACTTTGTCGTTCACATACAGCCTGGTCTTTCCCTGCGACTCGTGATATTTGCCTGCTCCTTCCCGGATGAACTCCATGCCGAGTGTGTACTTGCCAGGCTTAAGCTCGCCAGAGACGAATTTCTGTTCCGGCTTGATGCCCAGGAAGTTGTACACATAGTTCAGCTTTTTATCCTTAATGAACAGGGAGTGACCGCCGAAACGCGAACCATGAGCGAAAATTACTCCCGAGCAGTTCGGATCGGTGATCTCGACGTCGGCGAGAATTTTGTAGGAACGACCACGCACGTTGACCGCCGAGCTTTCGGGGACCGCGGCCGAGTGTGGATAATAGATGTACTTCGTGCGAGGCGGTTCGGAGGATGGACGGAATGCAGAGATTATTTCCAGGGGTGTGCGGTCGTCGAGCGGCAGGACGAAGTTCTTTTCTGCCTCCTCGAACCAGACCTTGATAAGAGCCTGGAGCTTCTCGGGATTTTGCTTGGCTAAATCCTTCGACTCGGCGCGGTCTACGTCCGTGTTGTAGAGTTGCCACACGTCCTTGTCGAAATGACCTTTGCCGCTCGTCGGAGCATGGACTGCCGAAGCCTTCCAGCCTTTCTCCCAGATTCCACGAGTGCCCAGCATGCAGTAATACTGGCGTTCCTTTTTCGTGGGCGCGTCCGGTGCGGCATCGAAGGTATAGCGCATCGAGACACCAGAGAGTGGATACTGTTCCACGCCCTTATAAACCTTGGGCATCTCAAGCCCGCAGATATCCAAGATCGTCGCGACGATGTCGGTGGAATGGTGGTACTGGCTTCGCACCTCACCACGCGCCTTCATGCCTTTCGGCCATGAAATGACCAGCGGGTCGCAAGTGCCACCCGAGTATTCGGAATACCGTTTGAACATCTGGAACGGCGTCGAAAACGCCGCGGCCCATCCGGTTGGGTAGTGCTCGTATGTGTCTGGTCCGCCCAGCTTGTCAATGAGCTTCAGGTTCTCGGACAACTCGTCCGGGTAACCATTGAAAAACTTGTTTTCGTTGACCGAGCCGCTCGGACTGCCCTCTCCAGATGCGCCATTGTCGGCGGCATAAAGGACGACGGTGTTTTCGAGTTGGCCCGTTTTCTCCAAGTAGGCGATGATGCGGCCCACCTGAGCATCGGTGTACTCCGAAAACCCGGCGTAGACTTCAGCCAGTTTCGAGAAAAGTTTCCTTTCATCGGCGGTGAGGGTATTCCAAGGACGCACGAAGTCGCCCGGGTTTGCCATGTCCGTAGGCATGGGATTGAGTGGGGTGAGTTGCGTACCCTTTGGCAGGATGCCCTTGGCGATCATGCGCGGGAGAACCCACTCCCGATATGCTTCATAGCCGTCGTCGAACTTGCCCTTGTACTTGTCGATGTAGTCCTGTGGGCAGTGGTGCGGGGCATGGTTGGCACCCGGACAGAACCACATGTACCACGGCCGGGACGGATTAGCGGACTTCTGGTCGCGGAGCATCCGGATCGCCTGGTCGGCAAGGTCCTTGGAGAGATGGTAGCCTTCCTCCGGCGTGTATGGCTGATCAATGTAGCGATTGTCCTCCACAAGATCGGGATACCATTGGTTTGTCTCGCCGCCAAGGAAGCCGTAGAAGCGATCGAAGCCCTTCTGGAGGGGCCATTCCTTCTTGTTCGCGCCCGAGGCGAGGTCTCCCACTGGTACATCGTGATCCTTGCCCAACCAGAAGGTACTCCAGCCGCCGTCCTGCAGAATCTGTGCAACAGTTGCGCACTGGTCCGGGATCCGAGCGTTCCCACCAGGGAATCCGATCGCGCCCTCGGTGATGCAGGCCATGCCGTTGAGATGATGGTTGCGGCCGGTAAGGCATGTCGAGCGGGTCGGCGAGCACAGCGCCGTTGTGTGCCATTGTGAGTAAGTCAAACCTCGATCAGCCAACTTCTGCATCGTTGGCATGTTGATCCTGCCGCCGTATGGGGACCATGCGGCAAGTCCGGTGTCGTCGTAAAGAACAAACAGAACGTTGGGCGCTCCCGCGGGAGCGCTCGCTGGTATATATGGGTCCCAATCGGGAACGGAATCGCGGACGTCTAGCTTGATGGTGCCCTTGAACGGTTTTCGCGCCATGATTTTGATCTCCTCCAGAATGGTCGGTTCGTTCTCACGAGGAGGCTAGGCTTTCGCCCCCAGATCGGTAACTGTCAGAATTGACAGACGCAGTTTTGCCGATCACGTAACAGGCCGTCGCGATGGGCCTATGCCGGGCGGGCCAGTTGTTCACCGGGTGAGCATCTATTGGTCAACACTGGGATGCAGGAGAACCCGATCCCTAAGGCAGAAGGGGTGTTATTTCTGTTTTGGTACGTGCTCTTCGCAGACGGATGCGCTGAGGCGGAGTTCAGCAATGCAGCCGAGCAATTGAGTAGCGACGTTGGGACAGCCCGGGTAGTCGCACAGATACTCGGTAAGCTTCTCTTCCTGGCCGTCTGGAGTTATGAGGCCCGTCTTAATCGTTACCCAAGGCATGGCGAAAGCCCTTACCGCACGAGTGCATTATGTTCTGGATAGAGGGGGCATGCGCAAGTAACTTTGGGATACCCAGAATAGCCGTTTGGAAGATAGATGGTTGGCGTAACCGGCGATAGGGCTCATTGCCCGGTTTGCGGTTGCACCCCGGGACGCTAGATGAGCGACCTCGATCGAGCGAATCAGCTGAAGCCGCCGCGCTTTCCAAGCGACATTCTTGAAACACACCGCAGAATTATGCGAGTTGCAACTCCTTCAGCTGCGCGATTTTACGTGCGATCTGCACCGTATTGCGGCATTGCGCCTGGCACGAGTTGCAACTGCGGCAGGCATCGAGGCCGCGTCCCGCGTCGGTCCTAGCCAACAGGTGCTGGGCCATGCTGACGTTGCGGTATTGCACGGCATACATGTGCGATCGCATGAGGGCGGGGATGTCAACCCGCTTGGGGCAATCTTCGCGGCACTGGCCGCATTGCTGGCAGAATTCCGCTTGGGCTAGGAACGCCTTGTTTGCGAGGAAATTCTTCTCTGCCTCGGTGTAGGCAAGGTTGCGGACCACGGAAAAATCCTGCTCCAGATGCTCGTAGGTGCTGAAGCCGGGGATGGCGGTCGCGATGAAATCGTGGTTCAGGACCCACTTGAGGAGTGCAGTTTGGCTCTCGACTGGCGATTCCTTGGGGAGTTTGGAATCGGGGCGTACGGTGCCTCCGGCCTGGGTTTTCATGGCTACGATTCCGATGCCGCTCTTCGCTGCCTTTTCGATAGTGGCGAGTTTTTCGGCGTCGTGGGCCATGGTGTAGTTCAGCGTGACCAGTGCCACATCAAAAACGCCCAGGGGGACAACGGCCTTCAGAACTTCTACCGTGTCGTGGGTGGAGATGCCGATGAAGCGCGTCTTGCCTTCTTTCTTCAGAGTTTGCAATGCCTCGATGGGCGCCTCGGCCTTGGCATGGTCGGCGGAATCGACTCCGTGGTGGTAGAGGATGTCGACATGATCCATCTGCAGGCGGCTGAGACTGGCCTCAACGCCGTCGATGAAACGTTTCTTGGCGTCGGGGGACCTTTGGGCACTAGCGCGGGTTCCCTGCTTGGTCGAAATTACGACCTTGTCGCGGATGCCCATTTCCTTGATCACGCTTCCGACCATCTCTTCGTTGCGGCCGTTCTGGTAGACGGCGGCGGTGTCGAAGTGGCGAATGCCTAGCTCGTAGGAGCGGCGAAGGATTCCGGGCACGTCGGCATTCATTACGCCCATACTCACGATCGGCAGGGTAAGGCCGGTGCGTCCCAGCGTGCGCTCGAGCAATGCGCCTTTAGTTGGGTCGGGGGATTCGGCCAGCAGGTTGGTTCCGGCCAGCACGCGTGCTGCGCCTGCCCACAAGATCGGCTTTACGATGAAGTCTCTACGATTCCATTCCTTGTTCATGACTCGCTCCTATGAATGGCTCTATGAATTCACAAAAGGCAGCAGGAAGTCTGTGCGTGGACGCACACTAGAACTGGTGCCCTAGGTGGTATTTGGTCCTCACGCCGACCTCAGGGCTAAAGCCCCGTCAGTACTGGACTGACGCGGCGCTGAAGCGCCGCTCTTCCACCGGACTTCTTTATGGCGCGGCTTGAAGCCGCGCCCTTTCAAAGCCTGTTTTTGAGACTTGGTGCCTCCTTGACATGCTGTTGTCCTGCGCGGAGGTAGGGATGCTTCGACTGCGGCTGAGCGCATTCGGGGAAGCTCAGTCCTCGCTCAGCATGACAGGTTGCAGGAATTTCAACAGAGGCGAACAAGTTCTAGCGAAGGGTCAGGGCCGCGGCCTTCAGGAGCGCGGTGCCATCCTGGGGCGGGTTCAGCAGGACGATGACGTAGCGTCCCTGGGTGCGGGCGATGATGTTGCCTTCGAAGCTGTTCTTGGCGCGAATGCCGCCCTCGCCTAATTCGGGGGCGGGCGAGCATTCTCCGGTTTGCTTGAAGTGTTTGCCGAGTTGGTCGAGGCGCGCTTTGGCTCCAGGAGTGTCGGTGGCGACGGAAACCAGCAGTTTACTTTCTTTGGGAGTAGTTGCGTACGTTACCACGTAGGCGGGGGCGAGAAACGCGTGTCCCAGAGGATCCTTGCGGATGTACTGCTCGGAGTGCTTGACGCGATGCAGTTGCGGGAGTTTCACAAGCAACGGCGGCGCGGTCCGACTTCCGGCGATCCTGGTGGAGAGAGTCCGGGCAAGTTGATCGAGCAGTGCATCTGTGCCAGCGCCGGATCCCGACAGCTTTATGTAATAGCGATCCTGAAAGAAATTGAGCACACCTTTGCTGCGGTAGCCTTCGGCGCCCACGGGAATGTAGTTGTATTTAGGAGAACGTTCGGCAGAATAAATGCCGAAGGCGTCTTCGGGCTTGCCCATATCGTAAACATCAGCGGTGATGTCCGCCGCGCCGGCCTTGAAGTCCTGATGCAGCAGGACCTGGAAGTCGTAGAGCAGGTACACGTCTGCGCCGCCGTCGATGTATTGATAGAGCGTTTCGGACTTATAGAAGGATGCTTCGGCTTGAGGCCTGGGGTGACCGGGGAGTGGGTCGGCCAACAGTTTTGCGAATTGAGGATGAGCCGATGCAGAGGTTTGAGCGCGAGCAGTAGTTCCGAGTCCCGCAATTTGCAGGCTAAGTATGGTGACGAGGAATACCATGAAGGGAACAGCGCGTACAAGACGGACCCACAATGTCATTTGATATTGCCCGAGCTCCCACCTGTACAAAGTACCGAGGGGAGGAATCGGGCCTCCGGTGTAACTGACTTTTATAGTCCTTGGGAGCGGGAAGCTAAGTGATTTCCGTCACAGCCGTGGGAGCATGGCGGCGACCAGTGTCTGACTATGGGAAGCGCTGCGCCGAGGGTTGAGATGCCGCCTTGGGCTTGGGCTTCGCCGCTCAAAACCAGAGGCCAGAGGGGAATGAGTGAAGTCGCGATGCCAGTTGACGACTTGGGCCTTTCGCTATTGAAAGGACACCCCCAAGCCTCCGAAGCTGTTTTTGCTTCATCAGGCGTTCAAGAGCGGAGATACTTTTTTGGATTGCCGCCAGTTCAGCTGGTGTTCCCGGGTGGGTTCCCCATTCAGAATACCTTCTTTCGAGGGCATTCAAGGCGTATTCAATCCGCCCGATCAACTTGTTGGGATCAGACTCAATCAACGCCAATTCGTAGGCTTCTCGCCAGCAATGAGGTACGCGTCGCATCAGGGCCCCTTGCGTTTATCAGACGAATTGTGGACGCTGGCTGGGCGCACCCTCAGGGCACGAACTGAGGGCAAGTGCAATCAAAATCGTTAACTGAATACTATGCCGTTCGCTTGCGGTAGCAAAGCAGATTTTGTTGCCGACTCTTCTTTCGTAATGTACTTCCTACTCAGTCCATGGGGACGATGAGGGTAATCAGCGATTACACTCAAGCCCCCGCCGCCCAAAGGTAGATGAGTAAAATCGCGACCTTACGCCAGCTACGAACAGACGCGGAGGCGTCTCAGGAATGCAGGCGAAAGTGTAAGGTTCAGGCCAACTCGACTTCGATCTTCTTGGCGGCGCGATCGAGTTTCACTATGCGGAAGCTGCGGACTTGTCCAGCGCGGGCGGGTTCGGCTTTGACGGGGGCTCCGGCGCCCGTTTTCCAGCGTGCTTGCAGCATGGAACCCAGGGAAGAGAGATCGGCCTTTGCGGGAGCGGTGGAATCGCTCTTGGCCGGAGCTGCTGAGACTGCTTTGCAGGCGGCATGAATCCCTTCTCCTAGTTCCGCGCGCGTACCGGATTCGTCAACGAGTCGGCCGGTGACCACGTCTCCTTCCTTGTGCTCGGCGAGGTATTCGTCGATGCCCGTGGGAACGAGCTGCTTCATGCTGAGCTTCATCTGGCGTTTCTCGGGATCAACGCCGATGACGAGAACTTTCACGACCTGGCCGACGCGCAGGACTTCAGCGGGCATCCCGATGCGTTTTTCCGCGCTGATTTCGCTGACGTGAATCATGCCTTCGACGCCGTCGGAGAGCTGCACAAAGGCGCCGAATTTCGTGAGGCTGGAAACCGGACCTTCGGCTTCCGAGCCCAGCGGGAAGCGTTGCGGCACATCGATCCAGGGATCTCCCAGTGCCTGCTTGAGTCCGAGCGAGATGCGGCGTTCGGCAGCATTGATGCCCAGGATCACGGCTTCGACGGTCTCCCCGGGCTTGACGACGTCGCTAGGCTTGCGAACTTTGCCCTTGGACCAGGACATTTCCGAGATGTGAATCAGGCCTTCGATGCCGGGCTCGAGTTCAACGAACGCCCCAAAGTCCATCAGCTTCGAGACGGTGCCGCGAACGCGGTCTCCGACTTTGTATTTCTGGGAAAGTGCATCCCAGGGATGCGACTGGAGTTGCTTCAGACCGACGGAAATGCGGCGCTTGTCGCCCTCATTGGCCAGCTTCAGAACTTTCACTTCAATTTGCTGCCCAACCGAGAGCACATCGGCTGGTTTGTTAACTCGGCCCCATGAGATGTCGCTTACGTGAAGCAGCGCATCGATTCCGCCCAGGTCGACGAATGCGCCGTATTCCATGAGGCTGCGGACGGTCCCGGTTACGGTGTCTCCCTCCTTGATCTGGCCGTAGATCCTTTCGCGAGCGGAGCGCTCTTCCTCTTCCGCGACGGCGCGGCGATCAACGACTACGTCTTCGTCAGCGACATCGAGCTTGATAATGCGGCAGCGAATCTCCTGGCCGACCAGGTTCTCCATCTCGGCGGCTTCGCGCACTCGGCTGCGGGAAGCGGGCATGAAGGCGCGGACACCCACGTCGACACTGAAACCACCCTTCACGACCGCGGTGACTGTCCCGAGGACCGCGGCTTTATCGGCAAACGCCTTTTCCAGAGCCGACCAATCCATGGGGCGCTCGACCTTGAAGCGGGAGAGCTCGTAGTAGCCGTCGAGATCGCGTCCTTTGACCGTGACCTGCGCCTTGTCGCCGGGCTTCAGGGTTTCGCCCTGCAGCGCGGTGAGCGGGAGAATTCCTTCGGACTTGTAGCCGATGTCGAAGAAGACCGCCTCCGCGGTGACCGCGATCACCGTGCCTTCGAGCTGTTTGCTGCCCTCGGTTTTGCGCGAGTGGCTCTTCTGGAACTGGGACAGAATGTCGCCGAAGGACTGGGTGGTATCGGCGGGTTGAGATTCGGGATTGTGAGAGTTGGGAGCTTGTGGGTCAGCCATTGGGAAAGACAGCCTTCTTCAGGGGATAGGAATTTTCTAGCATAACATTTGGCAGGATCGGGGCGCTTTGCTTCTTCCCGCAGGGGCCCTGCGTGGGTTCACTGGTAGTTCTCGCGCAATCTCTAAAGCCGCATCTCTGCTAGCATCTCTGACGCGGCGCTAAAGCGCTGCTCTTCCACCAAGACCAGCCTAAGCGGACCGGCTGAGGCCGCGCCTTTCAAAACCACTCCGGCAAGTGATTTCATGAGGCGCGTTTCCTAGTGGTGTACCCACTGGGGGTCGTCTTCGGGATTGACGATTTGGCCGTCGCGCATGTGGATGATGCGATCGCCGTACTCGGCGGCCTGCGGGTTGTGAGTAATCATCATGACGGTCTGTCCGAGTTCCTTGTTGGAGAGGCGCAGCATTTTGAGCACGATGTCGGAATTCTTGGAATCCAGATTCCCAGTAGGTTCGTCGGCCAGGACTACTGTCGGTTTATTGATGAGGGCTCGAGCCAGGGCGACCCGTTGCTGCTCGCCTCCGGAAAGCTCCGAAGGACGATGTTTCAGCCGCTTGGTCAGACCGAGCAGGTCGGTGATGCGATTGAAATGAGATGGATCGCGATCTCCGTTTCCGGAGATTTCTTTCGCCATCAGGATGTTCGACTGGGCGTCCAGCGTGGGCAGCAGGTTGAACTTCTGGAAGACGAATCCAATCTTGCGCTTTCGCATGCGGGTGCGTTCGGCGTCGGAAAGTGTAGCGAGATCTTCGCCATCCAGAACTACGCTGCCGCCATCGGCGCGGGTGAGGCCGCCCAGGAGATAGAAAAGTGTGGATTTTCCGCTGCCCGAGGGCCCGACAACGCTGACGAATTCGCCCTTTTGCACGGAGAAGGAAATCCCGCGGAGTGCCTCCACTTCGATCTTGCCCACGTGGTAGGTCTTGCGCAGGTCTTTTGCTTCGATGAATGCTCCGGCCATGCCTGCAAGAATCTTACACGAACAAGGAGTAGCGAAGCTTTGCGGGGAAAAGCTTTCACCACAAAGGCCACAAAGGGACGCGAAAGAAAAAACCCACCGCAAAAGCGTTTCCCTCAAGGACTTAAGCCCGCATCATTTTTCGATCATGACGGCGCGGCTAGAAAGCAGCGCCCTTTCGAAACCTTTAAGAGACAAGTTTCGGTCTTCAATTAATTAACTTCCTGTGTGTTTGAATTGCCGACCAGATTCGATTCAGGCTGCGCCGATGTGGGACGCGATGGCAGGCTGCTGGCGCTGGTGCAGGCGCTTGGGACCGCGCTTACGAATCAGCAAAAGGCGCACGCGCTCGAGCAGGTCGGCCGGGGAATACATTCCCTTGGTGAGAAAGACGTCCGCCCGCGAGTCGTGATCGTAGATGCGGACTTTGCTGGAAATCAGGATGGCGGGAGTGTGGGGCGACGCGTCCTTGATTCTGGAGATCAGTTGCGGTCCATCGAGACCGGGCATGGCCATGTCGGCAATGACGAGGTCAACTCCGCCCTCGAGGAACCGCGCCAATGCTTCTTCTCCGCGGTTAAAGCTCGCCACCCGGTATCCGCGAGTCTCGAGCATAATTTTGCGATGGGACAGCGACTGCTCGTTGTCGTCGACACACAGAATGGTGCGCTTCGGTTTCATCAGCCTTCCGCAACCCATTGGGGCAACTCAGCGCTGCCAGACCAATGGAGGCTTTTCTCAATATGAAGAATGTACAGAGCGAAATGGATGCTAAAAGGAAATCGCGCTGCTGTAAAGTGCCGCGGATGCCAATGGAACTTTCCGGCCATTGATTTTTTCCCGCTGAGTGCGGGTCAGTGTTTACTGTTGTTTGCGCGATGCAAGCTAGAGGAAAACTTCGCCGCGGATAACTTCGATTGCGTTGCCTCCAACGCAGACGTTAACTATCCGGTTATCGTGCTTCGATGCGCGGACAAAAATGCGGCTGGGCCGTTGCATCTCGACGCCCTGTTCGATGAGCATGCGCTGGTCGGGAGCGGCGACACCGTGGGCGACCATCCATGCGGCCGTGCAGCCTGCGGCAGAGCCGGTCGCAGGGTCCTCGCCGTTGTAGAAGAACATGCGGGCGTGCAAACCTGCCGCCGGATCGACGGTTTCCCGGGTCACGAAGTAGAGAAACTTCCCGCCAGTATTTCGCAGATACTCGCTGGCACGCTGAATATCCACACGGATTTTCTGAATCACCGCCAATGACTTCAGCGGTGTTACTGTGAAAGCAAGTCCGGTGGAAACGGTCTGAATCGGCAGTGACGGGTCGAAGTCTTCTGGATTCAATCCCGTTGCGCGAGCCATGGCTTCATGCTCATGCACCACGCCGAACACGGGATCAACCTGTTGCATCTCTCCGAAGATCGGCTGTCCCGGCGATTGTTCAAAGCGTACGGGAACCCTCCCTACGTTCAACTCAAGGGCAACCTCGCTCGCGGCGCTGCCGTTTCGGAGCGCGAAAGCGGTTCCCAGGGTTGGATGTCCAGCGAATGGCAGTTCTTCGTCCACCGTGAAGATTCGGACGCGGACGCCGCGTTCACGCTCGCTCGCAGAGTCGCGCGGAAAGATGAAGGTGGTCTCGGAAAGATTCATCTCTTTGGCGATGGCCTGCATTTCGGCGTCGGTGAGTTCGCGCGCATCCGAGAACACAGCCAGAGAGTTGCCTTCGAGCGGACTAGAAGTGAATACGTCCCACTGCGACATCGTCAGACGGCGCGGCTGCTTGGTCATGATTGTTCCCGTGAAAAGGCGATCGAGGTTTCATCAACAACGATGAGCGGTGGCGCTCTTGCGATGCAGAAAAGATGCGCCTCACC
>AR_comb_assmDRAFT_10468721_pt1 | contig 12054 bp, 14 predicted proteins | sample ArasoioldDNA_FD_10543 | JGI IMG/M metagenome (IMG submission 10543) | reverse complement strand
TGGAATTCTGGCACCGCAGTCAAAAAAAGCATTCACCTCAGCAAATGGAAGATAATATGGTAACCCATTTGATTACTGGCTTGCAGGCGTAGTTTCGTTAGTCGGACTACCTTCAATCCGGTTTCCATTTTCAAAACCTGTTTTTAATGTTGGCAGTCTTCTGCCTTTGTGTTTTATTTTTGCCGGATGTCAATACACTTCCATAGGCTAAAGGTTAAAGAAGTAAAAAAAGAAACCGCGGAATGTGTTTCCATACTTTTTGAGATTCCTGTTGAAATAAAAAAGGATTTTGCCTTTAAGCAGGGGCAAAGCCTGACCATGAGAACATTTCTGAATGGTGACGAGGTCAGGAGGACTTATTCAATTTGCGCCTCGCCGCTTGATGATGAGTGGCGGGTAGCGGTTAAAAAGCAGGAAGCCGGATTATTCTCAACCTTTGCGAATGAAACCTTGAGTGAAGGCGATGTGCTGGAAGTCATGCCTCCCGTCGGACAGTTTTATACCGATGTCTCTCCACAGCAAAAGAAAAATTATCTCGCATTCGCCGCAGGAAGTGGAATTACACCGGTGATATCAATTATCAAGACCGTGTTAAGATCGGAACCCCGCAGCGAATTCACGTTGGTCTACGGAAATCGCGACAAAAACTCGATCATTTTTAAAGAGGAGCTCGAAGGATTAAAAGACAAGTTTATCGACCGCTTTCGTATCATACACATCCTGAGTCGTGAAAGAACTGAGGCACCAATTAACAACGGAAGAATTGACTTAAATAAACTTGGGCATCTAAGTAAACTGGTGAATTATAGATACGTGGACGAATTTTTTATTTGCGGGCCAGAGGCCATGATCTTTTGCGTGAAAGATTTTTTGGAAACCAATGGAATTGAAAAGAAGAAAATCCATTTCGAACTCTTTACCACGCCAGGTGAAAAGAAGACTACAACCCATAAAGTACAGGGCCCAAGAACGGAGGAAGGACCAAAAAGCAACATCACAGTGAAACTGGATGGAATCAGTTTCGATTTCGACCTCGGCCTTAATGCCGAACCAATTTTAGATGCTGCCCTGAAACGCGGCGCCGACCTCCCTTTTGCGTGCAAGGGTGGTGTTTGTTGTACGTGTAAGGCGAAACTAATCGAAGGAGAAGTTGACATGGAAGTACATTGGGGCCTGGAACAGGAAGAAATCGACAAAGGTTATATTCTCACCTGTCAATCACATCCGAAAACGGAAAGAGTTATTGTTGACTTCGACATCAAATAAGCGAAATGAAAATCTTTGTATCTGACACATACGAAAACATGTCTAAAAAGGCTGCGGAGGAAATCATCCAAATGACGGAATCCCTCGAGCAACCTGTCATCTGTGCTGCATCAGGAGATAGCCCTGCTGGTTTGTACAAAGAAATTGTCGGGAGGGTGAAACGAAAAGACCTGGACGTTTCAAATTGGCTGTTTGTAGGCCTGGATGAATGGGCAGGAATGAACGGCAATGATGAAGGCAGTTGCCGCTATCATTTAAATCACCAGTTATTTCAGCCACTGCAGGTACATGATGACAAAATTTCTTTTTTTGACGGTCGAGCAGATGACTTGCAATTGGAATGCGAAAGAATTGAAACATTTATTCGGGAGCGGGGCGGGATCGACGTCGCCATACTGGGATTGGGCACGAATGGTCACGTTGGTATGAATGAGCCAGGCATTTCACGACACAAATATTCTCACGTAGCAGATTTGGCAGAAACAACTAAAAAAGCAGGACAGAAATATTTCAAAACACAGCAAATGCTCACGCAGGGAGTTACCTTAGGTATGGCCAGCCTGATAGAAGCACGTCACATAATACTGGTAGTAAGTGGCAAACATAAGGCTGAAATTGTATCCAAAATAATCGAGGATGAAATATCTGAACAGTTACCTGGCACCCTATTGCGCAATCATCCTTCGTATAAGATTTTCCTCGATGAAGGGGCTGCCGAAAAAATGTTTCAATCATAGCCGAAATGGGACAGATTATTGGAATCGATCTTGGTGGTACTCATTTGAGAGGGGGCCTGGTGCTCGACAACAACCTTTCTTCAATCCTCACACAGCGCATAAATCCTGACGGCAGTGTTGAACAGGTTTTGGAGGAACTGTTTTCCATTACCGACAAATTAGTTAACCAATCGGTGGAAGGGATAGGAATCGGTGTGCCAGGCCTGGTTGATGTTGCAATCGGAATCGTTTATGATGTCGTCAATATTCCCTCATGGAAACAAGTCTCATTACGCCAACTGATGGAAGAGCGCTATCATTTACCGGTCTTAATAAACAACGACGCAAACTGTTTTGCGCTTGGCGAATTTTATTATGGGAAAGGCAAAGGCGTTGAGTCAATGATTGGCTTAACCATAGGAACCGGCCTCGGAAGCGGAATCATTATCAACAAAAAGCTGTACGCTGGCAGGAATGGCGGCGCTGGCGAATTTGGAATGATTGATTACCTGGACAAGTATTGTGAATACTATGCGAGTGGTCAATTCTTTGAAAATATTTATCACATCAATGGAGAACTTGTTTTTGAAAAAGCCACGCAGGGAGACCAGGCCGCTCTAAAAATGTATGAAGAAATGGGAACTCACTTGGGGAATGCTCTAAAGACGATATTGTATGCTCTCGATGTTGAATTGATTGTTCTGGGTGGATCAGTCAGACATGCATTTCCCTATTTTTCAAAAACCATGTGGGCGCAGCTAAAAACATTCGCTTTTCAAAAAGCGATTGAAAATTTGAAGATAGAGGTATCAGAATTACAAAACAGTGGCCTACTCGGAGCTGCATCACTGTTTTACGATTATGCCGAGAGTAAAGGATAATTTATTTATACTCGCGGGAGGGCCAAAGCGGGCTCTTAATTGCCCAGTTTATCGCTTAATTCTTCCAGCAATTTCTTCCCCCTCTCAACATCCTCTTTTATTTTTTTCCGATCAAAGCTCTTTTCATCATTAAACACCCGCATGTGCGTGTTAAGTTGCTGAAGCAGTTGCTTCACCTCGCCATTACTGGATGCTTTCGCCTTCGGTTTAATAATTCTGAGTTTTTCATAATCTACGATCCCTTCTCTAAGCTTTTCAAAGCGGATGCTGCTGTTACCGCCTGGGTACATCAGGAAACAGTCGCCGGCTGCCCATGATCCAAAACGGGCATCGCGTAAAGGATCGGCTGGCCACGCATCATACGCCCAGCGCAAAAGGCCATCATAGCCGTGTGCAAAGGTGTACCACCCCAGCCATCTGCCTTCAATGGGAGGAGAAAATACAAACGTGTTGGGTTTGGGTGGTGTACAACATATATAAAAGGTCGAGGTACGAGAGTGAGAAGAACGTGTGCTTACTTCTTTGAGATTAGGCTCCTTTCCATACACCGACGAATAGTCGTCCAGCAAAGTATCAAGCTCCGCATGCCAATCACCTGCATAGGTGATGCGCCATTGTTTTGAATGCGCCTTAATCACTTTTATAGCCGACAAAGTTTGTTCCATTGCATTCTCATTAACGCCGAGGTAAGTTTTATCGAACCACCCTTTCTTTTGAAGATGTTTTCTTAAGTCGGTGAGAAAAATATTCCAATTGTTGCGGAAAGTATCTGAGGTTGGCTGCCATCTTTCATACACATAATCACCAGTTGTTTCATTGAGATATCGAAACCGCTCACCCCATGGAATCGGTGTGTAAATAGTAATGGCTCTATCAATACCAACACTCATGGCCAATTCCACGTACTGGTCAAAAATATTGTAGTCGAATTTCCATGAACCATTTCTTTGTTTGATCCATTCTATCATGCCACCCTCAATGCTATATTCATTGTCGCCCCAGGGCGAATGCACCCCATAGGTAGTAATATATGTCCCTCCTGCGTCAGCATATAATTGCAAATGTTTTTTCAGCAAAGCTTTGTGTTCCTCTCCCCAGGGTTTCACGTGATAATACTCGGCAATCACCCAAGGATTTTGCCAAAGATCCAGGCGGAATTTCCAGTCATGCGGTTTCGATAAGGATTGATTTTGTACCCTAATTTTTATTTTTAAATCTGCGCGTCCATTTTCAGTATGCACTCCAATCACGCCACTGTAAATTCCGGGTTCAACATTGGACGGCACATTGACCGACAGCCAAACTGGTCTGACCGATTTACCTGGCACATCGAACCGATCGCCTGGTGTCAGCAGTGGCACAAAACGATCGGGTAATAGATAAGCAACATCGGCCGGTCCTCCTCCGCAACTTGCGTCCTTTGCGTCATAGGGATAGTTAGATAAAACATAATTGACTTTGTCGATGTGAATATTTGTTTTGCTCAATAGTTTTCCTTGTTCATTCTTCAGATCATTAAGTATAAACCGAACTTGTTTAATCGTATCGGGGGACCAAACCAGGATCTGAGCATTTAGCCTTTCGCCTCTCCACCCTACTTCAGACCAGTCAAGAAGTTCCTCATTCAATCCGGGCACCTCTGTTCTGAAATACAACTCATCGGGAGAAGCAAATGAAACATGTAATCCTTTCTTCAGAGCATTCCATTTTTCCATGTTCACCGTGCTGTCATACGTGTACTCTTCCTGGTAATGCGGCGGGGTTGGCGGAACTTTTGAGAAATCAACCCGGCCTTTGTAGACCTGCGCGCAGGCAAGCACACTCAAATTCAGTAAGCAAATGCTCACAATGGTCTTTTTCATAACCAGGTTACTTTCTTATTTTATAGCCAGAAGCAGCATAATATAAAATATAGAGATAACAGGGAAGCATAAGGATCAGGAACACAAGTTGAAAATTAATGGCCGACTTTAGATAGCCAAACAATAGTGGAATGACAGCACCTCCGGCAATTCCCATGATCAATAATGCGGAACCTCTTTCGGTAAATTTACCAAGACGGTTAATGGCCAAAGGAAAAATCGCGGGCCACATCAAAGCGTTTGCGAGCCCCAATGCTGCTACAAAACCCACGGATGTGTATCCCTTAGTTGCAAAAGCTCCAACGGAAACTAATATTCCTACGATTGCCGAAACGCGCAGGGCTCGCTGCTGAGAGATGTATTTCGGAATAGTGACTACTCCAATGAGATATCCAACCAGCATACAGCCGAGAGTAATAGAGGTAAAATATTTATACTCGTCTAGTGGGATGCCAAAACTCTTTCCGTAAATGCCTATGGCGTCCCCCGCCATTACTTCCACACCGACGTAAACAAAAATGCAAAGAACACCTAACAACAGATGAGGAAATTGAAACACGCTCGTTTTATTGGATAACCCAGGTTCGGCATTTGGTTCTGCATTTGCTTCTGAAGCATCAATATCTGGCAAGGGTGACTTGCGGATCATCACTGCCAGGAGGAGTAAAACAACTGCCATTATGAGATACGGGTAAATGATGCGTCCGGACAATTCATTTAGCAAACTTTCTTTTGTTACAGCATCTGTTGCGGCATTAATCTTACCCTGAATTTCATTAGCGTTTTTAAGCACAATTGTGCTCAGGATTATTGGACTTAGTATACCTGCCGCTTTATTGCAAATTCCCATAATACTAATGCGCTTGGCAGCACTTTGAATTGGTCCAATAATGCTGATATATGGGTTTGATGCGGTTTGCAGTAACGCGAGACCCATGCCCTGAACAAACAACCCGGTAAGAAACAATCCGAAACTTCTGGTAAGGGCCGCTGGAATAAAGATAAATGCTCCAACTGCCATCACTGCCAAACCCCAGCTCATCCCGTTTTTCATCCCTGTCATTTTTAAAATACTTGAAGAAGGAATGGCAAAGAAAAAATAGGCCATATAGAAAGCAAACGTTACAAAAAACGCCTCGGCGTCGGTTTTCAGATTACAAGCCAACTTGAGAAAAGGGATGAGTGTACCATTCATCCAGGTAACGAAACCAAAAATAAAAAACAGCACACCAATTATGACAATAGGCTGTAGTGCCGTTTTGTAAGCTATCTTTTCGCTTGCGATTTCTGGGCTGATAGATTTTGAACTTGCAGACATAATCTTTGATTGCATTCGCGTTTTTTTCTACACTCTTCAATTTATGTAAAATGCAGCGTGCCAAAAAATTCAGGTAAATGAAAATTCGGCGACTCAGAATAGATATTTCTCCATGCGACAAAATGAGGTTCGGGCAGCAGATCTCCACATTTGTAAAAATTAACGCGGCAATCCTTACCCTTTAAATCAGTGATTGAATGATCGACAAATATCTCCAGGGGAATTACCAGTGTCAGCTCCCAGTTGATGGCATGTTCCGTCGTTTCGATGACCGCTTGCCTCCTGATCTTATGGACCATTTCTTGTCCGATCAACCGGCGGTTTGAGTTTTTGCCGTGTCCAACCAGGCACGCCCCGCCGCAGTTAAACTCTAGATTATAGTATTCCTGATCATCCCCAAAGGCAATAAAAAACTCGACGCAACTATCCTCATGTACCGGACTGTTGTCCGCATTATGCACTACCCGTATTGCTTTTTCCTGTACATAATATTTAAGAAAAATGCAATCATTCGTATATCCAATAGAAAATGACACTTGCGGCTTATAGGAGAATAATGCCCATGGAGTTCGTTCTATAACGTGGCTTTCTCCCTGATCCAGTATTGAGGAAACTTCTTGCAATGGAGAATTTCTGCTGATGCAGCTTAACTGTGGTACGCTAATCATCTCTGATGATTTAAGCTCCTTCATACCTGTTAGTTTGAGCGACAAGTCAACGTCGGGAAAATAGCCACCAGCTAATCATTGCTGGAATTTGGTATTCTTAGGGTCCAATGCTGACTTTACTATGCAAACAATTGTAAGATGCCTCTTTTTTCTTAGTCAAAGAATAACGAAATTTCGAAAAATATCCTGCAATCGTTTGAAATCACCACACACACGATTGCGCTATTTTTTGAAATTAAATGTTTGCGACAGGTAAACCGCTCGACCTTTGTAATTTGCTATAAGATCAAGAACCCGGTCCCCCACCATAAAAGAAATGCCATGAGGCTGAGTAAGGCAAAAAGGCGGCGATTAATTCATGGCGATTGCTGGATGACACGGACGAGAATTTAAAGACAACATTCCAGGTTATTTTAGAATCAAAGCAGATGATACATTCCAGGGCGTGGCTAATGGAGTATTCGAAATATGCATCCAATCGGTCGATCGAAAACAACTCCATTTTGCGAATCTTAAATTCTAATTAAATCTAAATGTTAGAAAAAGTTTTATCGGCATACGGGATAAGTCCTGAAGCAGTCATTCAGCCGCACGGAAATGGATTGATTCATCGTACGTGGAAAGTGCATGACCGATCAAGCGATTATATACTGCAGCGCATCAATCACAACGTATTCAGGCACCCAGAATACATAGCCGAGAACATTGAGGGAATCGCGTCATGGCTTGGAAAGAATTGGCCTGGATATTTTTTTGTAACGCCGGTCAAAACACAAAATGATGATGGCTTACTGCATTTGGCGGACGAAGGTTATTTTCGGCTTTTCCCTTTTGTAAAGGACTCACAGAGTTACGAGATCGCTGAAAATCCGCAACAGGCGTTTGAAGCGGCAAAACAATTTGGACGCTTTACCCGGATGCTTAAGGATTTCCCAGCCGGAAGACTGAAAATTACACTTCCTGATTTTCATAACTTAGTTTACAGGCATCACCAGTTTGAAGATGCCATCAAACACGGGAACCCGGCAAGAAAGACGGAAGTAAAAGAAAGCGTAGAATTTCTTTGCGCGCATGAACAGATTGTTTCGACTTATCGACAGATCATTTCAAGCCATGAGTTTAAAATCCGCGTCACTCATCACGATACCAAAATCAGTAACGTGCTGTTTGATAAAAATGGAAAAGGTATTTGTGTCATCGACCTTGACACTGTGATGCCAGGTTATTTTATCAGTGATGTAGGGGATATGATGCGAACCTATCTTTCGCCTGTCAGTGAAGAAGAAACAAATTTTGAGAAGATTAGCGTCCGCGACGATTATTTTCAAGCAATAGCCAACGGTTATCTACAAGAGATGAGATCGGAACTTACGACTTCTGAAATTCAACATTTTGTTTACTCCGGAATTTTCATGACCTACATGCAAGCCCTCAGGTTTCTTGGCGACTATTTGAATAATGACCGATACTATGGATCCGCCTATGAGGGCCATAACTATAACCGGGCCCGGAACCAGATTACCCTGCTAACACGGTTACTAGAGAAGGAGAGAAAATTTAATGATATCGTGACGGAGATTAGCAGGAGCACACAATAGTAGATTTTTTTCACATCTGACATAAGTCAACCCTAACAGGCATTAGTTTCAGTAAATTTGCAGAGAAACGGTTGCCATGTCGGTACAACAATTAGAAAAAATATTCCAGGGCAAGGTGGATGAAGAGATCAAAATCGAGCCTAAGGATTGGATGCCCGATAAATATCGCCAAACTCTCATCCGCCAAATTAGCCAGCACGCCCATAGCGAAATTGTTGGCATGTTGCCCGAAGGTAACTGGATCACAAGAGCTCCTTCATTAAAAAGAAAAGCAATTCTACTCGCAAAAGTGCAGGACGAAGCTGGTCATGGCTTGTATTTATATTCGGCGACAGAAACCTTAGGCACTACGAGGGAGCAAACAATAGATGACCTGCACAGGGGAAAGGCGAAGTATTCCTCTATTTTCAATTACCCAACATTAACATGGGCAGACATCGGCGCGATCGGATGGCTGGTAGATGGTGCTGCGATTCTTAACCAGGTAATGCTCACCCGAGCCTCCTACGGCCCCTATGCCCGCGCAATGGTAAGAATTTGCAAGGAGGAAAGTTTTCATCAGCGGCAGGGATTTGAGATTTTGCTTGTGCTTTCGAAAGGAACCAAAGAACAAAAGGAAATGTGCCAGGATGCAATTAATCGCTGGTGGTGGCCAAGCCTAATGATGTTTGGTCCTCACGATAGCGAATCGACACATAGTGACCAGAGTATGAAGTGGAAGATCAAAAGAAAAAGCAATGATGAGCTCAGGCAAAACTTTGTCGATATGATTGCCGAGCAGGCAAAAGTTTTGGGAATGACCTTGCCCGATCAGGAACTGAAATGGAATGATAAAACGAGACACTATGAGTTTGGAGAAATAAACTGGGATGAGTTTTGGAGCGTAGTGAAAGGAAACGGCCCTTGCAATAAACAAAGACTTGACGCCAGGAGAAAAGCGTGGGAAGAAGGTGAGTGGGTAAGGGAGGCTGCTACCGCGTATGCTGACAAGAGAAAGGCGAAGCCCCCATCCGCCAAAGGGGCGTTGGTTGCCGCATGAGATTTTGAAAGTGTAATGATGAATCTTTTGAAAAAATATTATTACGGAGATATTCCAGAGGATAAGACAGGAGGTAGCGAATTAAAAGACCTTCCCAAAAGCTCTCCCTCGGGAGCAGATTGGCCTCTTTGGGAAATATTTATTCGAAGTAAGCAGGGCCTCGATCACAAACATGTTGGCAGCCTGCATGCGGCGGATGCTCAAATGGCGATTGAGAACGCAAGAGATGTGTACACAAGACGAATGGAAGGAATTAGCATTTGGGTTGTGGAAAGCAAACACATCCACGCGTCTAATCCCGATGATGCTGAAAATTTTTATGAACCTGCAGAGGATAAAGTCTATCGCCATCCAACATTTTATGATCTTCCTGACGAAGTGAAACATATGTAGTTGACGAGTTAATTGGTGATTAATGTCTTGCCGTTTAATAGTATTATCATGGAAGAAAAAAATCAAAGCTTCATGGAACTGGACCTCTTGAAAAAAGCCAGGATTCTCAAAAATGAATTAAAGGATCCTACAAGCAGCTTTCCGCAGGAAAAAAAGTACAGGCTCACAGACCAAATTATCCGTTCATCCCGATCTATTAACGTGAACATTGCCGAGAGGCATGGTCGCTGCTCTTATAAAGATCAATTACGTTTTTGTATTCAGGCACGACGCTCTTCATCCGAAACACACAATCATCTGATTGATGCCCTTGATTGTAAATATATTTCACAAGATCAGTTTGACTATTATAAATTTATGATTGATGAGACAGGTCGATTATTAAACGGCTATATATCTTTTCTGAGAAGGAATCTCAACTAATAAGAGAATGAAAAACGAATCAGCTAATCAACTGATCAACTATATACTGCATCTCGCAGACAACGCGCTCATTCTCGGCCACCGGAATAGTGAGTGGTGCGGACACGGGCCTGTATTGGAACAAGACATTGCTATTACCAATATCTCTCTTGATTTAATCGGACAGGCAAGAAATTTCTACCAGTACGCTGCAAAACTTATAAACGAATCTTCGCCGGACCTTCCCGGTAAGGCGGAAGCTTCCGAAGACTCACTTGCGTTTCTGCGCGACAACCGTGAATTCAAAAATTGTTTGCTGGTCGAACAACCCAATGGTGACTGGGCCAAAACGATTTTGCGCCAATTTCTATTTAGCGGCTACCAATTCTATTTATATCAGGAATTACAACATAGTATTAACCAACAGTTGGCGGCCATTGCGGAAAAGTCATTAAAGGAAGTTACCTATCACTTACGCTGGAGCAGTGAGTGGGTGATAAGGCTTGGGGATGGAACCGCGGAGAGCCAGCGACGGATGATTAATGCGATTGACGAATTATGGATGTATACCGGTGAATTATTTTCCAACACCGAATATGAATTGTCACTCATTGATCTTGGGATCGCATTTGATTCGGGTGGCCTGCAACCACCTTGGGAAGAAAAAATAAAAGAAATTTTTGCGGAAGCAACCCTCCCATATCCTGAAAAGGTCTTCACACAAACAGGAGGGAAAGACGGGACACACACAGAACATCTAGGATATATTCTTGCCGATTTGCAGTTTATGCAGCGAGCATATCCTGGTTCGGAATGGTGAAAAAAATCATATGATCAGCCATCAAATAGATAAAGAAACAATCTATTCTTACCTGGAAGAAGTAAAAGATCCGGAGGTCCCCGTATTGAATGTAATTGATATGGGGATAGTGAGAGATGTTGTTTTGCGGGATGATTACCTGGAAATCGTTATTACCCCCACCTATTCAGGCTGTCCCGCTATGGATGTGATAAGTATGAACATCCGTATCATGCTGTCAACACTAGGCTTCAAAAAAATTAAAATTACACAGGCACTCTCGCCCGCCTGGACTACCGATTGGATGAGCGAAGAAGCAAAAAGAAAATTGAAGAATTACGGTATTGCGCCACCCAATCCAAAGCAACAGGTTTGTAACGACAAACTCTTTGCGGCTGATGAAGCTGTTCAATGCCCCCAATGTGATTCATGGCACACGCACCGTGTAAGTGAATTCGGTTCCACTCCTTGTAAAGCATTATATGCTTGCGACGATTGCAAAGAACCTTTTGACTATTTTAAATGCCATTAACTTCCCCGATCGATTAGATTCACTTAATGGAGCCGCCTTTTTGTATAGCCTTTATGTTGAAATTGACCTTTATTTTATTTCTACCTCTTACGCTTTCAGCTCAACTGAAAAGGTTTCAGTTTTTGCAAAACAAAATGGGCTCTCCATTTGGGATCATCTTATATTGCAGTGACTCCGCACAAGCAGCCAAATTGTCCAGTCAATGTTTCGCCCTGGTTGATTCACTGAATAATATTTTTAGTGACTACTCCTCGTTAAGTGAAGTTGGAAAACTGGCATCACTCCAATCCAACCAGGAGGAAAATATTTCCGACGAACTTTTTCAAATGATCCTGGCATCGAAACAGGCCTGGATAAAATCCAGTAAGACCTTTGATGTAACAATTGGCGCAATAACACAACTATGGAGGAAGGCAAAGAATGAAAAAAGATTTCCATCGCCCACCGAAATTGTAAAGGCACAACAGTCAACTGGCTTCAGTAATCTTATTATTAATGAAAAAACAAGAACCATTTCCTTTAAAATACGAGGAATAAGTTTTGATTTCGGCGGCATTGTGCCTGGGTACGCTGCGCAAAA
>AR_comb_assmDRAFT_10367001_pt1 | contig 12055 bp, 11 predicted proteins | sample ArasoioldDNA_FD_10543 | JGI IMG/M metagenome (IMG submission 10543) | reverse complement strand
CAGTCGGCCGGCGTACCATTTACACGAAAGGCTTCGATGCCTTCGAAACGGATGGGCGATTTTCTATAGGAGAGAGGCCGCGAGTGCGTAACAGCGTGACCCATAGATGACTGCTCAACATCGGGGGCCACTACCTGCACCTCCCCGAATTTCTTAGCCACCTGTGCCAGGGCCGCAATTCCCGGGCTATATATCCCGTCATCGTTGGTTACTAAGATCTTCATGCTATTTCATAATACATTTTCATGCCATTTCAAAAAGTGGTACAGTTTTTTGAAATTTTTTCTATACTTATTCCAATTTAACCAATATGAAATTTGTCAACCTGTTACATAATCCCGACGCTGGCAATGAAGATCATGAGAAAGAAGAGTTGGTATCCCTTCTTGAGCAAAATGGCTTTGAATGCCGCTATTCATCCATGACAAAAAAAAGCTGGAAGAAAATGGATGAAAAAGTAGATTTTATTATTTCGGCAGGAGGCGACGGTACCATCCGGAAAATAACAAAACAACTATTGGATAGAAAGCTATCTGAAAAGACATGGCCTATTGCGCTCTTACCATTGGGTACAGCTAATAACATTGCCCAGACATTGGAAATAAATGGAACGACAGAAGAAATTATTGACTCCTGGCATAACGCCGAGGTAAAAAAATTCGATGTTGGGAGGATTCATGATTTACCCGGTTCACAATTTTTTCTTGAAAGTTTCGGATACGGAATATTTCCTTACCTCATCAGAAAAATGAAAAAATTGGACAAAAAAGAAATTGCAACTCCGGAAATGGAGCTCCAAACAGCGCTGGAGATTCTACACGAGCTTATTTTTTCCTATGAACCAAGACACTGCCAGTTAAACGTTGACGGCGTCGACCATTCCGGAAACTTCCTACTGGCGGAGGTGATGAATACGCGCCTGATTGGTCCTAATTTGTTTCTCTCGCCGCATGGTGACCCCGGTGATGGCCAATTTGAAATTATACTTATCCCTGAGCAGGATAAAGAGAAACTAGCCTCTTATGTTGCAAAAAAAATAAACGGAATACAGGAGCCATATACCTTCTTCCAGTTAAAAGCGAAAGACATCAGGATTAGCTGGGACGGAACTCATGTTCACGTGGATGATGAAATCGTCAAATTAGAAAAAGACGAGCAGATAAAAATTGAACTGAGAGCTGGATTATTGGAATTTTTAGTTCCCATAAACCATCACTAAACCTTTTTTCAGTAGAAAGACAATATTTTTTAGCAATCATCGTAATAAGAAGGTATCCTGTTAAACCCTCTTATTATGTTGCTGTTAATTAGATTCCTACCGTTCTTATGCTGCTTGTCGTTTCTATATGATACAAAATCGGGAAGTAGCTCCCCACTTGCTTCATTTTCCAATCAATGGAATGACCCCAAGTATCTCAAATGTAATACGGCCGGCAAGGCTGATTACATGGATGCGGAGGAAAAGGAAGTTGTTTACATTCTGAATCTTGTACGAAGCGATCCAAAACTGTTTGCAAGTACTGTTCTAAAAAAATATCCTGATCGCTCAGGGCAGTCGTCCTTGCGAAAGACCAGTGAGTACAAATCCCTGTTGAACATGCTGCAGAAGATGGAACCGCTGCCGATGGTCTACCCGGATCAATCCTGCTATACCAGTGCACAATGCCACGCCATTTCATCCGGTAAACGAGGATATGTTGGGCATGATCGAAACCAAAGCTGTAAATCAAAAAAGGTCTTTGACGGAGAATGTTGCGATTATGGACACAACAATGCGTTGGATGTTGTGACCGCTTTGTTGATTGATCAGCATATACCTACTCTTATGCATCGTAAAATTTGCTTAGGGGTGTACAACAAGGTTGGAGTCTCCATTGAACCACATAAAACATATCGATACAACGCAGTATTGGACTTTTTATATTAACTGAAATAACCATCGAGCCTGAGAGCAATTAGATTTTTTTCTTTCCATTTACAACAGGGGGATTGTCCTTCCATTTCCATAAATACATACACGCATACGTGCGATAAGGACTCCATTGCTGTGATATTTTAGCAATCTTATCGAGCATTATTTTTTTCTTTCGGTGCTTTAATTCGTATAAGGCTACCACAGCTTGTTGTAAACCCAGGTCATCGATTGCAAAGACATCTTCGCGACAAAGAGCAAACATGAGCAGCATTTCCGTTGTCCATCGCCCTACCCCTTTTATCTGTGTCAGGTACTGAATTACTTCGTCGTCATTCATCTTTGAAAGCAATTTGTGATTCATTCCCTTCTCAATCTCAAACCGGGCAACGTTTTGAACATAATTTACTTTCGCATTGCTCAACCCAATTCCTCTCAGTTTCTCAAAAGAAGTTTCAAGTATTTGCTGCGGAGTAGGTTCACCTCCGTACAAGTCAACAAACCTTTGCCTGATGACACGCGCAACCCTTGTTGACAACTGCTGACTCATTATGGAGTAACATAAGTATAGGTAAAGATTCTTTTGTTTCCTCAGCGTAAGTGCGCCGTGTTGCTCAATCAGTTTTTTTATTTTTTCGTCTTTGCTGAGATGTGCAATGTATTCCATGGACCAACGATTTATGATAGTAAGAGCGATTATTAGAAAATAAATTTAGAGTTTTGTTCCATGCTGCGAAAGCTAATTTTGACGGACGATGGCTCTCATACTATAGAAATCCCTGAATTAAGTGTTAATTATCATTCTACTCACGGAGCCGTCCAGGAATCCAACCACATCTTTATCGATGCAGGGCTGCGCTACCTCAACTCAACTTGCCGTTTTGGGCGGAACGGCGAGTTGAGGATTTTCGAAATGGGCTTTGGAACGGGTTTGAATGCTTTACTTACATTGATCGAAGCAGAAAGCCTGGAGCAAAAAATTTATTACGAAGTTGTTGAATTGTTTCCTTTAACCGCAGATGAAGCCGCCCTCCTGAATTATTGCGACATCCTAAGTCGAAAGGACTTGCAAAGCAGTTTTGATCTTCTGCACAGCTGCGCCTGGCGAGAAGATGTTCGCGTTTCTGCTGACTTCACTTTTCGGAAATTCAACGTTTCACTAATAGACTATGATACCAATAACCCAATACACCTAATCTTTTTCGATCCGTTTGACCCGGTTGCCCAACCTGATTTATGGACACAGGAAATTTTTCAAAAAATGTTTTCCATTTTACAAAAAGATGGGATACTTGTTACGTACTCCAGTAAAGGGAGTGTGAGAAGGGCAATGCAGGCGGCAGGTTTCGAAATTGAAAAGATTCCAGGGCCGCCGGGGAAAAAGGAAATTGTGAGGGCCGTTAAATTTAGAGGTTTAATGTCACTCAACGGTTAAGATAAGGGCTAATCTTTGTGTACAATCTTTAATCGGAGCGCCAGCTAAAAAGTCCAAACTGTCATAGTTGGCCTAAGTATTAAACTAGATTTACAAGTCATTATAGACAAAGCAGGGCTTATGATTAATTTATTGACGTGACCCCTCAATCATTGAATTTTCGTAAGAGTAAATGAAAACGGTATATAATAATACCCGTACAGGACGCTCCCGTCATCGTTTCGAAGTGAGGCTACATTGGCATTTGGCGAACAGCTACCCAATGGGGTTATTGTCCACTGAGTCGCACTTTTTCTTGTGGCTACCGCGAAAGCAGTTGGGCTGTCCGCAGTGTTTTCGTTTCCCTTATGAAAGCTAACTCTCCAAACTGTAGTACTGTTAGCAACACTATTGCCCATGTAAATACATTCGGTGCTCGGGTTTCCGTTAATGCCAAGATTCTGAAGTGGGATAAAAGGATTAGTGCCAAACGTCGAGCCGCCAGTTGAAAAATGATAGTTATGTTGGAGATCCGGTGTTGGCCGGTATATGTTGTTAGGATCAAGGGGACTGTTGAAATTGTAGTTGACCCACCTCTTTGCAATCGTTTTAGGACTGTTTGAGTTTAATGTATTAAACGCAAACGTGCCAGACTGATCCAATGTAGCCTGGACATAGTCCACGCCGTTCACATAATCCCCTTTGCCGTCACTTGTGATGCCGTAACCGACGTCGGTTATTGTCACTCTCAACGAAACCACGGGAAGAGAATTTGGACTGCTACCTGCTTTTGCCGCAATTTCTTCAGGTGAACCAGGTGCCGCGACATCCGGTTGTTTTTTACATGCAATAAAAATTAAGACAATAAAAAGTGAGTTGGCGAGTAATGCGGTCGGTGTGGGGAAGAGGATTCGTCTCATAAAATTGGCTTTAAGTACCATGAAATTACCGCTTGTTGTTGATTTGATACAAACATAAGTCCAACGACTAAGGCAGTACAAGCGCCCTTTCTGCGTCCATAAAACAAAGTGGGCATTTTTTTCAAGCTTGATTTTGGTTCGCCTGATTGATGGCGATTGCATTAATTCAAAACGCCTTCACGCCCGGCTGAGTAATCTTAAACCCATTCCTGGCCTTATCATCCGCCACCATTTTTCTCACATCTTCTAGAAGCTTCTTGGCGTCGTAAATAATTCCATCCTTGATTGTCCATTTTACCCCGCCTTTCCTTGTCACTTCATTCTTGTCATTCAATACAATTGCACCGGTGCCGTAGAGTAGTTGCAAATTCTCCAATGGGTTCGCATCAACGATGACAAAATCGGCCAGTTTGCCAACCTGCACACTGCCCAGGTCCTTATCTGCTCCTAGTGCCTGTGCACCGAAGAGAGTAGCGCTTCGGAAAACTTCAAGGGGATGAAAGCCTGCTTCGCGCAACAGTTCGAGTTCCCTGACATAAGCAAAGCCGTACAATTCATAAATATAGCCTGCATCAGTGCCGACTGTCACCCGCCCTCCCCGATTCTTGTATTCATTTACAAATGTCATCCACAACCTATAATTTTCTTTCCAGGCTATTTCCTGTTCCGTACCCCAATTGTGCCAGTATGAGCCATGAGATACGCGGCTTGGTTCATAAAATTTCCAGAGCGATGGTAAAGTGTATTGTTCATGCCACTCAGCGGTCCTGGCTCGCATCAGGTCACGGTTAGCCTCATAAATATTAAACGTAGGGTCGATGGTAAAATCAAGCGACAACAATTCATTCATCACCTTATTCCAGTGCTCGCTATATGGTGGGGCAGCTTGCTTCCACAATTTGCCGGCTTCTTCGAAACGGTGCTGCTCGTTGGCGTAATTGTAGTCCAACGGATAGTTTTGAACGGTTTTATCTTCAAACAATGCTTCCGGTAATCCATACCAATGCTCCATTGAAGTGAGTCCTGATCTTGCGCTATTTAATACGTTCCATCTTGCCACAGCGAGCTGTGCATGATGACAGGCAGAACGAAGACCAAGTTTTTTATTCTCTTCCAACGCAGCCTTCATGACTTCCGGCGCAGCCCCAAAAAATTTTATTCCGTCGGCTCCCTTTTTTGCATTATCTCTTACCCATGCAATAGCCTGTTCGGGAGTCGAGATTGGTTCTTTGCTTCCCTGTCCAAAAGCCGTGTAAGCAAAAATCCGGGGAGCGGTGATTTTGCTTTCAGCACTTAATTTTTTCTCTTCCAGTACCCAGTCCAATCCATTTCCAGCTGAAGGATCTCGAATAGTGGTGATGCCATGAGCCATCCATAATTTAAAAACATACTCGGCCGGTGTGCCTTGATCTTTTCCCCCAATGTGCCCATGCATATCAATAAAACCTGGAAACAAATACATGCCTTCACAATTCAATTCTTTACCTCCCGCCAGCAGTTTGGGACGCTTCGCCGTATCAATGGCGATGCCCGGAGATCCCACTACCTTGACTTCTTTTATCCGATTTTTTTCGACAACAATATCAACGGGACCCACGGGTGGTGCGCCCGTTCCATCAACAAGAACAACACCCCGAATGATAAGTTGATTCCACGGCCCCTCACCTTCTTTACGGTCCGGCGCCTTTTGAATTTGAGAAATGACAACAAAAGGGCAAGCAAGAACAAACAAAAAGAAAGAAATTCTCATATGCTGCCTGGTTAAATGAAGAAGCGGCTTATTCTATGCTCCAGTTAATGGTTCCATCCTTCTCATCTTTTAATAGAATCCCTATTTGCTGAAGTTGGTTGCGGATTTTATCGCTTGTGGCAAAGTCTTTTTTCCCCCTGGCCTCTTTGCGGATATCAATAAGCAATTGCATTACCCCCTGTAACTTTTCATTGTCGGCGGCAGTAATGCTTTCCAACCCAAAAATATCCTCAACAAAGATTTTTAGTTGCTTTTGTAGCAACGCAAACGTGCTTTTGGATAATGCAGTAATGGGAATGGTTTTATCCTTCATTGAGTTAATCATCGGAACTAGTTCAAACATGTTCGCGAGCACCTTTGCCGTGTTAAAATCGTCGTTCATGAATTCGTCGAACTCGGTTATCAGTGATAAGACCTCCTTATCAAGCTCAGCATCAGTTTCCGGGTTCCGGTTAGCGGTTTCCGGCAACTGGTAACTGGTAACTGGTAACTGCCTCAGCCACTCGTACGCTTCCCATAACCGCTTCAATCCTTTTTCTGCGGCCTGCAAGGCTTCGTTACTAAAATCGAGCGTGCTGCGGTAATGTGTTTGCAAAATAAAAAATCGTATGGCCATCGGATGATACGCCTTCTCCAGCAAGGGGTGATCGCCGCTAAACAATTCCGTCAGCTTAATCACATTGTTATAGCTTTTACCCATTTTTCTGCCGTTGATGGTAATCATATTATTGTGTATCCAATAACGGACAGGTGCCACATGATTACAAACCGTGCTTTGCGCAATTTCACTTTCGTGATGAGGGAACAAAAGATCCATTCCTCCGCCGTGAACGTCAAATTGCTCGCCAAGGTATTTAGCGCTCATTGCTGAGCATTCAATATGCCACCCCGGAAAACCAACTCCCCACGGGCTTCTCCAACGCATTATATGTTCGGGTGCAGCGTTTTTCCATAAAGCGAAATCCGCCTTATTTCTCTTTTCTTCCTGCCCTTCGAGGTCTCTTGTGGTCTCCAGTAAGTCCTCAATCACCCTTCCACTAAGTTTTCCATAATCATGGTCAACGGCATACTTCGTCACGTCAAAATATACTGACCCATTGACTACATAACCATAGCCATCGGCAATAATCTTTTCAATCATGTTGATCTGCTCAACAATGTGGCCGGTCGCAGTTGGCTCAATGGATGGAGGCAGACAATTAAATTGCTCCATCGCCCAATGGAATAGGATGGTATATTTTTGCACCAGTTCCATCGGTTCTAGTTTTTCTAATACAGCTTTCTTCGAAATCTTGTCTTCCGCCTCCCGTCCCTCTTCCTCAAAATGACCCGCGTCCGTAATATTTCTTACATACCGGATCCTATAGCCTAAATGGGCCAGGTAGCGATAAATAACGTCGAACGTGACATAGGGGCGTGCATGGCCTAAATGACTTTCGCCGCTTACGGTAGGCCCGCACACGTACATGCCAACATGCCCTGGGGTGATGGACTTAAAAACCTCTTTTTGCCTCGTCAGTGAATTATATACTTTTAGGTCGCTCATCTGATGCTGGTTGTTTGTTCCTCGTTGCTGGACATTTGCTGATCCCGATTGCTATCGGATTTGTTTCCACCGCAATCACTCTTTCACAATTGACAATTCACCCTCGCCATATCACGACAGCCCGTTAGCGTCAAAAGTAATAAAACTTACTATTGGCGACTGGGAAGTTTTAAATCAGTTACAAGCATGTAGTGATCAGAATAGATTTTCTCAACCCGGTTAAACTGGAGAACAGAAAAATCCTTTGAAGCAAGGATATAATCGATGCGCAGTGTGGGTGACAGGGAGGAGAAGGTCCGGCCTATACCTGCGCCCTTTTCCAAAAAAGCATCCAGCATATTTCCGCGAATAGCAAAATAAGTGTACGAGTTTGGCACATCGTTGAAATCGCCACAAAAAATCACCGGGTAAGGGCTCTGGTTAAGTTTGTGCTTTATAATGTCGACCTGCAGACTGCGGTTAGTGATGCTCTTTCTTATTTTTGAAAAAATAGTTCTCGAATTCGAGACTATGCTATCCTCATAATTTCTTATTTCATCAATTCGTTGGTAATCTCTTTTATGAAACTGCACCGACTGCAAGTGGCTTGTGAAAATCCGTATCGTGTCCTCGTTGATTTTTATATCAGCTTGTAACAAGGCTTCGGGAAGGCTGGGCTTAGGGTAAATGATGATACTGGTATCAAACATTGGCAGTCTTGAAAAAATGATGGAACTGTAATAAAGCTTGGAACCATCTTCATCAAACGAAAAATAATAGTATGGGTAATTTAGTTGCTTTTGTATATAGCTGATGTTATCATAGTAATCGTGATTAGTAGCTGTGTGAAATTCCTGGAGACACAGAATATCTGCATTTTGTTGTTTCAACAAATTCATCATCTTGAGGCGCATCTGGCTGCCGGCATTATTGTTCTTTTTTATTTCGATGAACCTTGCCACATTCCAGGTAACAATTCTAAGCGCCCCAGGTTCCTTTTCATAATTGAACTGAGTTTGTACATGAAAGGCAAAGAACACACCGATGTTTCTCCAGCCCACTAGCAATACTGCAAAAAGTAAAACTGCGTAGAGTCGCTTGAAAAATAACCAGAAAAAAACGGAAAGGATCAAAAGAAAGAATAAAAACGGGAAGATGAGACCCAGCCATGAAATGAACCACCATTTAGCCGGATTAAGATAGGGCGCCAGGCAAGCCAATAAATAAAGAGTGGCAAGAAGAATATTCATCGCAATGAGCACCTTCCTGGTAAAGGTTCGAAACTTGCTGGCCATTGCTGCAATTTACAAATTAAACAAGGTGATTCAGAGCCATTGGCTACTTGATTCCCGCATGACGAGGTATGACATACGGAATGCGGGATATGGGATAGCTTGAAATAGAACGAAACAGCGCCTAGCTCGAATTACGTATCTCGCATCTCGCATATCAGCAAGATGCTTTTAACTCACTGCTGCCCGATAACCTTTTGTAATTTGCCCCGCGCATCCTTAAGTTTGCACCAATTTTTAACCTAATGACCGTTATTGAGCATATTAACCAGGCAAAGGACACTCTAGTATCATTCGAAATACTGCCGCCTTTGAAGGGCAAGGGTATAAGCGCCATTTATGAGCACCTTGATCCACTGATGCAATTCAAGCCTTCTTACATCAACGTCACTTACCATCGAAGTGAAACAATGTTTAAGAAAAAGACGGATGGAAGATTTGAGAAGGTAGAGGTCAGGAAAAGACCTGGTACTGTCGCCATCTGTGCCGCTATCGTGAATCACTACAAAGTGGATGCCGTGCCGCACCTGATTTGCGGCGGCTTTAGTAAAAACGAAACTGAAGATGCACTCATCGATCTAAATTTCCTGGGCGTGGATAACGTGCTGGTCATTCGTGGAGATGCTCCGAGAAATGAAACATTCTTTGAGCCCGAGCCCGACGGCCACCGGTATGCCATTGACCTCATGAAACAGGTCGTTAATATGAACAACGGCATCTACCTGGAAGAAGATTTGAAGAGCGCCATAAAAACAAGATTTTGCATTGGTGTGGCTGGATATCCTGAGAAACATTTTGAAGCACCCAACATGGACACCGATCTTAGTTTCCTGAAGGCTAAGGTCGACGCCGGCGCAGAATATATCGTTACTCAAATGTTCTTTGACAACCAAAAGTATTTTGATTTCGTAAAACGCTGCCGCGATGCCGGCATTACGGTCCCAATAATTCCCGGTCTGAAACCTATAACAACAAAAAAGCAATTGACAGTCATTCCCAGGACGTTTTACGTTGATATTCCCAGTGAGCTTGCAAATGAAATTATAAAATGCAAGACAGATGACGACGTAGCCTGTGTCGGAACTGAATGGCTCACTCAACAATCAAGAGAATTAAAAAAGTTTGGAGTACCGGTCTTACACTATTATACCTTAGGTAAGTCCAGTGTAATAGTAAATGTGGTTAAGGCTATTTAAGTTCAAAAGGTTTAAAACGTTTAAAGCTTTAAAACAGGGGTAAACGGTTGAAACCTTTGAACTTTTTCAAAGTTTTGAAACCTGTCACGCCTCGTGCATCCATTTGCGGAAAGCCGGTGCGGTTTCCTGACTAATGATTATAGAATAGCTTAAATCAGGAATCGCCAGGTCAACCTGCAGCTTAACTTTCTCGTAAGGTTTGAATCCCTTGATGTAATTTATGTTAACGATGTACTGACGGTTTGCACGGAAGAAAATAGCATTGTCCAAATCCTCTTCGAGTTCCCCAAGATTTCTATCCACCAGGTATTTTTTACCATATTGATCGACTACGTATACAATCTTATTTTCCGTAAAGAACAAAACAATATCTTCCAGCCGCAGCGATATATTTTCCATTCCCTTCTTAACGATCAGTCTCGTTTTTTTCCGACTGGCAACATATTGGACCAGGTTATCCAGCGATGCGTGGTTGCCAAAATGTTTTTCTAGTTTCCTGTATTTGATGATTGCCTTTTGAAGTTCATGCTCACTAACAGGTTTAAGCAGGTAGTCAATGCCATTGTACTCAAAGGCATTCATCACAAACTGATCATAGCCTGTGATAAATATTACCGGTGTCCTTATTTCAATTTTGCTAAAAATCTCAAAGGATAGACCATCTTCTAATTGGACATCGCAAAAAATAAGATCGGCCTGCGAGCCCCGTGAGAAGAACTCAATACTTTCTTTTACGCTGGAAAGCTGGGCAATGACGTTTATGTTGGCATCGATTCCCAGCAGGGAATTAATAAGGCTCTGTCGAGCTGTTTTTTCATCTTCAATGATTACTGTGTTTAGCATGGCTTTTTGATTTAGAGGTTGGGTTGTTTTATTAACGGCAACTTCACCGTGAAATCTTTGTCGGTATTTTCAATAACGATATCGCGATTACAAAGTATCCTGTAGCGGGCGCTAAGATTTTTTAATCCTATGCCCGTTGAGCTCACTAGATAGGGCTTTGGTTTTACATTGTTGCTTACTTTCAGATACTCGTTGTTCATCAGGATCTTTATGTACAACGGGTTTTCCTGGTTGAATTCGTTGTGCTTGATGGCGTTCTCTAACAAGAGTTGTAATGCAAAGGGTGGTATCATTATCACTTTTTCATTGTTATTGCTTTTCAATTCAGTTTGCAAATTCAGTTTATCGTCATGTCTTATTTTGAGAAGAAAGAAATAACTGTCGATGAATTCCAGCTCGTCTTCCAGCGATATAAGCTCATTGTGCTTGTTAATCAAAAAATATTTGTACACCTGCGCCAGTTTGTTATTGAAGAGGTAGGCTTGGTGCGGATTATTCATTATAAGATGGTTCAGTGTATTGAGTGAATTGAAAATGAAGTGAGGGTCCAATTCATTGCGAAGAGCTTCGAGTTCTGCTTGCGAGCGTTCACGATCCAGCTGATCAACTATCTTACTATCCAGTTCTCTCTCTTTATTCAAAAACAAGATTTCATAAACAAGTGTGAACACGATTATTGCGAGCCCACAAAAGACGCTGAACTGGAAAAGTGCGTTCCAGTTAAATACTTCCGGTGAAATATAAAACCAGATCATTGTTGAAATACACCCGATGCTTACTCCGTATAATAAGGAAATGGCACAGAGCGAAGCAATTTTTGGAAAAGGATTACTCCCAACTTTGAAGTGACTCCTTAGCTTACTGTGAATCCAGTTGGAGCCCAGCCATATACAAAGCGAGGTAGTAATAAAGTAAATATTGGCGCCAATAATCTTTGCCGTGGAGTAGCGGTGAGAATAGCTAATAATACCTGAAACCGCAGGGATCAGTATTCCAAGCAGTGGTATGAAAAAAATTCTCAGGTATCGGTCGCGAATCATAACAACAGAGGGTCCTTAGGTTTATTTTTTCACGCTTGGGACTGGATTAAAAACAATACAGGTTAACGAACTACTACACCAAATCTATCTGTCATTCCTGTTAACCTATAGCAAATAATTATTCGTGGACGAATTCAGGTACGAATGGTTGAAGTAAAATGAA
>AR_comb_assmDRAFT_11124251_pt1 | contig 12058 bp, 12 predicted proteins | sample ArasoioldDNA_FD_10543 | JGI IMG/M metagenome (IMG submission 10543) | reverse complement strand
CCTAGATCTCATCAAATTCATTGTCGGTAAGTTCCCAGACGGATGCTACGCTATCTTCGTAGATGATGTCCTCATGGACGTCTATCCGGAGAAGATGGATGAGCATTGGACGATCTCTAGGGATCCTCTTGGTTCATTCATCTACATGCGTCCGATGGGAGAGAATCTCTCTACAGTTCAGGACATTCGTGCAGAGCTTGTAGAGATTGAGATTCAAACAGCAGAGTTTGGAATTCCAGAGACTTTCGTTGATGGGAAAGTACTGGAAATGGAAAAGTACAGTGAAGGTCGAGCTAAACCTGGGATGATTACTCAGGTCAAGCCTAGACCTGGAAAGTCGATAGCAGATGGATTCTACCAGACCAAAGCAGCTACTCTCTCTCAAGAGATTGATCCTCTTAGACAGCATATCGACCAAGATGCGCAATTCGTTGTGGGATCTTTCCCGTCAGTCTACGGAGGTCCTGCTACAGGAGGATCTAAAACTGCGTCAGAGTACTCTCAGTCAAGAGAAGTCGCTCTCCAAAGACTAGGAACCTTCTGGAAGATTCTCTGTGATTTCTGGGCTAAGTTCCAGTCCAGGTCAGTGATTGAGTATGCTCAGATAGTCAAAGATTCAGGTCGAGACGAGAAGTTCGCTACCAAGACTGAAGCTGGTAGCTATATCAATACCTGGATTCGCCATTCTGCAATGGAAGGTAAGATTGGTAAGGTAACTGCAGAAGCTTCAGAACAACTTCCAGTGAGTTGGGCACAAAAGAAGGACTCTATCTTCGCTCTGTTGCAAGCTCCGGTGCCCGAGATTCTCTCCGTCCTCATTCATCCCAACAATGCAGGGTTGATGAAGAGGACCATTGGGCTAGATGAACTGTACATTCCTGGTGAGGAAGATAGAGTTCGTCAGATGAAGGAGTTCCTTGTCATGGCACAGGGGATTCCGGCGCCAGTTAATCCACTAGTTGACAATCACGAAGTTCACATAGAGGTCTTGAAGACTATCCTTGAAGGTCCACAAGGAGAAGAGATCGATCCTCAAGTAATGCAACTTTGCATGATGCACTTGCAGGAACATATGCAAGCTAATGCAATGATGGGTGGACCTGACGACGAAGAAGCTGAAGGTGAAAGCTCGGCTGACAACACAAGCGGGAATCAGCCTCCCGAGAAGAAGGAGAACAGCAATGTTTCCAGTAGGTGATCTCTCCGGTAGTACAGATGCTGAAGGTAAGGTTGATGAACGAAAAGCATTTGATGAGGAAGCTAAAGAAGAGAAGGAAGGAAAGAAAAAGGATAGTAAAGTTGATGAAGGAGATGAAGAAGAAGGACAAGAAGAAGTAGAAGGTGAAGAAACTGAAAATATCGAAGGAGAAGTCGAAGGAGAAGAAGAGACTAAAGAAGAAGAAGAAACTGAAGATGAAGATATCGACGAAGCAGCTGCTTCAACTGATTCTCTTTATCAACAGCTCCGTGCAGTAAACAAGGAAATCTTTAAGAAGATTCCTGAACTCCGTGAAGTAATTTTCCGCGAGCGGGAGTTTACTGAGGTCTTCCCGACGATTGAAGACGCCAGGACAGCAAAAGAAGCTCAGGATACCTTTGCTGGATACCAGGAAGACATGATGGAGGGCAATCTCGAACCCATCATGAAAGCCCTTGCTAAGACAGACGACAAGTCTCTAGAGAACTTTGCAGCCAACTTTATTCCTACTCTAGAGAAGCAGAACAAGGATCTCTATCTTAACATTCTTTACCCAGAGTTCAAAAAACTCATTAGGATTGCGTCAAAGAATCCAGATGAGAGGATCTCTAAGGCAGCAACTAATCTCCATTGGTGGATCTTTGGAGATGGTAATCTAGCCACTGAAGCAGGTATCAAGCCGAAAGTCAAGAGTGAAGGCGATGAGAAGCTCTCTAAACGAGAGCAGGAGTTCGAGCAGAGGATCTTCACTGCGTTTCATGGTGATGTAGCTTCTACTTGCAATTCTCGCCTTGATCGCTCTATCCGTGCAGCATTCAGGGAGTCAGGACTATCAGAACTCCTTCAGAACACACTCACTGGAGAAATCCAGAAGAGAGTAGATAAAGAACTAAAGGAAGATAAGAGGCATATGGCAGGCATGGCCTCTTTGTGGAGACAGGCAAAGGGTGCTGGGTTCACTAGTGAATGGAAAGACAGGATTTCAAACGCGTATCTGTCACGCGCCAAACTCCTAGTGTCAAAGCATCGTCAGAAGGTATTGGCTGAAGCGAAACTCGGCACCAATACCAAAGTTAAAATTGGAGATGTCAAACGTCCGATTCCTTCAGGGACGACTCCCAAAAGGGAATTCGGAGGCTCGAAGTTGGACATTCGGAAGGTCGACATGACCAAGACAACTGAGAGAGATCTCCTAGACGGTAAGGCAGTATTCAAGAAGTGAGGCCCTAGATGGGTGAGTTCAATGCAGCAGCAGTAGTCGGCGCTGAAATGGAGCGGGTAACTCCAATTGTCAATGCCCTCTACGATATCGACGATACCTTCTATTCGATGGTCGATAAGGAGAGTAACGTCGAGCGGATTTCCACTCGGGACATGAGAATCCCGATGAAGCTTCGTCCTGGTGGCTTCTTTGGTCATTATGATCCTAATGGTGGATCTCTTGGCCTTGGTGGTGGCCCGACCTTCGATAAGGCAGTAATCAACACTGTCCATCTGAGGTATGCTTGCCAGTGGACTAAGAAGACTGAATGGTCTACTGATGACCCGAAGAAGGCTGTTGTCAATGCCTTCAAGGAACTGATGGCAGACGCAATGCCTGAGTTCCGTCGTCATTCAGACTCTCTCTGTATGCAGGCTGGAACTGGAGTTCTTGGTACCATTTCCGCAGTGACTACTGCTGCTGGAGTAGATACTGTGACTCTTGGTACTGATGGCTTTGGTGCCCGCCTGCTCCGTTATGGACTGAAAGTCAATGTCTATGACAGCACTCTTGCCACTAACAGGACTCCAGCCGTGGAGCCTGAAATCACCTTCTACGACTCGCCGAACAAGCAAATCAAGCTGACTCCGGCGACTACCAGCATTCAGGCTGGTGACTTGATTGTTGTGTCCGGTCTGTCAGGCGCCAATCCTGTCTCACTCTACGGAGTTCCCTATCATAACTCCAATGCCTCTACTGGCACTTGGCTTGGTTATGACCGTGCTCTGACTCCTGAGATTCGTGCAAACCGAGTCAATGCATCAGGAGATCTGGCACTTCCTTTCGCTCGTCTTGCAGTAAACAAGGTTGGTGATAGAGTTGGGAACCTCCGAAAGAGGAAGTTCCGAGCCTTCATGCATCCTTGTCAGATTCAGGCTTACGAGGAACTGGGTCAGCTCGTTAGTCTGATTCAGAAGCAGGCCAAGGAAGAAGGTCTGGACCTCTACTTCAACGAAAGTATGCAGATGGCTGGTGCCCCAGTCGTTCCTGGCATGTACTCGTGGGATAAGAAGCGCATCGACTTCCTTGACATTGCCATGTGGGGCCGTGCGGAGATGAAGTCGCCTGGATTCTACGAAGTAGCAGGTCGTAAGATCTTCGAGCTTCGTAGTCAGGATGGCTCTGTCAAGACCTCTCAGATCTTCTACATCGTGGCTAGCTGGAACCTCTTCCTGAAGAATCCGGCAAGCTCGGTTTACATTGATAACCTGACGGTTCCAACGGGTTATTAATCAGTTGAGATAGGTAGGGTTGGGGCACGGGCTGACAGGGGAGGCTACTTGTTAACCTTAACTACCGGCCCTACCTTCTCATTAACTAGGATTGAAGAGGAGAAGTAAATGAGTAGGTTGACAGATCTCAAGACTCTCGGTGCTGGCCCTTGGGGCTCAAAGGATAACCCCCTCTGGAATCCCAACGTAGTGACTATCGTAGCAGGAACCAATGCTCCAGAGTGGCCCTTTAACACTACTGACACTGGCACTGCTGCAATGGTAACTCTGACTGTGCCATACACTGACTTCTCTGGGAAAGTCGGGTATGTTCCTGGAGGAGCATTCACTTGGACTGCAGCAGGTAATATTGCAGTCCTTGGTACTGCTGTCGCTAACAGGCTACTGGAATTCGCTTTCAGTCCCTACGCTACAAAGGGCTGGAGTCCGAGCTACGTCTAAGGAGGTAACGTCCAGCATGACTTAAACTAAAAAGAGGTCTGAAGCTGGAAAGCAGGGTGAGGAGAGTCAAATGCTGCCGATTCTCCTCACCATTTTAGGTGAGATATGGATCTAGATAAACAAATCGAGCGAAACCTAATAAATACTAAGTTAGAGAATATCTACGGTAAACACGTAGAAGCTAATCTAGCTAGGTTTCGTGTAACTTGGGCGCCGGACGAGATCATTCAGCGTCATGGCGAGTTCTGGTTCTCTTCTGGTGGAGTTGAGTTGTCAGTCCCGGTCAATGAAATCCGCACCGTTCCTAAGTATCTCAATCTTGGAAACCAGTGGATAGTCGAACGTCTTATTCCTAACTTCTACAAAGACGTTGACGGTTCATACATCTATGAATGTCTTCATGCATTTCCAGAGGGTCTACCTCTTAATGAAAGAGCAGTTGACCTTCTCATTGGGCACATCTTCAGGCGTGTCAAGGGACAGACTAAAGGTAAACTCAGTGCAAAGGATCTAGCTATTCAGCAGGCAGAACATAAGGAGAAAGAGAAACAGAGAGTTCGAGACATGATCGATCTCACTGCAACGAATATCCATCTTAGAACTGGGAGTGGAGTTTCGTTGGCTGGATTAGATATTCCAGTTGTTCAACCACCTGAAATTCTCAGTTTCACTAGAAAAGAGGATCAGAAATGAAAGCCACAGTCGTATCTACTCTTCCGTTTGCACTCAACGAATTCAAACCAGGTCTTATTCCAGCAGTCTATGAGATCAAAGCTGCGGGACATAAGGATTTCTCAGTTACTCATATCGCAGATGGCTACCATAACGTTCTGATTCCTATGTCAGAGGAAGGGGCGCCGCCGCTCCGAGTCACTGACACTGGTGAAGTCATTGCTAAGTCTCTCATTACTGATTTTATCGGATCTTGTCTAGGGATTTCCTACGAACCTATCCATGACAAGGAAACTGGAGAACTTCTTGAGAATCTTGCTATTCCAGGTCTTTTCTGGGTAGAAGGTGCTCATAATAAACATGCAATTAGAGCAAATCATGCAGATGAACTCGAACTAGCTTTCCAGAACACTACCTACTGGTTCGAGCGTCTCGTAGTAATGGGTGATAACGACTGGCAGAGGACTCATCAGCATAAGGTCATTACTCATCTCCAGAGGATGGCTTGTAAGTTCTTAAATCTCACTCGTGAGTGGAACTTCGAGGTAATGGCCCATCTTGAGAATCTTTGTTGGGCATGTAAATCTGCTGTTCATCCAGATGCTCTCATTTGCATGAACTGTAAGACTGTCGTGAAGCCTGAAGAGTACAAAGCTGGATTAACTGAAAGGGGATTGTCACATGCCTGAAGACAAGAGCGGGTTTAGTGAAGAAGATCTGAAGAATGCTGGATTTGGTCCTAGTGGGGCTGCTCAGCCTGGGAATGAGTTTACTCCTTCAAAGGAAGGAATCAAGGAGGTTCCTCCTCCGAGTCCGGAGCCGGCTAGTATCCCTAGTGAAATGAAGGAAGAGAAGACTAGATTCCATCATGTTGGTGGACCTAGTGGTGGTAAAGATCTTACTGATGCTCAGTACGCTGAGTATATGAGCAAAAGTGAACAGGTTCATAACATGATTGGGAATCGTCAGCTAGGAGATCTCTCTCCCAACGATCCCTACTGGGAAGCTAAGAAAGAACTGGATAAGTTCCTTAGTTCTCTCTAAAACGATAGGGTAAAGGAGTAGTCATGTCTTACTCAGCGGGCGATGTACTAGATCTGGCTGCTCCTCTACTCAATGACCGAAATAAGACTCGTTACACTGATGAGGTAATGCTTCCGTACCTTCGTATTGCTAGTGATGAACTGGACCTGGAATTTCATAACGAGAACATCGAAACTCATAACGCAATCTGCGATATCGACGTAGACATTGGTGAGACTGAATTAGATCTCCCATGTCGTTTCTTCCTTCCTATCCGTCTTTTTGAAAGACTTCAAACTTCTACTGATGACGGTGATTTCTCACTAATGACAGAAAGGTCATTTGAACCTACTGCCGAGCCAGTAAGTGACTTGAGTGTCTGGGCCTTTCGACAAGGTGAAATTAAGTTCATCGGAGCTCTAACTGATAGGAAGGTCAGGCTAGAATTCAAGCAGTCTCTTGCTACGTTAAGCGATGAAGATGTGAACATTACCATCAACAAAGCTAAGAACTTTCTCGCTTTCAGGACGGCAGCTCTCTGTGCAGAGTTCATCGGTAGGAATACGACTATCTCAGGCAGTCTAAATGCTCAAGCTGCAGTGAACATGGATGCATTGACAACTGCTTACGTAAAGAATCGTCAGGGTGTCAGGGTTAGAAGAAGGCCATTTAGGATTCGCGGCAATTACAGGACTGCCCGAGTAGGAGAATAGTCAATGTCTTGCTCTTCTAATCTGACTGAACAGGCGTTACTTTCTGTATACAAAGAAAACCTTGTCCTTGGCAATGCAACCGTTGTCGATGACTGTGCAGTAAGTTGGAATAAGATCGGCATTCAGACATTCACTCGTGAAGTCAGTGTTCTTGATTTTGGTGCCGACCGGACTGGGGCCGCTGACTCCACCGCTGCATTTACCTTAGCAATGGCAGCATTGCCTAATGGTGGGACTATTATCGTTCCTGAAGGTTTGTATAGTGTTAACTTAGTAATCACAGGAGACAACTTTCATTTCAAGGGCCAGCAACAGCAATACTCTAGTACTGGAGGTATTGGATTATCTCCTTACGACACGAGTCTTCCAACAGTCCAAGTCGGCAACGGCACTACGACTACTAGTAACATTAGGTTCAGTAACTTCCACATCCGTAAATCTGGAGGAACTGGAACTAAGGGTATCAAGTTCTATGGCTGTAATCGAGTCTACTTTGATCATATCTCAGTTCGAGCTTTTACTGAGTATCAGATCCAACTAGATTCGTCTGCAAGTAAATCAACCTCCTTTATCTATCTCAGTCACTTCAACATCGCTACTGCTGGGGTTGGAACTAGTCTTGGTATCGACTTCAACTACGGCTCCACTTTCACTACTGCCGTCTTTGTAACTAATACTGACCTTTCAGCTGCTGCTGGAGGTTCGTATCTAGTTGATCTAGCTGCTAGTTGTGAGATTAGAATGACCGATTGCTGGTTCGATACCGGCAATAACATGGGAATTCATTTCGCGACTAGTACTGCTAAGTTACGGAGTTCAGATACTATCATCGACTCTGGTTCTAGTAATGATATTCTCCTAACATTTGATTTCGATGGTCTCGTAGGAGATTCCGTTGTTGGTAATATAAACGTCGATGGTAAGTGTGCGATGACTTCTGGTAATACTGCAACACTTACTAACCGTTCGTTTGCATCTTACCAAAGTCTCTTCGTGTATCCTCACATCCAAGGTCAGTTAGGGTTTGAGGACACGTCAGCGGCTAAGAACCTCCAGCATACTAGTTCAGATCCAGCTCAGAATATCTACAGAGATGGAACTACACTAAATGTCCGCTCTACTGATGGAAAGATAGGGTTAATTCCTAAGACCACAGCTAATGGTGGTACTGTTGAAGTCACTCAGGGAGCACTAGAGATTAAAGAGGCTCCTCATGCTGGCTCTGGTTCTGGTGTAGTCTTTGGTAAGAATAGTCAAACTACAGTTGGTGCTGCTGGCGGTGCATCTGCTCTTCCTGCTACTCCTACTGGATATCTTCGTTTCTTTTATGCTGGAACTGAATACGTTCTTCCTTATTATGCTAGAGCTTGAGGTGGCTCAGTAGTCTAGATCCTTCGCTCAGTAGAGCGGGTTGAAAACCCGAAGGAGTGCAAATGGCAGACAGATTCATGAAGAACATCATTGCCAACCAGAAGCAGCAAGTAAAGAATGCTGTCTTCTCAATGGCTGGCTCTGGTGCCCCCGTCTCAGGTTCTGGAATCTACTCTATCTCAGGAATGGGAGGATTGTTCCAGACTCCACCGACAGGACTTGGAATTGCTGGTCCTGGCTCTCGATACACAGACAAAGATACTGGAGTTCAGTACTTCAATGAGGGCACCGCGGCCGCACCTTATTGGACTCCTCTAGGCATTGACCAGAAGTATCTCCTTGGCTGGGACTCTTTCTTCAAAGATGGAGTTGGTAAGGCTCTAGCTGATACTGCTGCAACTGCAACCATTGCAGGTTCAGGTATTCGAGTCTTCGGTCAAGGTATCGATGAAACTGATGCTGGTTTCACAGTAGCGATTGGTGAAGATGGACCAATCGGAACTCTAGTCACTACTGATGAAGATGCTCACGTAGCTGCTCTCGGAGTGGGAATCACTACATCAGTTCCTTTCCAGCCGGATACACATGGACCTCTGGTCGTTGAGGCTCTTTGGGCTGGTAACGCTGCTCTGACTTCTCGTCGTTACTTCTTGGGATTCATCGGAACAGCGGCAGATGCTCTAGATCCTCCAGTTACTGGTTCTACAGTGACCATCACTCTGGTCCAGGATGATCTGGCTGGAATGTTGATGGATTCTGGTCTGACTAATGCTGATGGAGTTTTCCTCCCTCATAACAAGTCAGATGAAGCTGCTACCATCGCTACCACTGCAACTGGAGTAGATGTTAGTGTCGATGCCTCTGCTGCTGGAACTTATCAGCGGTGGAGAGTAGAGATCAGTGCTACTGGAATCATGACTGCTTTCATCAACAAGGTGCAGGTCGGTCAGATCGTTGCCGCTCTTGACGTTGATGAGGAAGTAGCTCCTGTCTTCCTTGTTGGCTCCAAGACTACTGCTACCAAGGCTGCACTGGTCAAGAGATTCGCTGCTTGGGGATACCGCCGAACTGGTCTCTTCTAAAGAGCGAATAGAAAGGTAGAGATGTTTGCTAGTAACGGTCTCTACATCTTGGCAGTAGTAGCGGTAGTCCTCCTTATCGTCTACCTTGCCAAGCGAGTCTGAGGAGGGGTTATGAACGACGCAGGTGGAGAACCAATCAAGACTGGTGACAAGGTTGTTGTCCCTGGAGTAATCAAGGGAGAACTTCCGAATGGGGACTTGATTATCGAAACCAAGTATGCCCATCCAAGCAATCAGCATCACCATCAGTTGGTTGTGAACGCTGTCCAGACCAAGCTAGAAAAGTAGACCCAATGCCAAGAAGATTGCAACCTGGAAGATTCGAGTCTTTCAAAGGGCTCTGGAAGAGGGGTAGTGTGGAGGACACTCCCCTCGACCATTTGTCTGAAGCTCTCAATCTTACCTTCAGAGAAGGAGTGGAACAAAGAGAGGGACTATCTCAGTACAGTTTCTATGATCACATGGTGCGACTCCGTGTTTACAAGCCTAACCCTCCTGCCGTGCCTAGGATTATTGGACTGAGTACTGCTGGCAACTTGGTAGACTTCAGTAACGATGCAGTACTAATCAGCAATACAGCGTTTCTTGACTTCGCTCTTGTTAACTTCTTCGGTAGGGCATACATAACTCTTTCTGACGGTAAACAAGGGATTGCTGGTCAGTCTCTTTACGTCTATGACGGAACAACGTTTAGGATTGCTGCTGGACTAGCAGCTGTAGCAGTTCCAACTCTAGCCAACGTTCTCGATGGTGTAAGTCTCCTCGAACAGGCAGAGTACCTCTTCGCTATCGCTTTCGAGACTTCCAGTGGTTTCATCACTAAACCATGCACTCCACAGTACATTTTTTGTGGTTTGCGTAATACTACTCCTGGTTCTGTCGGTGGCAATAGAGTAGATTTAAGTTCAATTCCTCTAGGGCCAGCAGGAACGGTAGCTCGTTGGGTAATCGGCACCCGTGCCATATTACCAGTCCTAACTTACAATGGAGATCCTTTCGGTCAGGACTACTTCTTTGTAGCTAGGATTGCTGACAATACTACAACTACGTATACGGCAAGTTACTTCGATACGTCTGTCACTGAGAGTGCTAACTATCTCTTTGATCTCCTAGAGACGGTGCCGTGTGGGGTTGGACTCGCTGACTATAAGGGAAGGTTAGTTTCCTACGGTGAAGCCGCTGACCCTTCATTAGTCAGAGTATCGACAATTGGAGAACCTGAGTCATTCTCGGAAACATCAGGTTTCATCATTACTGACCCTAGTGACAATACAGGAGTTAGGTGCGCGACTGAGTTTAGGTCTATTCTCTACATCTTCAAGTCCCAACGTGCAGCATTTACACAGGATAACGGTGATGAAGCTTCTACTTGGGTTCTGGAGAAGTTTGAGAAATCTATTGGGACTGAACAACACGGAATTGCAGAAATCCTTGACGCAAAAGGATCTTCCGCAGATGGATTCATCGTTGCTAGCTTCTCAGGAATCCATTACTTCAACGGAGTCTTCCAAGAGCCAGACCTAACATATAAGATCACTGACCTTTGGCAGAGAGTCAACAAGAAGTACTTCTACAAAGTTCAGTTACTCTTCGATCCTCATACTAAGAAGATCTTCTGTCTAGCTCCTTTAGATAATGAAGTAGAAGCTAATCACATTATCTTCGGTGATTGTCTAGATGGACTCAATCCAGCAGACATCAAGTGGTCACTATGGAAGTTCGATGATCCTCCTCGTTGTGGGGTCATTTACTCTGATACCGATGGATTGACAGTCACTCGTTTTGCACAAGGTGATCAAGTCTCTACTCTCGATATCGAACGCGCCGATGACGTTGGAGATCCTATCGAGCAACTAATGGTGTCGGCGCCGACCCGATGGGGAGACGGTATTAGTCAGGTCAATGAAGTGATTGTCCGTGCCAAGGGGAATGCTACCATCGCTGTTAGCGTCCTTGGAATGGATGATACCCAAGTCCAAGATCTAGCTGATATCGTTGTCTACATTGGAGGTAAGGAATTTAATCTCCTTGCAGATCTCGAAAGTGAGACGATTAGGATTAAGCTTTCTTGTGATGCTGTCGAGCAGTACTTCAATATCCGAAGAGTAATCCTCCAAGGACAAGAAGTATGGAAAGCGAGTCCTAGGTAATGCCGCGTAATACATCTATCATCAAGAACCTTATCCAGACTTTACAACGAGAAGTAAAGCCTGATAAGCTCTATGATGCTCTGGACAGAATAAATGAGGACTTGACTCAGGTTTTCGATGCAGTCTTTACAGGTCCTTTACCAGCCGTGTCTGGTGAGAACTTGGATTTATCCTTGGTTACTAAAGCTCATCTTCCTGCTAACGTCGCATATGTAGATGAAGATAATGACTTCGAGCAACCACAAACTATCGAGGCCGTCCTTGCGTCAGTTATCCTTAAGAACAAAGCTGACTCTACTACAGCAGCTGGAGATAAGTGGGGGCGGGCGAAGATGCCTGACGATGGTCAGATTATCTTCAGTGTTAATCTTGATTGGGATGGTGCTGATTTTGCTATCGATTCTGGTGGATTTGCAGGCGGTCTAGTCATCGATGATGGAGATATCAGTCTTATTCAGTTCGATGGTGCTGATGTTATCAATATCATTGGTGCTAACCTCGATAGCATTGTCCGTCTTTCTAATCCTGAGTTTTGGACTGATGCTGACCCTTTTGAGATAGTAATTCCCAACAACAAGCAGATTCGTGGATGCAATGCTGCTGGTGACGCTACTATCTCTATGATGATTCTGAGTGCTGATGGAATCATAGGATTAGGATATGATGCTGCGGCTGATGGAACTGGTCATGTTGGAATTCCTACTCCTGTTAATGGAGATTTGCCATCAGTTGGGGCAGTTCAGGACGGCACCATCTGTATCGACAAAACTAACAATCGGTTAATTTACTACTCATCAGGTGCTCGTTACCGCCTAACAGGGACATCATTCTAATGGAACTCAAGATTCAGAAGTTTCTCGTCATCCCAATCCTCTCTACCTACGATTCTGCTGGACAGATGGTAAGAGAGGACAG
>AR_comb_assmDRAFT_10093966_pt1 | contig 12059 bp, 10 predicted proteins | sample ArasoioldDNA_FD_10543 | JGI IMG/M metagenome (IMG submission 10543) | reverse complement strand
CTTCCAAGATCAATCGTTAGCAGAATTAAATTGAGCAATGTAAGAATTTATGCAACCGGTACTAACCTGATCACCATTACAAAATATACTGGTTACGATCCCGAAGTAAGTTCTTACAATAATAATGACGCGCAAATCGGTGTTGATTTCAGTAATTATCCGTCGTGCAAAATATTCACTTTCGGATTGAATGTATCATTCTAAAAACTTCAACGCATAAAACTTTTTTATGAAAAATAAATTATTATACAACTCCATCTTGTTACTGTTTGGAGTTATTATCATCGCAGCCTCTTGTAAAAAATTAGATGAAGCGCCTAAAAGCTTTATCACTCCTGAAAATTTTTATACAACACAATCACAGGTGGAAGCTTCTTTTGCAGCTTCTATGAATTATCTCTGGGATTATTGGGGAGGCTATGGATATGGTCAGGGAAATTTTATAAATGACGATCAATATTACGGCGGTGATCTTGTGATTGAGCATAATTTCGGAAGTGACTTGTGGAATGCACACTATGCCGCCATTTTAAATTTGAATGCCGCAATTGGTGCGATGAAAAAAGGAAATCTCGCAAACACTACAACGCCCGATGTTGTTGATCAATTAATGGCTGAAGCAAGATTTTTGAGAGGCTATAATTATTTTATGTTGGTTAGAATGTTTGGTGATTTGCCATTGATTACGGAAGACACACAAGATCCTGTTAATGCAAAAATCACCCGTTCTCCTGTTGCAGATGTTTATAAATTGATTGTTGATGACTTTACAGAAGCAGCGAATAAACTTCCGGCTACAAGAGAGGCAACAGAGCAAGGTCGCCCCACAAGCGGCACAGCGAAAGGCTTGCTGGCAAAGGCTTACGTTACTATGGCGACAGCACCATTAAATGATGCAAGCAACTATCAAAAAGCGGCAGACTATGCAAAGCAGGTGATGGATGAAGGAGTCTATTCACTTGTTCACGACATTCATGATGTCTTCACCACAGCAACTAAATATGGTCCTGAAATGATGTGGAGCTACAACTCAAATTATGAAGATATAAATACCGATCCGGAGATTTACCGTCCCGGCGCATTAGGTGGATGGGGCGATATAAGTGTTCAACCTGAATGGGAACAAAAGTATCCGGCATCTCCACGCAAAGATGCTTATTTGTTTACTGAAATTGATGGTGTTCCTTATCAACAATGGAGTGATGAACAAAGACCTTTCATAAAAAAATTCATGTACGATACTCAGGATGATTTTGATAATTATTCTTCGGTAATGAATATGCCTATTCTTCGATATGCGGATGTGTTGTTGATCTATGCAGAAGCAGCAAACATGGCAAATGGCGGTCCTACTCAAGCAGCAGTTGATGCAGTTAATCAAATAATAGATCGCGCGAATGGTTATGTTGATAATCCGCAGCACCCAAGACTCACTACTTCGATGTCGAAAGAAGCTTTTGATGCAGCAGTAATTGAAGAAAGAAACCAGGAATTGTGTTTTGAATTTGATCGCTGGTTTGATCTTGTAAGAAAAAGAATGTTGAAAGAAAAAAGCATTCCATCTATTCAACAAAATTTTTCTGATGCAGATTATTTGTTTCCGATTCCTGATAATGATATTCAATTAAATCCGGCGCTGACACAGAATCCCGGATATTGATGCTGAAGATGTAGATCCCTCCTTCGTCGGATGACAAGCTGAAGGATAAATAAAAAGCTGATGAATAAAATGTGAGCTTAATAAAAAATTTTAGCTTGTCATGCTGAAGAATGAAGCATCTATTTCAAGTTGCTTAATAGAATGTTACAGCACAAAGAGTGCGACGCAACAGAAGCTTAATTCTTATTCCGCAGTTGGGCTCATAAAAATTTCGAAAAACTAAAACGGCATTATTCAAAAGAAAAAACTTCCCATGACTAACCGAATCAAAATATGCATCTTATTCTCTTCTTTTTTTCTTCCCGTCATTGCAACATGTCAAATAAAAAATGTTTGGGCATTGGGTGATGGAGAAAAAGTTTTTCGCGACGATCTTAATCATTCATCAAAAAAAGCAAACCTTACATGGGATGGAAAAACAATTCATCTAACAGGGCTCTTCAATGAAGTGCTCGCATTTCAGGTTATTGTTGAGACAGGCGATGATTCTGCAAAAGCTATTGAAGTTGCAATTACAAATCCTATAAATAAAACTTCAGGCAAAACAATTGGCGGCAACACTTTGAAGCACGGACCAGATGGAACGATTGAAATTTTTACCGAACATTATTTGCATGTAAAAGATTCTACACAACCCAACTGGTATTATGGTTCGCCTGCTGCAGCCCCAAAAAAAATGACAGGTTGGATTCCAGATGCTTTAATTCCAACTGATGCAATTGAGGGCAGAGGCGGCTTCCCGGTTGACATTGGCAAAAATCAAAATCAGGGATTTTGGATTGATGTTGAATTACCACGTGATCAAAAAAATTTTCCGGCAGAAGAATATGATGGCAGCGTTGTTGTTTCACAAGCTGGCAAAACGGTTGCAGTAATTCCTTTGCAAATAACATTGTTGCCTTACTATCTTCCTGATGATGACAAAGCAACAATTTGGGTTTATTCATCTGATGTAAATGATTATTTTCCAGGCATGCCTGCGCAGCAGGTTGAGAACATGTTGAAGTTTGAAGCGCATCGTCATCGCGTTACACTTGCAGGCGGCTTTCATGCAAATGAATCTCCTTTTGATGAAGCGATGATGAACGACTACAAAAAATATTTTGATGGCTCTGCATTCACGCCTGCAAATGGTTATCATGGAACTGGAGAAGGTGTTGGCGAAAAAATTTTTCCCATCGGCATGTATGGTTCAAAAGTGATGGGCGATACAAAAGAAAGTGTTCAACAGCAAGCGAATCTTTGGGTTGGCTGGTTTCAAAAAAATTCGCCTAACGTAAGATATTTTTGGTATGCAACAGATGAGCCTGACTCCGCAAGATTTATTTGGTTGGAAGAGCATGCAAATTGGGTGCACAGCAATGAAGGCATCGGTAAAAAATTGCCTGTATTTACTACAACTGCTTACAACGAAAAACTCAAAAACGATGTGAATATATGGGCTGGTTACAACGGCGTTGATTTAAATGTGTTGCCACAGATACGAAAGAACGGCGGCGATCATTGGTTTTATAATGGCAATCGTCCGCGCTATGGTTCGGTGATACTCGAAGGCGCTGCTGTTGATTTGCGTGTTAATAGTTGGATCTTGTATAAGTATGGAATCAACACGCATTTTATCTGGCAAAGTACAGCCTGGGACCACAACATGCAAGGACCGAAAAAACATTTGCATCAAAACATATTTAATAACCCGCTCACTTTTATAAATGATCAAATGGAATTTGGCAATGGCGATGGCATTTTGTTTTATCCCGGAAGAATGCCTTATTATCCCGATGAAGATCGCGGCTTGAACAGGATATTGCCTTCGATTCGTTTGAAAAATATCAGGCGTGGACAACAGGATGCAGCGATCATGCAGATGGCTGAACAAAAAGTGGGAAGAGAAAAAGTAGTTTCGCTTATCAATAAAGTTGTTCCCAAAGCATTGAGCGAAGTTTCTATGAAAGATGCAGTTCCATGGTCAGAACACGGAGATGATTATGATAGAGTGCGGCTTGAATTGTTGAAGTTGCTGAAGTAGTTGAATAGATTTTGTAAGAAGAATTTTTATGTATCGAACTGCAGGACTATGATTGAACTTTCGTTGCGTCGCACTCTTCAACACCTTATTCGCCCTTGAACATTTCAAACAGGTGTTCAAGAAATTATCCGACCTTGTCCCATCGGGACAAAATATTGGTAGATGTTGAATGAATAAAGGTTTTCGCGTGCCGTAGGTACGCTCCATAAATTACGTCGACAACAATTCGTACCTACGGCACGAATGAATTAATTTGAATCTTGTTCTACCAATATTTTGTGCCTAACGGCACATGAAGTTAGATGCTCCAAAGATGAAATAAAATATTTTCAAATTGCTTGCTGAAACCAAATGAAACAACTGCTTTCTTTTATTACCAAATCGTGTTTCTTTAAAAAAGAATTAGTTACACTTTTTTTGTGTATTCTCTTTCTAAACACAGCAGCTTATTCTCAAAAAGAATTTGATGTATTACAAGGATGGATACAATTCAGTGATGCCCGCAATTCAATGTATCATTATCTTGCCAATCAAGCTTACAATCTTCTCGATAAACGTGCAAATGAAATTGCAAATTTCAATTCATTATCTGCGTGGCAACAAAGACAAGAATTGTTGCACAAAACATTTTTAGATATCGTTGGTCCTTTCCCTGAAAAAACTCCGCTCAATGCAAACATTGTAAAAACAATTAGCAAAGACAGTTATAAAATAGAACACATCATTTTTGAATCGCAACCTAAATTTTATGTTACATCTTCATTATTCATTCCAAAAAATTTAAAAGATGGTAAAGCTCCTGCTATAATTTATTGCAGTGGTCATTCAGAAGATGGATATCGAAATCCAACTTATCAACAAGCCATTTTAAATCTTGTAGCAAAAGGTTTTATTGTGTTTGCGTTTGACCCGATCGGACAAGGAGAGCGTTTACAATACTACGATCCAGCAACAAAAACATCTTACATTAAAGAACGCGACCAGGAACATTCTTATACGGGCGCACAACTTTTTATTACAGGAAGTTCGCTTGCAAAATACATGATATGGGATGGTGTAAGAGCAATTGATTATCTCGTTACAAGAAAAGAAGTTGATACGTCGAGAATCGGAATAACGGGTCGCTCCGGCGGCGGAACACAAAGCGCTTATATTGCTGCATTTGATGATCGAATCAAGGTACTCGTTACCGAAAGTTATATTACCAATTTCAAACGTTTAATTCAATCATCGGGACCGCAGTGTGCAGAGCAGGATATGTTTAATGCAATTGAACATGGAATGGACATGGCAGATCTTTTGGAAGTACGTGCACCACGACCAACAATGATGATAAGTACCACACGGGACGCAACATTTAGCATTCAGGGCGCGATAGAAACTGCTGAAGAAGTATCACAGATATATAAAGCTTATAATAAAGCTGATGATTTCAGGATGGTGATAGACGATGCGCCACATGCATCAACCAAGAAAGATCGTGAAGCGATGTATGCATTCTTTCAAAAACATTTGATGAATGCGGGACATTCAGCAGATAAAGAAGTAAAACTTTTATCTGCAGAAGAATTACGAATAACAAAGACTGGACAAGTAACAACATCTTTGAAGAGTGAAACTGTGTTTAGTTTAAATCAACAGCTACTAGATAGTTTGGAAAATAACTTGCAAGCCGCAAGAAAAAAACCTCAACATTTTTCAGATGTAATTGAATCAGCAAAAAAATTATCAGGATATCAAGAGCCCCAAATAGATGTGCCTGTTTTTACAGGACGTCTTCCAAAAGAAAATTATGTGATCGAAAAATATTTTGTGAAGGGCGAAGGTGATTATGTTATTCCTTACCTGTTGATAAAACCAAATCATCCTAATCACAAAGGATTGGTCTATTTAAATCCTTCAGGCAAATCAGCAGAGGTATTACCTGGTAAAGAAATAGAATGGTTTGTGAATAATGGATTTACTGTACTCGCTCCTGATCTCTTAGGTTATGGAGAAATCGGTCCCGGTGATTTTCACGGAGATTCATATATCGATGGTGTTTCTTATAATGTTTGGTTTCTTTCGATGCTTATCAACAGAAGTATAACAGGTATTCAAGCTGCGGATATTGTAAAGCTTACTTCGATTTTGAAAAAAGAAACGAAAGAAATTTATGCAATTGCTAAAGGCGAATTATCCCCTGCTTTGCTGCATGCTGCGGCAATTGATACTACAATAAAATATGTTGCACTTATTCAACCTTATTCATCTTATCGTGCTGTTGTGATGAATCATCATTATAATGCTTCTTATGTTCACAGCGCTGTTCCTGCTGCGCTTATTGCTTATGATCTTCCGGATATTGCTGCATCACTTGCTCCAAGAAAATTAATGATAGCAGATGCAAGAGATGGTGCCGGGAACAAAATAGATTCAACAATTATCAATGAAGACCTTTCAACAATTAAAGCAGCTTATCATTATAAAAATGCGGATGAAAATCTGGAAATTTATACAGGAGAAATTTCACAGAACAAAGAAGATTTTTACAGAACGTGGATAAAATGAACAACTGAAATTCTCATCAAGTATTTTAAAACCAAACAATCTTTTATGAGTGAAAAAAATTTATCCCGCAGAAATTTTATCAATAAAACAATGCTTGGCATAACAGGCACTGCAATATCTGCAATAGCAGGAACAGAGGTTTCAAATGCAAGTCCAAACGCAATGAGCGCAGCTTCATATAAAAAGATCATGGGTGCAAATGATCGCATCAACATAGCATTTCTTGGATGCGGCTCAAGAAGCCAGGGACATCAGCAAATGGTAAAGATGTCTATAAGCGATAAGAACCTTGGTGTTGTTGCTGTTTGTGATTTGTGGAAAGGAAATCGCGAAAAAACTGCTGCAAACTGCAAGAAATTATTTGGCAATGATGTAAAGCAACTTCAATATTCCGAGGACTTGCTGCAAATGCCGGAACTTGATGCAGTGATGATCGCAACGGGGGATTTTCAGCATGCAAAACTTTTAGCCGAAGTAGTGAAAGCAGATAAAGATTGCTATTGTGAAAAGCCAATGGCAGACGATGTTGCAGAAGCGAAGATGGCGAGAGAAGTTGTGCTTGCTTCAAAACAAGTTGTGCAGATGGGATCGCAATGGTTGAGTGATCCGACGCAAATAAAAGTGCGTGACTTTGTTCAGTCGGGCAAGCTTGGAAAAATAACAAAGATTGAACAGGTATGGAACGATAACAATCACCGCTGGCACGATCCGAACGATCCTGATGTTGCTGCAATAAGAGAAGAAGATACAGATTGGAATCGCTGGCTTTTAGGCAAACCGTGGTGCCCTTTTGATCCGTGGAAATATTTTGAGTTCAGAATTTTTAAAGAGTTTTCCGGGGGCATCACTTCACAGTGGATGAGTCATGCAATAGGCTTGGTTCATTTTTATACCGATACAAACATTCCTGATTCGATGGTTGCAAACGGTGGTATATTTCAATGGAAAGATATTCGTCAAAATCCAGACACATTCCAGGCGCTCGCAACGTATGAGGAAGCAGGATTTTTATATTCATATTCTTCAAGCTATGCAAACAAGTTTGGTGATTACTCTTGCATTCGCGGCACTGATGGAACTTTATTTGCACAAGGTGGAGAAGGAAGTCCGCGCTGGTTTTTTATTCCTGAACATCAGCCTGCGGAATTTGATATGTACAAAGGTTTTGATGAAGAAATTAAAAGCGGAAAGGCACAACTTATTTCAAGCAATGAAGAATTCAAAGGTTCGCTTCCGCCTGTTGTTTTAAGTGATGACAGTAAATATCATCTTGATAATTGGGTTGATTGTATGAGGGCAAGAAATCAAAAAACGAATGGAAATATTCATACAGGTTTTGCTCATTCCGTTGGGCAGATAATGGCGACGCATGCATACAGGGAAGGAAAAAAATTGTATTGGAATCGTGAGAAGGAAGAGATAGTTGAGCAGTGTGCATGATTTTTTTTGAACCACATAGGAACATAAAAACATAGGTTTCACATAGAATACAATTAGTTAACAACAATTTCAAATCCATGTTTTGCTCAATTCATATTCTACAGATAAACGGATTGCGACGCAACGAAGATGCCACAAGAAACTAAAGCTGGTACCAAAAAAGTTTTCAATAAAATAAAATGAATATAAATATTAGTCCAACTGCTGCTGAACTTGGAGCATCGGCAGCAAAATTTGTAATGGAAAAATTGAATGATGCAATTAAAAGAAATGGTGAAGCAAGGTTGGTGGTTTCAACGGGCAGTTCGCAATTTGAAACATTACAGGCATTGACGCAAAGCAAAATCGAATGGAACAAAGTTGAAATTTTTCATCTTGATGAATACATTGATTTGCCTGTTACGCATAAAGCAAGCTTTCGAAAATATTTGCACGAACGATTTATCAGTTTGATTGATGTGAAAAAATTTTTTTCTGTTGATACGGAAGAGAACGTTGCTGAAAAAATAAACGAGCTGACAACTGCAATAAGAGAAAAACCGGTTGATGTCGGGTTGATTGGCATTGGTGAAAACACACATATTGCATTCAACGATCCGCCCGCTGATTTTGATTCAAGAGATGCATACAAAATTGTGCACCTGGATGATCGTTGTAAAATGCAACAAGTGAATGAAGGATGGTTTAATACTACTGATAAAGTTCCTGACACAGCACTATCAATGACCGTTTGGCAAATAATGCAATGCAAAACAATCGTATCATGTGTGCCGCATAAAACAAAAGCACAAGCAATAAAAAAAACATTGTTGAATAAGCTCACGAACAATATTCCATCAACCATGTTGAAGCAACACGGCGATTATCATTTATATGTCGATTATAATTCCATTGCTGAAGTAGTGGTGTTTTGAAACTGTTACAATAACAATCATCTAATTGAATATCGTGCAGAAAAATAAAATCGGAAATTATCGCTGGTTCATTGTCTTTCTCTTGTTCATGGTTACTACGATAAATTATATTGACAGACAAATCCTCGGTTTGCTGGAACCCTTACTGGCTAAGATTTTCAACTGGAGTGAAATTGATTACAGCAGAATTGTTATGGCATTCACCGCATGTTATGCAATTGGAATGCTGTTTTACAGTAAGGTGATTGATAAAATAGGAACGCGACTTGGTTACACGATTTCAGTAACAGTGTGGAGCATTGCCGCGATGCTTCATGCAGCGGTGAGAAGCACGTTTGGATTTGGTGCTGTGAGAGCACTTCTTGGTTTGGGTGAATCGGGAAATTATCCCGGCGGTGTTAAAACAGTTGGAGAATGGTTTCCAAAAAAAGAACGATCACTTGCGATAGGAATATTAGATTCAGGCTCTAACATTGGTGCATGTGTTGGTCCTGTTTTAGTGCCATGGTTACTTTCTTCTTATGGATGGCAAGCGGCATTTATTATAACAGGTTCATTGGGATTTATCTGGCTGATTGTGTGGCGAATTTTTTATGCAATTCCATCAAAACAAAAACGATTGAGTGTAAGTGAATTTAAATACATACAAAGCGATATTGAGGAGGACATAACGGTAGAAGAAGATAAAGCAAGTGATGTAAGTTGGGGGCGTTTGTTACGACTAAAACAAACATGGGCATTTATAGTTGGCAAATTTTTTACAGACCCGATTTGGTTTTTCTTTCTCTTTTGGTTGCCGTCTTATTTCAGCACACATTTTCATCTTGATGTAAAGAAGCCGGGTCTGCCTTTGGTGATTATTTATTCAGGCACTATGATTGGAAGTATTGGCGGCGGTTATCTTTCATCATGGCTCATAAAAAAAGGATGGCATGTTTATAAAGCAAGAAAAATGGCTTTGCTTGTTTCCGCAATTTGTGTGATCCCGATTTTCATTACAAGATACACTTCGAATATGTGGGTAGTGGTGGCGATGATCACACTTTCTGCCGCAGCGAACCAGGCTTGGAGTGCAAACATCTTTTCAATTGTTCCTGATATGTTTCCGAAAAGAGTAACAAGTTCAGTTGTTGGATTGGGCGGAATGTTTGGTGCAATCGGCAGCGTATTATTTCCACTATTTATCGGTTACATTTTAGAGTTTTATAAAAATACAGGTAACATTATAGCAGGCTACAATATTATTTTTATTATTTGCGCTACATCATTTTTGGTTGCATGGTTAATCATTCACTTTTTAGTGCCGAAGATGGAAAGAGTTAAGATTTAGGAAAAGGATTTTATATCGATATGTTTACTTATAAATTTACCAAGCCCTTCTGTACCCTTGTTGATTTAGGATCATGTCCGTCTTTAAATAAAGATTCAATGGTTTTCGGGCTTTTTGCTTTTAACAATACATAAAGTAATAAAACCTTTTTCCTCTGCTTTATTTTTTATGTTTGTAACGTGAGCGGCAAAATTCATCATATCACCTCAAACAACTTTTCAAAGAATATTCCATTAAAAATATGGGACTGCTTCACCTGTTCATTTACCGAATTTTTCCCTTTCTGTTCGAAGTTGTATTACTTTTCAAACTTCAAAGACTTTAATACTTGTGCCCCAGCCTGATGATTAGGTTTGGGGATCTCTCCGCCTTTGCTAAAAAGTTTTTGCTTCAGATCTTAATTGGTTTCAGGGTTTATCCTTATCGCTAAACTGCGGTAAATAATACTCTTTAATCGATTATATATTATTTCATAAATCAACTATATGTCACACATGTTAGTTGACTTTAATCGGAGTATTACCATTATAATCATTCCTTTAATCTTTATTATTATGAACAAGGTTGAATCAAAAAAAAGAAAAGAAAAGATGCTTGTTTTTTTCAGCAATCTTGGTGCAGCCTATAACCTCTCTTTTACAGGCCAGGAGATATTCAGTGATAAGATAATTGGACTGGATGGACCGCGAAGAAAAGTATTGATTGAAGAAGAAAATGAAAAGAAATACGACTCCCGGTTCATTAATCTTTATGAAGTTCATTCTTGCAAGGTGAAAAAGATATACACTGAAATCAACGGTGATGATTATAAGAAAATTCGATAAAAGATTATCTTAATTTCTATTGCGCCTGAATTCGATTTTAAAACGGAACAATACCGGTTGCCGTATCGGTAAACAACAAGGCTTGCATGAGAAAGTTTAGATAACTCAAAAAAATTCCTTTTTAATTCACTTATTTATTATTTGAATACTGCACAATCTTTTACCGAAGATTTTGAGAAAAATGCTTTGTCATACAAAGAGCCAATTTTAAAAAATAATATTTATACACTTTTAAATTAATCGACATGCAAAAAACAAAAAATCTCATAATACTAAGAGAAGATGATTATCAACTTTTGAATTCTTATCTCAAAGGTAACGGGCATGTAAAATTACATGATGCCAAGAATGCAAGAGAACTTGAAGAAGAGTTAAAAAAAGCCAGGCTGGTAAGTAAAGATAATTTCCCTGCTGATGTTGTAAGACTCAACTCAAGAATAAAAATAAAGGAATCAAGCAAAAACAGTGTAATCGACATCGCACTTGTAACACCTGATAAAGCGAACATAAAAGAGGGAAAAATTTCTGTTATGGCTCCTGTGGGTACCGCTTTAATAGGTTTTCGAAAAGGGCAAAAGGTAAGCTGGCACGTGCCTGCAGGAAGAAAAACATTCACCATTATGGATGTGATCAATTAAGGAAAACCACATTCAGAAAGGACATTAACAATATCAATTTTTCAAACATGAACACAACAATAATGATAACGATAATTATTTCATTTGCTGTTCTTCTTATTATCGGGATGATTTTTTTCCTGCGCCAAAAAAAGAAGAATTTTAAACTGCAAAATATTTTTAAAAACCTGGTTAGAGAAAATAAACTTTTCATCCATTATAAAGATGTTTTCTCTAAAAAGCTGATCGCTTTAGACAAAAAAAATAAAAAGCTCCTATTGCTAAGCCTAAATAAAAAGGAGCTGATTAAAATGTGTGTAAACCTGGATAAAATTGAGTCGTGTGATATTGTCCATTTAAAAGACAAATATGAAAGACTTCCACGAAAAGTTCTTTTGGAGCTCATTTGTAAGTCTGAGAATAAACCGATACGGTTTTGTTTCTACGATGACTCAGTTGACAATAAACAAGACCTGGCATGTTTAGTATTGAAAGCGCGTCATTGGCATCAGCGAATCAATTTTCATAAAAATTATTGGTGGATAAATTCGCAGGAGTATGTGTTATAGATCATTGTAATTCGATTCACGTCAGCGTGCAGTTAGACCTCCGCCATTACCAATTTTCATTTTTTTTACTTAACAAAAACATTTTCTTATGGAAACAAAATTTCGTTATGATACTGTAACAAATGCTGT
>AR_comb_assmDRAFT_10174717_pt1 | contig 12060 bp, 8 predicted proteins | sample ArasoioldDNA_FD_10543 | JGI IMG/M metagenome (IMG submission 10543) | reverse complement strand
TTCGCTCGCATGATGGAAGTCATCCGCCAACGCCAGCAGAAACTCGACGACCTCACCCATCGCATGGAACTGGCCGAACGTAACCTGCTCGAAAGGTTTCACCGCCGCTGGGAAACTGTTTCCGCCGCCGTGCGCCACTACGATGTTCGCCTCGTCCTGAACGGCATGCGCAAAGAACTCGACAGCCGCACTATGGCGCTGGCGTCTGTCATGCGCAACGTTCTGTTGCAGTACCGTGTCCGCAGCGAACGGCTCGAAACCGCGCTGCAATCGCTGTCGCCCCTCGCGATTCTCGATCGCGGATATGCCCTCGTCTTCGATTCCACCGGCAAACTGCTGAAGGATGCCGACGCGGTGAAAATTGGGGACGAAATCTCGGCCCGCATTGCCCATGGCCAAATCCACGCCGCAGTCACAAAGAAGCAGACCTAAATTTCGCCTCAAATGGTTTTCGAATCGGGGCTTCGTGCGATGCCGTAACAACTCTGCCGAAACGTTTTTGTGTGAAAAGCGCTCAATCCCAATGTGCAGCGTCTCCCCGCCATTTCCGCTGCATTACAATGGAACTCCAGACTGAGGATCTGAACCCGATTGCCGACGCTCATCCCATCATGGCAACAAGCCGCATGGATCGCGCTCGATATCCTTCTCGTCGCGCTGCTGATCTACCAGGTGCTGGTCATGATTCGCGGGACGCGCGCCGTTCCAATGCTCGTCGGGCTCACGGTCGTTGCCGTTACCTTCTATCTAGCGCGGATTGGTGAACTGACAACGCTGAACTGGGTGGTAAGCAACGTTCTGCCGTATGTGGTTTTTGCCCTGATCGTGGTCTTCCAGTCGGAGATCCGCCACGTGCTGGCTGACCTAGGACGCCGTCTGACGTTTCTGAGCGGCTCATCAGCGGAAGGTGATTCCTACGACGACATCGTGCTGGCGGCGAACCTGTTCTCTCAGCACCAGACCGGCGCCTTGATCATCATCGAACGTGAAATTGGATTGCGCACCCACGTCGAAAGCGGCGTTCCTCTAGACGCGCGCCTTTCATACGATCTCCTCGCCACCATCTTCCGTCCCAGCGCACCGCTGCACGATGGTGCTGTGATCATCCAAAAAGATCGCGTCGCTGCGGCCGCTTGTTTCCTTCCGCTCTCCATGAATCCGCTACTCTCCACGCAACTCGGTACCCGACATCGCGCCGGCATCGGCATCACCGAAGAAACCGATGCCATCGCCGTCATCTGCTCGGAGGAAACCGGAGCCATCAGCTTCGCCGTAGGCGGCAAGATCGAGCGTGATCTAACCGTCGATGAACTGCGAGAGCGCCTGAGCGCCGAGCTCCGCCGCCACATTACTCCGGCCACACTGCCCACAATTTCCGGCAATCCCGAGGATGACGCCGAGTTCGACTCGCCCCTGGGGGAGCCCGCTCCGCAACGCAAGTCCGATTCGGGTTCCACGGAGCCACTGGCGTGATGGCCTTTTTCAAACGTTACGTCGTCCACAACTTCAGCCTGAAGTTCTTGTCACTGCTGCTGGCTACCGGCCTGTGGTTCATGATCGCGCGCGACGAGCAGCCGGCCGAGGTCGCCATCCGTGCGCCCATCGTCTTCCAGCACGTCCCCGATCAGCTTGAAATCAGCACTGAATCCATTCCCGAGGCGCAGATCCGCGTGCGTGGTCCCGAGAGAATGATCCGCCAGTTGAGGACCAATGAAGTGCAAGCGGAAATCGATCTCACCGGCGTCAAGGCCGGGGAGCGCACATTCGATCTCACTTCGCAACAGGTCCGTCACCCGCGCGACATCGAAGTGAAACAGGTCGTTCCGAGCCAGTTGCATCTTGCCTTCGACACGCGATCCACACGCGAGGTTGAGATCCGTGCCCGCGTTACCGGCAACTTTGCCACTGGAGAGCAGATCGTCAAGGTCGATACTGACCCGCCTCGCATCACTATCATCGGGCCGCGCCGTCACGTCGAGAAGATTGACGCCGCCACCACTGATCCCATCGACGCCACCGGTACTCTTGGCAGCGCCGTCTTCACCACCAACGTCTACGTCTCTGACCCCCTCGTGCAAGTCGAGCAAGCCACATCGATTCGGGTCACGGTCGTTGTTCAAAAAACTGGCACCGCGACTACGCACTGAAAAAAGGAGCCGGTCCCTCGTATATCATCTTCTGTTCCTCGCTAAAGCTAGAAGCTTTCTATGACGCAGCAACGACAACTATTCGGAACAGACGGAATCCGTGGCGTAGCGGGCGAGTTCCCGCTCACAGCACAAAGCACCTATCTCATTGGACGCGCCCTGGGCCACGATCTGATCCGCACCACGTCCAGAGCGAAAGCTGTCATCGGGCAAGACACCCGTGAATCCAGCCGCTGGATCGCCGATCGCGTCTCTGAAGGCCTGGCCGCTGTGGGCGTCGACGTCCAAAGCGCCGGCGTCATCACTACTCCCGGAGTCGCCTACCTCGCGCGTTCGCGCGGAATGGCTGCCGGCGTAGTCATCTCTGCCTCCCACAATCCCTGGACCGACAACGGCATCAAAGTTTTTTCCGGCGACGGATTCAAGCTCAGTGATTCCCGCGAACTCGCGATTGAAGAAGAAATCTTCGCCCTGCTCAAGAATCCCACCTCTCCAGATGACACAGCGCTGAAGGTACCGCGCCCTTCGCTCCCCGGCGAGATCGAACTCCGTCACGCTTACATCAAGTCGCTCGCTGCCAGTGTCAAGTCCGACCTCAGCAAACTGCGGATCCTGGTCGATTGCGCCAACGGAGCCGCCACTGCCGAAGCACCCGAACTCTTCCGCACCCTCGGTATTCAGGCAACGTTCATCCACATCGCCCCCGACGGACGAAACATCAACGAGCACTGCGGCGCGCTTCATCCCGAGACGTTAGGGAAACATGTCGCCGCCTCGGCGGGGAAGTTCGACCTGGGCGTAACCTTCGACGGCGACGCCGACCGGGCCCTTTTTTGCGATGCGTTGGGCCGCGTGGTTAATGGCGATGGCGTGCTTCTCGCCGCCGCCCGTGACCTGCACGCGCAAGGTAAGCTGAAGACCAACACCGTAGTCTCAACCACCATGTCGAACATGGGCCTCGAAATCGCGCTCAAGAAATCTGGCATCCGCATGCTGCGCGCCAACGTCGGCGACAAATACGTTCTCGAAGAAATGCTCAAGACCGGCGCCATCCTCGGCGGTGAACAATCCGGCCACATCATCCTGCTCGACGGCGACGCCACCACTGGCGACGGCCTGCTGACGGCGCTTCGCCTGATGGATATCATCGTGCGGGCGGGCAAGCCGCTGGCCGAGTTGGTGAGTGATTTGAAAGTGTTTCCGCAGAAAATTCAGAATGTCCGAGTGAAAGAGAAGGTTCCGTTCGCGAAGGTCCCCGCAGTGCAGGCCGCGATCACTTCAGCAGAAAAAGAATTAGATGGAAGCGGCAGGGTAGTCGTCCGTTACTCGGGCACAGAGGCCCTGGCCAGAGTGATGGTAGAAGCTGAATCCGAATCAAAGATGCAGTCGGTTTGCGCCGCCATCGCTTCCGAAATCCAAAAAGCGCTCGGAGTATAGCGCGCACGTGTAGGGGCGGACGCATTCGCCCGCAAGCGCAGCGAGCGTGCCGAACTTTCGTACAACACAGATTGCCCGCTGTCGAGAGACGCAGTTATTCCAGGTCCCGCCAGTTGGACCCGACGCCCATTTCCACCAGCAGGGGCACGGCGAGTTCATGCACCCTTTCCATGTACTCGCGGACCAGCGAGCGCATGATGTCGATTTCCGCTTCCGGCACCTCGAATACCAGTTCGTCGTGCACCTGGAGCGTCATTCGGGATTTCAGGTTGCGCTCAAGAATCGCCTCGTCGATGCGAATCATGGCGATTTTGATCAGGTCTGCTGCCGTGCCTTGGAGCGGTGTATTGACGGCGGTGCGCTCGGCGAAGCCGCGCTGGTTGGGGTTCTTGCTGTTGATGTCGGGAATCGGGCGCACGCGGCCGAAGAGTGTCTTCACTTTCATATCGCGGCGCGCCTCATCGAGAGTTTTATCGATGAACTTTCTTACACCCGCGTACTTCTCAAAATAGTTGGCGATAAATTGCCTGGCTTCGGCGGTCGCGATGCCGAGTTGCTGCGAGAGGCCGAAAGGCGAGAGGCCATAGACAATACCGAAGTTCACCACTTTCGCTTGGCGGCGATGGTCTGCTGTGACCATGAGCGGTGGGACGTCGAAGACCTGGGAGGCAGTCAGAGTGTGGATATCGTCTCCGCGGCGATATGCTTCGACCAGCAAAGGATCGCTGGAGAAGTGTGCCAGCAAACGCAATTCGATCTGGGAGTAGTCGGCTGTGAGCAGCACGTGCCCGGGTTCGGCGATAAATGCCGCGCGAATTCCGCGGCCGAGTTCGGTGCGAATCGGAATATTCTGCAGGTTGGGATTCGCGGACGAAAGACGGCCAGTGGCAGTGCCCGTCTGGCCGAATGTTGTGTGCAAGCGTCCGGTTGCGGGACTGATCAAGGCCGGCAAAGCATCGACGTAGGTGGATTTCAGTTTCGTAAGCTGCCGGTAATCGAGCACCATCCGCGCGATGGGATGGTTCTCCGCCAGTTCCTCGAGAACATCGACCGCCGTCGATATCATCCGCCCCTTGCCGTATTTAACGGGTTTGGGCAGGTTCATGCGGTTGAACAGAACGTCGCCGAGTTGCTTGGGCGACCCGACGTTAAATTCCATGCCAGCAGCTTCGTGAACCTCTTTCTCCTTGGAAACAATTTCGTGCTCGAGTTCGGATGACATCTTCGACAGCGCGCCGGTATCGATCTTCACTCCAGCCTGCTCCATACGGGCAAGTACCGGAACGAGTGGCAGGTCGATTTCCTTATACAGCTTGGCGAGGCCCGCCTGCTCGACTTCGCCGCGCAGCGCTTCGGTCAGCCTTCCCGTAATATCGGCGGATTCGGCAAGTTGGCCTGCCAGCTTCAGGTTGAAGCGGCGCAACGCCACGTCGGCCAGACGATGCGACGAGTACGTCGGATCGAGCAGGTAGGAGTACAGCATCGGATCGTGGTGAACGCCAGCAACCGTAATCTCACGGGAGCCCAGCGCGTGGATTGCAGCCTTATAGTCGTGAATCGCCTTGGGCACTTCACTGTTAGCGAGAGCGGGAAGAAGTCGTTCCGAAATTTCTTCAGAAACGAGATTCACAACGAGTGCCGATCCGGCAGTTGCTGAAATTGCCAAGCGGTGAGCCGCGGTTTCAACCGGAGGTGTGGTCATCGCCCCGCCCATAAGGGAGAGTTGGGCGTCCTGCGGTTCCTCTTCTTTTTCTTCTTCCTGTGGCTGTTCTGACCTTTCTTCCTGTTCGATCGCAACGGCGAGGACGCCTCCGACAGGAATTGCACTCAGCACCTTCTCAACATCGGTTGCGGACTTAGCCTCGAAATAGTGTGCCTCGCTGACTTCAACCACCGGCAGCAATTCTTTGAGCAGCGAGGTGAATTCGAGTTCGGTAAAGAGTGCACGCAAGGCGTCGACATCGGGCTCGCCTACCCGCATGGTCGTGACGTCCAGTTCGATCGGCACATTGGTATCGATCGTAGCCATGGTTTTGCTGAACAGGACGGTGTCGCGATTGTTGAGCAATGACTCGCGATAGGTCTTGCGCTCGACCTCCGCTGCATGTTCCAACGCCAGTTCGACTGTTCCGAAGCGCTTGATGAGTTCTACGGATCCCTTGTCGCCAATTCCCGGAGCGCCAGGAATGTTATCGATCGAGTCACCACGCAGGGCCATGACATCGATAACACGCTCCGGCGGCACGCCCAGAATTTCTTCGACCTTCGCCGCATCGCAGATGAGGTTGTCCTTGGGCGGATTCAGGATGTGCACCTTGTCATTGACAAGTTGCATCATGTCTTTGTCGCTGGACACGATGTAGACGGGATGGGACACGTCGGAGGCTTTCCGCGCCAGAGTGCCAATCACGTCATCGGCCTCGAAGCGCGTTACTCCGATCATGGGAATGCGATAGGCCTCAAGCGCTCTCCGGATATACGGCACCTGCTGCGCCAGGTCTTCCGGCATGGCTTTGCGGTTGGCCTTGTATCCCTTGTACTCGACCTCCGTAAAGGTCTGAGTCTTGATATCAAATTTGCGAATGCTTGTGACGGCCTCTGCTTGCTCATCGCGGAACGTGGGCCCGGCCACGTCAAAAACCGCAGCGATATACTCGGGCGAAAAATCGTCGCGTAGTTTGCGCAGCATGTTCACAAAAACGTAAATGGCCGCCGTGGGTAAGCCCGTCTTGGTCGACATGGGCCGCTGCCGCGCCATGGCGTGATAGGCGCGGAAGATGAATGACATGGTGTCGATCAGGTAAATGCGGCCATGCGAGCCGGCGCTGGAGGGATTCGTCCGACCTTTGGAACTGATAGAGCCCGACGCCTGAGCAGGAGCCGCGTTCTCCGGGCCAGGAGCGGCCTGAGGACTGGGGTTCGAAGATTTTTTTCGCGGGGGCACCCCGCCTAGTTTAGCGCACGAACGCGGCTAGAAATCGACGCGGAAGTCTGCTTGCACAACTTTCTTCTTGCGCGATTCGTTGAGGAACACCAGGTGATAGGTGGCGGACTGGTTGAGCGTGGGGGGCAAACTAGCGTTTACCGCCTGGTTGTGAGTCGCATCGGCGGAAAACAGCGCCTCGCTGGGCTTTCCATTCAGGAAGTTTGAAAACTCCTGATCGTTCAATACGTGAAACTCAACATCGGCATCAGTATCGCTGGTGGGCTTTCCGCTGGCTTGGAAGAACGAGCGGAAGTTTCCGCGCAATTGTGGGGTGGCCGCATGCGGCGGAACATCAAACGGTAAATCCACGATCACAGACACGTGGAACTTGTCATTCAAGATTGGAATGCTGGTGCCGACTACCGATCCACCAACGTGATCCGAAGCGACGGGTTTATATGCAACTGCCTTAACCTTCTCGACGGCAACGGGTCCCTGCTTGCTCATGTACTTCGCAAGAGGTCCGGCCAAGGTGACCGACTGATTCGCGTCCTGAGGTTCGGAATAGCTTGTTTCCGCTTGCCGCGCATCTTCGGTGATGGGCGCAGTCTGGATATTGAACGAATCCGCCGTGTGGCGAATGTGCATCCACCCGTAACAGGCCATGGCTACAAGAACAAGGCTAGTGATCATCAAGCCGACAACAGTCCGCATGACTCCCCCAAAAAGATTAATGGTAGCGGGGATGGCTTGGCAGTGTCAGTGATCGTCGGTTTCTTGATGGTTACTTCGGTTTGCCGTATTCGGTGGTGAAATGCAGTTTGATTTCGCCGCAGGTGCCTTGGTCCGGCGAATAAACCACGCACGTGTCGAACGGCCGCGAATAAACGTGCAGACTGACAGCACGCTGGTTGAACTCGCGAGGATTGACTACGCGATGTACGGGATCTGCGGGGTCCACCGCACAGGGTTGGGCGATGTTCATCTCCACAGTGTTGAGCGGTTGCAACTGGCTGCGACCGGCCGCCAGATCCTGTTGAACAAGGTGAAAGTTTTCTACGTGAAGCCGGCCGAGTGGAACCGCCATCCAGCAGTTCTGGTCGCGATGATTATGAACGGAACTGGCCTGGCCCACCTCCCAGCAAATGGCCATCAACTCATAGAGCGGAGTGCGATCGATCAGATTGCGCGTATAGTGCTGACGATCCCAAGCGAGATAAGGCGCGAGAGAGTCGGCATCGACCGGCATCTGCGCGAGGAACTGGCGTAGAGGCTCGGTGGGAATGAATGCGGATTCCGGCAGCATCCGCAATTCTTCGACAAGTTTCTGAATTGAAACTGTTTTGGTGGAGATGATCATCGTTACGCAGGGGATAAAGTATAGTGTAATGGAGTGGCCCTGCGACTGCTTACTCATAAGGTCCCTAAGCCCATGGCCAATATGGAATAGAACCAGAAGTACGTAGAACAACCAAGCGCATTCCCTTTCGTCCCGCGAGCGTATATCCTACTGACAAGGCATATGGGGCTTCTTTCCTCCAGCCATCCCTCAGTTGCACGTTTTTGAAGCAAGCGCGAGCGCAGATTGCACAAGGGTGCACTTTTCGTGAGCTTGATATCTCCCAAACCCGTGCTGCTTTCCTCTCTTTCTCCGACCGGATCCACAGTGGTCCGCTACATTCTCGGCATCCTGGCGGGTGTGGGCTCTCTGTTGCTCCGTGATTTCCTCAGTCCCTTCTTCGGTGACCGCAATCCTTATCACACCGCGTGGCTCGCGGTTGTATTCGCGGCCTGGTACTGTGGCCTCGGACCCGCCATCGTAACCGTCATCATCGGCGCGGCGGGAATCTGGTACTTTTTTCTTCCTCCTGTCCATTCTTTCTTCATCAAGGACGTTCAGGAAGTTTCCGGGCTCCTTGGCTTTCTAGTTTTCTCCACGGTGATCATTGCGTTGGGTGAGTCGACGCGCCGCAGCATCGCCAAGCGGGAGAAGGCCGAGCAAGATCTGCTCCGGGCCCATGAGGAACTCGAGCAGCGAGTGCGCGAGCGAACCGCCGATCTGCAGAAACGTACTGCCGAAGTAATTGAGAAAGCCACGCTGCTTGATCTGGCAAATGACGCCATCTTCATTAAGACGAAGATCTCGGGAAACGGGATCTCCTATTGGAACAAGGGAGCTGAAAGGCTTTACGGTTGGACGGCCAGCGAGGCGCTCGGCCGGAATCCCGCGGAACTGCTGCGCACTTCTTATCCCATTCCGCTCGCGGAAATCGAACAACATGAAGTCTGGGAAGGAGAGCTCTCCCACTCAACACGGGACGGAAGGCGCATTATCGTGGCCAGCCGCTGGACCACGTTACGCAACGAATCGGGCCAACCCATCGGCTGGATGGAAATCAACACCGACATCACTGACCGCAAGCGCGCCGAGAATGCCGCCAGAAGCCTCAGCGGACGCATCCTCAACTTGCAGGACGACGAGCGCCGCCGCATCGCGCGCGGTCTGCACGACAGCCTCGGTCAGTACCTGGCGGCGCTAAAAATGCAGCTCGACCTCATGTCGCTGTCGAACGGCGATCAGTCGGCCTTGATCGCAGAGGCCTCTGACATTGTCGAACACTGCATCACCGAAACTCGCACCGTGTCGCACCTCCTTCATCCGCCCTTGCTCGACGAAGCGGGCTTCGGCTCAGCCGCCCGCTGGTTCGTAGAGGGCTTCGCCGATCGCAGCGGAATTGCCGTCGACCTCAGCCTGCCACCCGATCTCGGCCGCTTGAGCAGTGATGTTGAAATCGCTCTGTTTCGCGCCTTGCAGGAGGCCTTGACCAATGTCCATCGACACTCCTCCAGTCCGAAAGCTGATATCCGCGTTGTTCGCGAGCCAAAGCAGATCCGGCTGGAAATCCAGGACTACGGACAGGGCATGCCAGCTGAGACCCTGCGCCATGTGAGCGAGGGCGCGGGCAGGACTGGTGTCGGCGTCGCGGGAATGCGAGAGCGCGTTCGCGAATTGGGCGGATACATGACCATCCAGTCGGATTCCCGCGGCACGCAGCTGACAGTAGTCCTTCCTCTCGGGCACCCTTCCGAGCTTCCGCGGGAAAACGCTGAATATCAAAACAAGATCACAGCCGCCTGATTCCCAAGGTATTCTCTGCGAACCGGCGCTCACATCGGTCGCAGCGTCGTTTTGCATGCCTCATCTCTGGTATCGTTACATCCAGCCCGATGTCCAGGCTCTTCATCGCGGCTGCATTATTCCATGGAGACACTCGGACAATCGCTCAGCTCGCTCACATTCCTTTTATTCATCTCTGCTCTCGCGGTTCTGGTCGTTTATCGTCTCTTTCACCGGCTTCGAATCACAGCAGCCACGCCCGGTCGGCTGGAAGTTGATATCCAGGAGCTTGGCGGATTCAGCTACCGCCAATTGATCCTCATCAGCTTTCTCAGCCTGTTTGTGGAGATGCTGATGATCCGCTGGGTCTCGTCGGAGATCCGCATCTTCGCGTACTTCAAGAATTTCGTCCTGGTGGCCTGCTTTCTGGGATTCGGTCTGGGCTGCTACCTCAGCCGCCGCCGTGTGCAACTTATGGCGATGACCACGCCGCTCCTCCTGCTGACGGTCATCTTGAAGGCGCCGGTCTCCCCGCTGCGCCGCTCCATTTCAGCGCTGCCCGCCTTGCTGGGAGCTACGGTCGAGGTCCACGTGTGGGGAGTGCCTGCCTTGCCCACTAGTTGGGTCGGCATGCTGCTCGCGCTCGCGTTCGTGGTTCCTTTGTTCGCGGTCATTGCGACGGCGTTCATTCCGTTCGGGCAACTCGTCGGCTGGTATCTGGAAAACTCTCCCAACGGTGTTGCTGCTTACAGCGTGAACGTCCTTGCCAGCCTCGCGGGAATTGCGGGATTCACCTTGCTCTGCTTCCTGCATCAGCCGCCATGGGTCTGGTTCCTGGTGGCGGCCGCGTTCGCCCTACTCGTGTTCTGGCCAAGCACGCGTGCTCGAACCGCACTTGCGGTCACATTTCTCATCTGTGTTGCACTGCTCGCGATCCCTGATCATCGCAACGCGAGCACGTACTGGTCTCCTTATCAGAAACTATCCGTCCATCCGGTCTATAACGACGGTCAGATCGAGGCCTACTCTCTCACCACCAACGATTCGCTCTACCAGACGATCGTCAATCTCTCGCCCGAGTTCGTCGAATCGCACGCCGCCACTTTTCAGCGCCATCCCCTGAACCAGAACTCCTACAACATGCCCTACCGCTTCTATCCGGCGCCACCCTCAGTGCTGGTGCTGGGATCGGGCATGGGCAACGACGTTGCTGCTGCCCTTCGCAACGGTGCAGGACGAGTTGAGGCCATCGAAATCGATCCGCTGATCCTGAAACTGGGGCGCGAACTGCACTTCGAGCATCCGTACCAGTCGCCGCGCGTACATGTCACTCTCGACGACGCTCGCAGTTACATCGAAAACAGTCACGATCAGTTCGATCTCATCGTCTTTTCGTTACTCGATTCGCACACCACCACATCGCACTTCACAAATATCCGTATCGATAACTACGTCTATACGCGCGAGGCATTGCAACGCACACGGCAGTTACTGAAGCCCGACGGACTCTTGATCGTGAAGTTCCAGGTTGATAATCCCTGGATCGCAGGCCGCCTCTTCAAGCTGTTGCACGACACATTTGGCCGGGATCCCATCCAGTTCCAGACCGATATTGGGGGCTATGACAGTTCCGGCAGATTTTTCGTGTCCGGATCACCAGAGCGCCTTGCTAAAGCTACCGCCGATCCGCCGCTCGCTGCGTATCTTGCATCTCACGGCAACATGCCGATGGAATCCGCACGCGTCACGACCGACGACTGGCCCTACTTCTATCAACACGAGCCAGGGCTTCCGATCATCGTAATTCTGGTTTCGATTGCAGTGCTGGTGGTGTTCGGATGGTTCCTCCGGCAAACCAGCGGGGAAGGCGCCCGCCTCGATTATCACTTCATGTTGCTGGGGGCGGGATTCATGCTGCTCGAGGCCCAGATCATCAGCAAGATGGCACTTCTCTTCGGGACCACGTGGGTTGTGAACGCCGTTGTCGTCTCTGGACTTCTGTGCCTGATTGTCGGAGCCAATCTGGTCTACGGCGCATTGCCGCGAATCCCGCTCGCAGCGGCCTATACGGGCCTTTTCTTCAGCCTCGCGGTAATGTACGTGGTTCCCATGCAGAAACTGTTCTTCGAGTCATGGTCGCTGCGCGCGATCGTCGCCACTCTCGCTCTGTGCACACCGGTGTTCTTCGCCGGGATCATTTTCGTTTCCAGCTTCGCTCGTGCCGGCTTCCGCGGCAATGCCTTGGGCTCGAACCTGTTCGGAGCCCTAATTGGAGGCCTTCTCGAATCCGCCTCGCTCTGGTTTGGGTTAAAGTCGCTCACGATCCTCGCCGCGATCCTGTACCTGGGCTCCGCGATCTTCCTGAGCCGTGTGGCCGCAGCAGAGCGCACAGGCTCGGTCGCACCGGAAGCAGTTCCGACTCCGTAGCGCCG
>AR_comb_assmDRAFT_10031976_pt1 | contig 12061 bp, 13 predicted proteins | sample ArasoioldDNA_FD_10543 | JGI IMG/M metagenome (IMG submission 10543) | reverse complement strand
TGATTATAAGTAAAAATCGGGTTAACGAAGTTTGAATTATTGGAATTTCCTTCAGCATTCGGCCAACCATAATTTCCACCATTGCGTCCGATGTTTACTTCTTCGAAAGTATTTTGACCTACATCCGCGATAAACAATGTTCCGTTAACCGAATCAAATGTAAAACGCCAGGGATTTCGCAGACCGTAACAAAAGATTTCTCCCCTGCGATCTTGTTGGCCGGCAAATGGATTATCTGGCGGGATGCTTCCATCACTGTTCACGCGAAGAATTTTGCCATTAAGACTCGACAGGCTTTGTGAAAGGTTATGATCTGCTCCGCCATCGCCTGTGGCAACGTAGAGTTTTCCGTCTCTTCCAAATTGAATCCAACCGGCATTGTGATTTCCGGCATCAGATCGGATTCCATCTACAATCACTCTTTCACTATTACGATCGATCGTATCGCCGTTTACTACAAAGCGTGACACGCGATTTTTTGGATCTGAATTCGGAGTTGTGTAGTAGAGATAAATGAAATGATTCGATGTAAATCCTGGATCGAAAGCAATACCTAACAAACCTCGTTCACTGTTGTCAGTAACCTGCAGGTTCAAAGCAGGAGTTGGTATCAACGAACCATTTTTAAAAATGCGTACCGTTCCGCCTTTTAGAATTATGAACAGTCTTCCGTCAGGAGCGAATTGACATGCTGTTGGTTGATTGAGACCTCCTGCTACTAACGTATCAGTAAATCCAGGTGGAACCTGTCCCGCTTCGATGAAATTGATTGAATAGAAGAATATGAAGAAAAGCACAACTACATAACGCTTATAAGACATACACCCATCCCGTACTGAGCTATGAGTGCCGAGTCCTGGGTAACTCTGAACTCAGCACATAATTATGTAATTCCAGAGTGATTCGGGCAAATTTTGTTACAATCATTGCCATGATGAACTCAGGCCCATCGAGCAGCGCTAGACCAATTTTGCACGGTGTTAGCTTTAATCCTGTTACTCGCATGTACCATACCTTTTCATGGGATAGCGTAGATCAAGAACTGAAAGATCCTGATGTTTTTTGCTGGATTGATATTGAAGGGCCGGATATTCGCGCACTCAATGATGTTTTGCGATTGCTCGATATTGATTTGGTGTTGGTCAGCCATTTTGATGAGCCGGAAGTTCTACCGCGAATTGTAGAGCGCACCGATTGTCTGGCATTTTATTTATATGAAGTTGACAATCCGGAACGCCATCTTGATACATCTCATGGATTATCTGAAATTGAATTTTCGCGGATGATTCTCGTTTTGGGAAAAGATTTTGTTGTGACGTATCATCGCCATCCTCTGGATGCTGTTGAATATGTAAAACAAACATGTCCCGAAAGTTTCCGTTTTGCTGGAAAAACTCCAGGCTTTCTTGCATTTCTTTTCCTGCAACGATGTCTTTATGATTACGCTCACCTGAATTTAGCCAATGACAACTATTTAGATAATCTGGAAACAGATGTTCTGTCTGGCGATCACGAAACGTTAGTCAATAAAATCTCCGTAGCAGGACGGAATATCCTCACATTGAAAAAACTAGCTGCAAGTCTGCACATTGTTCTAATGCAGCTTGTTTCTAAACGAAGTCCTTTTGTAAGCGATGAAGCTCGCGCGTCATTTGGTGAGATGGTTCAAAATGCAATTGCAATTCGTGCTGCAATTGATTCTTCCCGCGATTTGTTAGATGGAATTGTGGGTACTATCCAGGCAGGAGCAGCAAGTAAGACCAGCGAGATTGCTCGCGTTTTGACTGTAGTATCCGCAATCATTTTGCCGCTTACGCTGATTGCCGGAATTTATGGAATGAATTTCGAAAATATGCCGGAGCTGAAATCAGAACGCGGCTATTTTGTAGTTCTGATGATCATGGCCGTCGTCGCCATTATATTGTTGATGGTGTTCTGGCGACTCGGCTGGATCGGTAGCAGTAAGCCGCTGCCTCAGAAAGGCAAAAATCAATCTTCGTAGTGTCCGCCCAGGTGAGTTGCCAGAAATTTTTCTGCGGCTGCATAAAACTTCAAACGATTTTGTGGTTTAACAAATCCGTGACCTTCATCTGGAAACAATAAATATTCATGCGGAATTCCGCGGTTTTGCATTGCTTCTACAATCTGTTCTGATTCTGCTTGCTTAACGCGCGGATCATTCGCGCCTTGCGCAATCAACATTGGAATACGGATCTGATCAACTTTGTGTAAAGGCGATCGCGAAATCAAAAAGTCTGTATCTGTATCAGGATTCCCAAGACGTTTATGCATCACTGCAAGAAACGTTGACCAATAAGGTGGAATTGTTTTGATGAAGGTAATGAGATTGCTTGGACCAACAATTGAGATTGCACATCGAAACAGATCGGGCGTAAAAGTAGCACCAACAAGCGAAGCATAACCTCCATACGATCCGCCATATATCGCGATCCGTGTAGGATCTGCTATTTTTTCTTGCGTAATCCATTGCACAGCATCCACCAGGTCATCATGCATCTTACCGCCCCACTCGCGATCACCTGCATTTACAAATCGTTTTCCGTATCCGGTAGATCCGCGGAAATTTACTTGCAAACATGCGTAACCACGATTGGCTAACCATTGTGCTTCGGCATTGTATCCCCAGGAATCTCGATGCCATGGACCGCCATGAACGTTCAGTACCAGTGGCAAATTTGATCGCGGTGCACCTGCCGGAAGTGTAAGATAACCATGAATCATCAGACCATCACGTGATTGAAAAGAAATCGGTTCCATCTGTGCGAGTTCGTAATGATCTAAGTTGGGGCGATTCGAAAATAAAAATTCCGCCATCTTAGTTTTTCGATTGTAAGCATAATAAGGAACCGGACCATTATCGACCGTGAATCCGATCATCCAGGTTTGATCATCATTATCGCGATTCAAAAGAAAAAAATCTCCGCGATGCAAACCACGAATAATCTCTAAATCTTCCCGAACTGATTCATCCAGAATTGTCCACTGATCACGATCTTTAACCATACCGACCGCTTCGATCTCATGCGTATCCGGATTGATCAAAAAATCGCTGACATCATATTCTGGATCCTCTACCAGGACTTTAATTCTTCCGGAATTTATATCCAGCTTTACCAATCGTGCGGCATTTGCACCGCGGGAGTCAGCAAGATACAAAGTGTCATCATTTGAAAATACAACTGGCGAACTCGTCAGACTGTCTTCTTCATTCCATTCAATGATCTTTTCCCATGGTCCGTCATCTTTCTTTTTGATCAACAGATCAAAACCGCCGTTGGGAGTTGCTGCCATTGCACCTTTTACTTTCATTTCAGTATCAACAACCCACCCAACTACATTCCCAGGATTTTTTTCAATCAACCGCAAATCACCGGTGCGAAGATCCAGATGATACACATCATGCAATTCAGGATTTTCGCGGTTCATCGCAAGCAACAACTCATTGGGGAATTTTTTGTCATGATCCAGAATTTGCACTTGCACATTTTCAAATGGTGTGAGATCGCGAGTTTCACCAGAGTCTAAATTCACGGAGAAAAGTCGCCAGTTTTCGTTTCCACCTGCATCCTGCAAATAAAGAATGTGCCGATTGTCTTCGCTCCAGAAATAACGTGTGATGCCGCGGTCTGTATCTTTTGTTATCGGATGAAAATCATTTTGTCCCGGCGTTCCGATCCAGATATTCAAAACGTTATTTAACGGAGCAAGATAGCTCATCCGTTTGCCATCGGGTGCAATTAATGGCGCTGCTTTTTCTGGATTACCAAAAAGAACAGTCCGTGGAATCAATTTCTTCTGGCTTAAAGACATGTTCATAAAAATTCCTGGAGTTAATTATGCGGCCACTGGAACTTCAGATGTACAGAACGGACAGCGTTTTGCATTTTTCGAAATCACTGAAGTGCAAAATGGACATTCACGGGTTGTAGGAGTTGGCTCCGGTTTTTGTCTTAAACGATTCACTTGTTTCACGATCAAGAAAATCACAAAAGCAACAATTAAAAAATCGATAATATTTTGGATAAACACTCCATAGTTAATAGTAGGCGCGGCTGCTGCTTTGGCCGCTTCTAACGAAGGATAAGATTGACCATTTAAACTGAGAAACAATTGATTGAAATTCACATGGCCTAAAAGAAGACCAATTGGTGGCATTAATATGTCATTTACAAATGAGGTGACAATTTTTCCGAATGCAGCACCAATGATGATGCCAATCGCAAGATCCAGAACATTTCCGCGCATGATAAATTCTTTGAACTCTTTTAGCATGGTTCCTCCTTGGATTTTAGTTGTGATAGTTCAACTATAAGTTAGAAGGCCAATTTTGCATTAATGTGCGGAAAGTGTGAGTTGCAGAATTATTTCAAATCGCGGACCAATATAGCTTCAGGGCCGTGGATTTTCAGCTCTGCATTCTTGCTCGGTTTTCCCGGCAACATAAACTCGCCATTTTGATTGGTCACTGTGCTTTTTAACACCTTGTGTTTTGAAGTCAGTTCAACCAGGCAACCTGCAGTTTCTACACCTGGTTGAGTCGGCACAATTTGACCGATCCAACGATCCGGTTCTGTCATCAGAATGATCTTGCAGGAGTCGGTTTGGTAGATTCGCTGACGCGGCCCGGCATCTTGAGCCCTTACTCCCGCCAGTTGAGGTGTCACCCAGCTATCAAAACTTAGTTTCGCCAGGACCCAATCCGAAAACTTAGCCGCTTTCTTCGGGAATAAGGAAATGGCTCTTTGAATGACATAATCGGGAGCATCTACAAGAGTCATACTTTTCATTGCGGTCAATGATTCCTGGGCCCACTTAAGTTTTTCACCACAGTTTTTACATTCGTGAATATGAGTCTGAATTTTTTCAGCTTGTGTTCGGTCTAGCCGACTTTCTAGTAGATCTAAAATCATTTGAAATTCTGGGCACTTCATATTTTTCTACCGTCCTTCCTGTAATAAAGAATTCGCGGCATACCAAAAAAATACATATTTCAGTCCTTACCACTCATCATCTTCCGCAACTTTTCAAGGCATCGTGCTCGAGTGGGTCCGATACTCCCGAATGGAATACCCAGTTTGTCAGTTATTTGATCATATGAGTAAGGGGGATCGGCATAATAAAGTGCGAAGATTAAATCTCGGCATTTCCCCGATAGTTGGTCAACCCCCGTCTTAATTTGATGCTGTAAAACCAGATTTTCACTATTGGAGTCAGAAACTTCATCGGAGGTTTCCTGGAGCTCAGTTTCCATTTTCTTCTTTTTGGCGATTTTCCAGCACTGACGTTTTGTCGTGATATAAAGCCAGGAGGAAAGCGTTTCAAAATTACGAAGGGTCTTTAGTTTCTCGAGCAATATCACACACACATGCTGAAAGACATCGGCGGCATCTTGTGAAGAAAAATGGTATCGAATGGGCACTGAGTAGATCAGGTTTTGATACCGACGGATAATTGCCTCCCATGCATCCTGTTCTCCTTTGAGGCATCGTTCTATCAGGGTAGCATCTGATAGCTCTATTTTTGCCTTATCGTCGAATGGTACCTTCACGCTCGACATTATAACCTACGAGAATCGACCTCCTTATTTAAGGTACAATCATTCTATGCAAAAGCTAATACCCATTTTGATTTTGTCTCTGGTTTTAATTGGGTGTACTGGGAAATCAGAAGAACGACCCTTGGACAAAGCGTTGGGTGAAAAAGAGAAAAAAGACCAGGGAGAAAATTACGAGGTTGGCACCACAACACCGGTCGACCACTATCAACGTGGATTCGACGCGTATAAAGATATCAAGGAAATTCGCAAAGAAGAACAGGACCGGCAAGAAAAGCAACAAGAAACGGTTGATGACGTAGATAATCAGTAACCAGTTAGCTCAACCACCAACGAGATAATCATTTCTTTATAACCGATTTAATTTCGGGGACGACTTCAACCGGCAATAGACCAGCCGGAGGCAATCGATCAATTAATTCAAGCCAGCGCTGATCTTTCTCAAAAATCTGTTTGAATAATTTCAGCCCTTTGTCCTTTTCTTTTGTTGTAACCAGACTTACTGCGAACCAGAATCGCAATTCATCATTTTCCGGCTCTAGTTGCGACGCCATTTCATATTCCTTGAACGCAGCATCAAGATTGTTTTCTGCTATGTAATTATCACCGAGATCTTCATGATGATATGCCTCTTGAATGCGCATTAAGCGGCGTAATTCTTGAAGTGGATGAGGATTGTCTTCAACTCGCAAATCCAAAATGCGATCTTTCCAAGAAATCCCGGTTGGTTTTCCGGAAACAACTAGAATCGCAGCTGACTGTTCACCGCGAATGTCTCCACCTGCATTTTGAGCTGCTTCTAATGCCGCAAGCATCCGTTCAGCAAGTGACCCTTGTGCTGATTCAAACGCTTTAGCCATTGCCGGCCAAACATTTGCATTTGCCATCAAATTAGCTTGCACGGAATAATTCTTTCCAATGTGGTGTCCAGCATCAGCAATACATTTCTTGCCGGTGTGAGCTGAAACATTTCCATTTGCATCGATCATTGCAACTTGTCGCACATCTTCGCTTGAGTCTGCCGCTATTAATGCTTTTAACGCATCGGGGGCAGATTTACCGGCCTTCATCAATTGCAAACCTAACGCACCGTATGAAGGTTCAGTAAAAGATTGAGTTGCGATTGCTCCTACACCGGCTTCAGCCCACGGAACTCTTTGGCCTACGGAGAAATAATGGGATTGAACTGCTACTCCAAGTTCACCAGTTTGCGGATCGCGTGCCACAATCGAATAGGTATGTGTGGGAACTTCCGCTATACAGAAAGCTGAAATGAAAAAAAGAAACGGCAAAACAAGTTTGTAAATTTTCATTTCAAAATCGTACCGCAGAGACAACGAAATTCAATTAAGTGGAAATAACGCGTTTGATTCCCTGTCTTAAAACCGGTACATTGAAATTAATTAACAACCCTAAATTAGTTTGAGTTGCTCTCAAATATGAAATGACCTGTGCCAAATGAATCGGTGCTAATTGATCAACTGATTTCAATTCCACAATGACCAAGTTTTTGACAAACAGATCTACTCTGTTCTCGCCAACGTGAATCCCTTTATATTTCAATTTAACAGGTAGTTGCCTTACGTGCGGAATGTTTCGAATTTTCAATTCGTGACAGAGAGCTTCTTCGTAGACCGTTTCAAGAAATCCAGGCCCTATACTTCGGTGAACTTCAATGGCTGCTCCAATGATCTCATGTGTTAATTGATTCACTTTCTCATCTATTTCTTTGTTCATTTCTGCAACTCTGTGGTTCAAAAAATTGGGAGCGGGCAAGGCGGGTTTCGCTCGCTCCCATTCTCCAGGAGAGATCCTACCGATCTCCCACCATTTGCCACTGATAATTGCTGAATCGCCAGACATTCATTCGTGCAGTCGCGCCATAAATCACGATGGCGTACATTTGTTTTTGTGAAGCACATTCCAGGTACAAAGTTCCTGATGATGAATCGCCCATTGGTGAAAAAGAGGCAATATTAGAACTGCCGAATTTAATCGGATCATCAGGTTGTGGAATGAATCCTGTTCGTGGTGGAACTTGTGGAATTGTTGCATTCAAGATTCCAGCACGAATGTCATCAGCAGAGCGGCTTAACTCTACGGGGCGTTCAACCAACGGATCTATTCCAGTATTCACTTCTGCGGTGCGGATACCGTTGCCGTTGCTGTCCGCATGCATTGAAGCTTGATAGATTCCATTTCGATATCCGAAAACGATTCCTGCATAACGTCTCTCGTTCATTGCTTTCCATCGACATCGCTCCATCAACACAGTTATTTCTCGGGCAAATAGTTCAAAATCTTTTCGCCGAACCGCACCGGATAAATCTGCTGATGCTGCCAGCACAAAAATTCCAATCAATGCCAACACGATCAGCACCTCTAGTAACGACGCCCCTTTTTGGAACCTCCAGTGGGCAGACTTTGCTTGCATGTTTTCCTCGCATGATTTCGGGACCGGCTCCCTCCGGCGGAGGAGGGAGCCTCCCGCAGGGTGGACGGCCCTGGGTGAATCAGCGTGTGGAAGTGGATGGCATATTTATTTCACTGAAATCAAATTCTTCAGCTGTTCAAATTTCTTTTCACCGATTCCTTGAACAGCCATTAAATCGCTTGGATTTTTGAATCCCCCATTTTTCTGCCTGAAATCCATAATCTTTTTTGCCAAAGATGGCCCAATTCCAGGAAGCGATTCCAATTCACTCTGATTCGCAGTGTTAATGTTGACAACTTTTCCGGTTGATTTTTGATCCTGTGTTGTTTGCGACAAAACCAGTTGTGAACAGCTAAACATCACCAGAATCAAAACTGCCAGGCTTGTTACGATTCTTCTCATGGTCAACCCTCCTTGGTTGCACTTTCGATAGATGCCAATTGCAAAGCGGTTGCCATACTGATTTATTGCGGATTTGCGTCGAGAGTTGTTATTGCAGAATTTTTTTGAAAAGTCGCCTTAACTGTAAATGTGCGGCTTCGAAAAGATAAAGCCTTCAGCTAGTAGGATTTGGCGGTGTCAACGGGAATTACCGTTTTTTAATTTAAGGAGGATGTTGTGATAGGGCAGGATCACTTGCTACTTTGCGAGTGATCCTGCGAAGTGTTAATGCCGGGTGATTTATTTGTGTTTCATTTCCACCAAAATTAATTCGAATGGTGTGTCACCTGCATTTTCCGGTAAATGTTTTCCAGCCGGTGTCCACATGGTTTGACCCGCTTTCATATCCATCAGTTGTGACTTGCCATCAGGTGTATTCATCTTAGCTTTTCCATCTTTCAAAAAAACAGCAACCGAATCTGGATGTTCATGCATTACTGATTTTTCTTTCGGACCATAATTGATTCTCAAAACACGAACCTGATCATTTTCAAACTCAACCTTGTAATGCTTTGCATCCACTTTTACTGGATCTTGAGCAAGAAGAAACGCCAAAGGTAACACCAATAGCGCAATTACAACGTAAATCGCACTCCTTTTCATAGACTTCCTCCTGGTTTTGATTGGGATTATTTGGTGTGATTGTATAACTGGATTGCTATAGTTGATAGCGCGGAGGTTCATCGAAATAAATGGCGCGAGGACTTTGCGGTTCTCTTTTTTTAAAAGCGAAAATCATGATCATACCGGCGACAAACCCACCGATATGAGCCCACCATGCAACGCCACCAGCTTCAGTGGAAGCAAAAGTTCCTTGAATGAATTGAAGCAAGAACCAGAAAATCAAAAATACTACGGCAGGAATTTCCATTATTTGCAGAAAGATAAATATTGGGACAAGAGTTAATACACGTGCTTTTGGAAATAACAAAAAATAAGCGCCAAGCACTCCAGCGATTGCACCGCTGGCGCCAACCATCGGAACTTGCGAATTTTTGAAAAGGAAAGCTTGCGACAAAGCGGCAGCCATTCCGCACAATAGATAAAAAATGATGTATTTGCCATGCCCAACGCGATCTTCAACATTGTCTCCAAAAATATAAAGGAACCACATGTTACCTAATACATGGAGCCAACCGCCATGTAAAAACATTGAAGTAAACAGCGGGATAATCGCATCGCTCAAATTATGATGTAATCCCCAGAAAAATCTTACCGGAGTGAGTCCGTAGTTGCTGATGAAGGCATCGAGATGCGGTCCTAATGCGAATTCGTAAAGAAATACAAGAATATTAATGACAATGATAGTTGTATTTACAAATGGAAAAGTTCGCGAACGTACAGTATCTCTAAGTGGAAACATATCTTAAGCTCGATTCAGGATGCAAGATACAAGATGCAAGATACAAGATGCAAGGCGTTCTTGCGTTCATAACCATCGTTTTCTCTTGAAATAACTCAATAAAGATACGACTACAGCTACCATAATTCCAAGCACTACAAAATATCCAAATCGCCACTCCAATTCCGGCATATGCTTGAAGTTCATGCCGTAAATTCCAGTGATAACGGTTAACGGCATAAAAATCGTTGTAATTGTAGTAAGCACTTTCATGATTTCATTCATGCGATTGGATACAGTTGATAAGTAAGCCTCAACCGTTGCGGTGCTCATATCACGAAAAGATTCGGTCATTTCAGCCATCCGATAAAGATGATCATAGACATCACGAAAGTAAGCCTGGGTACGCGTTTGCACAAACTCATATTCATTTCGGGCAAGATGATTGATGACTTCACGCTGTGGGAAAACGGTTTTCTTCAAACGTAACACTATCCTTTTTAGCGCCAGGATGTGTCGCAATAAATCAGGCTTAGGATTCGAAAAGATCTGTTCTTCAGTGTCATCTAACTGATCTTCGATCGATTCTAAAACAGGAAGATAATGAACGACCATTACATCGATGATGGAATACAAAACGAAATCTAAACCGAATTCAAATAATGGTACCTTTTCCCGGATTCTTCGTTTTACTTCCTCAATGGAGCGTGAATCTTTTTCATGGTACGTAACCAGATATTCTTTCGAAAGAAAAACATCTAATTCTTTTGGAGCAAATCCTTCTGCTTTCGAAGCATCAAGGTCAACTCCATGCATGACCATATACAGGTAGCTTTCGTAATAATCCACTTTGGGGTAATGAACATCTGCGATGCAATCTTCAATCGCTAGCGGATGAAAATGAAATTTCTCGCTTAGAATAAGTGTGTCATCATTGGAGATATTACAAAGATCCCACCAGTAAAGATGATCGGCCTTCTCCTTAAATTTGCGCCAATCAACATTTTCGTAAAAGGAAACTTCTTTGGTGGATTTGTTGTATTCAATGAGGCTGATCATAAAGGCCGTGCATTCAAATCGTACTCACCGGCGCCGGTGATCACAACGCTTACAAATTCACCAGGAACTAAATTGCACGTTCCTTTGATTCTTACTACGCCATCAATATCAGGCGCCTGACTGTAGAGACGCCCAATTCCGGAATTTGTTTCCGCTTTATCAATGAGCACTTTCACGTTTTTGGCGATCATCGCCCGATTGTGTTTTTTCGAAATTGAAGATTGCAAAGTCATCAACTCACGGCGGCGTTGAACTGCAACTTTCCGCAAAACTTTCGGTTGATGATCATATCCGGTGGTTCCTTCTTCATCACTATAAGTGAACACTCCTAATCTTTCGAACTCAACATCTTTCACAAAATCGTAAAGCTGTTTGAAATCCTCATCCGTTTCCCCGGGATAACCGGCAATCAAGGTTGTTCGGATCGCAATTTCGGGAACTGTTTTTCGCATGTCATCAATCATGCGGCGATACTGATCTGAATTCCCACCACGCTTCATGCGCGTTAATACTGGGCCGCTTGCATGTTGCAGCGGCATATCAATGTAATTGCAAATCTTTGGAAGTTCTGCCATCGCTTCCAAAAAAGATTTCCGCAAACTTGTTGGATATGAATACATCACGCGGATCCATTCGATACCATCTGTCTTTGCAAGTTCTCGTACCAAAACGGCAAGCCCTTCTTTCAATCCAAGATCCCAGCCGTAGATGGTGCTGTCTTGTGAAATCAATACCAATTCTTTGATTCCTTGTTGCGCGAGATCCTGTGCTTCTGCACAAATGGATGCGATGGTGCGGCTGCGGTAACGTCCGCGCATTGATGGAATTGCGCAGAATGAGCAAACATGATCGCAACCTTCGGCAATTTTTAGATATGCGTACGAACCAGGAGTGGTGATGATTCGGCGAACTTTGCCATCATAAATATAATCAGCGGGTTGTTGATCGAGTCGTTCCTCAAATTCAGTGCCGCAAGCTTCTACGATTCTTTCAACATCATTAAGAGTTACGAAGTGATCTACTTCCGGCATTTCTTTTTTCAACTCTTTGCCGTATCGCTGTACCAAACATCCGGCAACAATTAATTTCTTGTCAGGATCTTTTGTTTTGTATTCCGCAGCTCGAAGAATGGTTTCGATCGATTCTTTTTTTGCCGGTTCGATAAAACCGCAGGTATTCACAATGATGATTTCGGAATCAGCAGGATCCG
>AR_comb_assmDRAFT_10348396_pt1 | contig 12062 bp, 19 predicted proteins | sample ArasoioldDNA_FD_10543 | JGI IMG/M metagenome (IMG submission 10543) | reverse complement strand
GAGGACGGTGCCGCGGTGGAGCGGATCGCCGCCGCCTCGGCGCCGGCCGCGCCGGACCGGCCCGAGGCCGAGGTCCGCGTGATCGCCCCCGCCCGCAACCGCTTCCTCGACCGCTGGGCCTCCGACGCCGGGCCCGCCCGCGACCGCGCCCAGCGCAGCCTCGTCCTCTCCCTCGCCTCCCTCGCGCGGGCTGGCGTCGACGCCAGCGCCCGCATCGGCGACGAGGACATCGTCCAGGCCGTGACCGACCAGCTCCACGACTACCCGGCGACCGAGGTCTTCCTCGTCACCGGCGACCCCGCCAGCAGCTTCGCGCTCGCGGCAGCCGCGGAGCTGCGCTCGCGACTGCGCGCGCCGTTCCACCAGCTGCGCGGCGCCCCGGCCCTGTCCCGGCCCCTCGCCGGGAGCATTGAGGCATAGATGCTCTAACTTCGCCTGGCCTCCGCGGCGAGGGTGCGCTGGATGCCGCGCCGCCGGGAGAGCACGCCGCGCTCGCCCGAGCACGCGGCGCTGGGGGAGGCGGTGCGGCGGCTTCGCCAGGCGCGGGGCTGGACGCAGGAGCAGCTGATGGAGGCGGCCGAGACCGACCTGCGGCAGATCGGCGGGATCGAGCGCGGCCAGCGCAACCCCACCTACCTCACCCTCGTGCGCCTGGCGCGGGCGCTGGAGACGCAGCCCGGGGAGATCGCCAGCCTCGCCGACCGGATCCTCGAGGAGGGCGGCGGCGGTCAGCCGGAGACTTCGGCCCCGGACCAGACCTCGAGCACCAGCCGCAGCCACTCCGGCTCGACGCCGAGAGTCCAGCCGTAACGAGCCCCCTCCCGCCCGCGCCCGGCGCCTCCCTGGGCCGGTCGCAGGATGTCGTCCCGGGCGAGCGTCTTCAGGTGGTAGGCGACCCGCCCCACCCGCTCTCCCATCGCCGCCGCCAGCTCGCCCGCCGAGGCGCACTCGAAGGTCCCGTCGACGTAGGCGCAGAGGATCCGCCGCCGCAGAGGGTGGCTGACGGCGCTGATCAGCTCTGAGGACGTGGGTGGCATCGAGCGGGCCGGCGCGGGTCGCAACTGCTCAACCCATTTCCGGCGCTCAAGAGGTTAAAGCATAAATACCCTAACTACTGCCTTTATTAATAGAGAGGCTCCGGGGCGCGATGCCGCCCCAGCGCCGCTCCAAACCCCGCTCTCCCGAGCACGCCGCCCTCGGCGAGGCGGTCCGCCGCCTCCGCCTCGAGGCGGGGATGAGCCAGGAGCAGCTGGCGGAGCGGGTCGGCACCGACCTGACGCAGATCGGCGGCATCGAGCGCGGCGTCAGGAACCCCAGCTACACGACCCTGCAGCGCCTCGCGGCGGCGCTGGAGACCAGCGTCGGCGAGCTGACGAGCCTGGCGGATCGGCTGCGAGAGTAGCGGCCTCGCTGGCGGGCGCCGGACCCCCGCGAGCTGTCGCGGGCGGGCCTCAGTCCCCGGGGACGCAGGGGAAGGCGTGGGTGATGGCGAGCCTCGTCCCGTCAGCGAACCGGGCGTTGCCCCTGGCCATCCAGGTGCCGGTCGGGCAGCTCGCCGTCAGGAAGCTCTTCCTCTGCCCCTTGTAGGTGAACCGGCGGCCGACCCTGAGGTCGAACATCGTCACCGAGCCGGAGCCGCCGGCGATCTTCGGGACCCTCGCCGCGATGTTGAGGCCGAACCGGCCCTCGTGGATGCGCGTGATCGTCGCCTTGGTGACGATCGCCGTCGGCGCCGGCACGTTGACGTAGGCGTGGAGGAGGACGGTGGTGGTCCGTCCGCGGACGCCGCCGTTGAAGAGGACCAGGGGCCCGGTCGAGCGGAACGGCGTCTGTTCGGGGAACGCCACCTCCACTTCGGCCTTGCCCGATCCCACGATCGCGCTGCCGCAGGCGCGCTTGGCGACGGCGGTGCTGCTGGCCTCGATCCGCGACGCCCGGCAGGTCGGGAGACCCACCGCGTCGACCGCGATCGTCCTGTCGATGTCGAGGTCCATGCTCTGGAACGCCGGCGGATGGCTGCCGTCGCGGGTGCTGATTTCACCGTTGAGGCGGGCCGTGATCGGCGCCCGCCGGTGCCGCGGCAGCTTCGAGGGGGCGATGCCGCCGTCGTCGGCGACGCAGACGTTGCCGGCGCACCACACCTTGCGGTTGCCGGAGAGGTCGCCGACGGCGGCGGCGGTGAGGACCAGGGGGAGGGTGGCGGTGAGGACGATGAGGCAGAGGGACCTGTTCATGGGTCGATCTTCTCCGCCCCGGAGCGGTCGCCGCTTCCCCGATTTGGAGCCCTGCGCCGCGGGAATTGACCGAAGTGGGAAGCGGGTGAAGATCCGGGAGGTCGGCGCTACTCAGCCAGCCGCAGCGCGATCTCCAGGTCCGCCAGCGAGCCGCGGAGCGGGCGGCCGAGCAGCTCCTCGGCGGCGTGCAGGCGGTTCCGCACCGTGCGGCGGTCGACGCCCAGCGCCGCGGCGGTAGAGGAGACGTTGCGGTCGGCCTCGAAGTAGGCGCGCAGCGTCTCCCGGGCGGCCCTGCCGCCGTCCCGGGCGCGCTCGAGCGGCGCCAGGTAGAGCTGGCGCAGGGAGGCGGCGAGGAGGTCGTCGCGGGCGATCGAGGCGAGCATGGCGACGTCGGCGTAGCGGACGACGGGCCGGCCCTCGCGCTCGGCGACCGGCAGCGCCGCCTTCGCCTGGAAGTGGCTGAACCGCCAGCCCGCGAGGCCCTCGGCGGGCTCGCCGAGGGTGACGAACACGCCCTCCGGGACGGCGCCGGCGAGCGCCCGCAGCGCCTCCTCGGCCGCCAGCCGGCGACTGCCGCCGAGCCAGCAGGCCCATTTCGGCTCCTCCTCGCGCTGCACCGCGAGCAGGCGACGGTCGAGCGTCCCGGCGAGCGAGCGCATCAGCTCCTCCGCCCCCCTGCCCTTGGCCATCAGGGCGAGGTGGTGGCCGTCGAGGTCGTACCCCAGCTCGGAGTAGTCGACGAGCTCACCGGCGAGCAATCCTTTGACGCACTCGCGACGGCGCTCCGCAAGGCTGCCCGGCCGGTTCTTCACCTCGCGGGCATGCTCGGCGCTGACCGCCGCGAGCAACCGATCCCCCAGCGTCGCCTGCTCGGCAAGCAACCGGCGAAGGGTCGAGCTCGCCACCCCAACCCGTTCTGCCTCTTCGACCAAAAAGTCCCCGAACAGCGCATTCCCGGCGAAGTAGCGCCGCAAAACCGTGTCGAGCGGAACCCCATCTCGCGCCTCCAACCGCGCCTGCGCCAGCAGCACCGCAGGCACCCCCGGCGCCCGCCGCTCCCCCACCTCCAACACCGCCACCCGATACTCCACAGCAGCCGCCAGCGCCCCCCTCAAACCCTCCAAATACCCCGGATCCACAACCTCCCGAGGATCCGAAATCGCATAAACCCGCGTCCCCACAGCCTCCTGAAGCTCCCCCAACCGCCCCCGCAGCCGATCCCCCAAGACCGCCCGAACCTCCCCCAAAGATCCCCCCGAGCGATCCCGCCCCACCACCCCGGAGCGCCCATCACCACGCCGCTTCACCTTCCCCTCTCCCATGGAGCCACCTTACAGCGGGGGCGAGAGCACGCCGAGCGGTGATCTTCGGCTTGAAAGGAGGAGGGACATCGGCTCGGGGAGCGGAAATGCGAGGACGATGCGACCGGGATGCGACCGGCAGCTCAGGGCACGCGGATGTCGACGAGATCGTCGATCAACTTGAAATCGTCGGCGTTCAGGGTAAGCAGCGGCACGCTGTGGACATTCGCGGTCGCGGCAATCGCTAGGTCGAAGGCGCGGGGGCGAGGCTGTCCGCCACGCTGCGCCACGGCTGCGTAGAGGCGACCGCACTCGCGCGCTGCTGCCGCCTCGAAGGGCAGCGGGTCAAAGCTTTCCTCGATCGCGCCGAGCCGACGCAGGCGCGCAGCCCGGACCTCCTCATCCGCGGCGACCAGGACACCGAAGTGAAGCTCGGTGAGGGAGACCACGCTGATCGCGACATCCTCGCCGGGATCCTCGCCGCCGCGAATGAGGACCGAGGTGTCGAGCAGAGCCGGCACCGAGCCGCTACTGCGCCCAGGGGTCGCGAAGCTCGCCGCCGATCTTCTCGAGGTCGGCCTCGAGCGTCGGGTCGGCGGGCGCCCCCCAAAGCTCAGCGAGCTGTGAGCTCGGCACCCAGCGCCGGCCCTTGGCCGGCCCCAGGGAAGCGACCGGCCGCCCAGAAACGGTGATCGTCAACTCCTCACCCGCTTCGGCGCGACGCAGCACCTCGGCAACGTTGTTGCGTAGCTCTTTCTGAGGAATCGTCGCCACAACCCACACGGTAGCAGTTCTGCTACCGCCGGGACGAAGGTAACCTCAAAAAGCTGCGAAGTCCGCAAAGACCCCTTTTGCGGGTGGTTCAGGTGCGCTTGCCGCGCTGGCTGAACGGTTCGGCAAGATCCGCCTCGGCGAACCCGCCCGTGTTGGGGGATCCGGTGGCGTAGCGGTAGAGGGCGACGGCGAAAATCTCCCGGGTGGCGAGGGCCAGTGCCGAGATCAGCAATATCCCTCCGATCGCAATCGCGATCAACGCCGCGCCGAGGTTTGGGTCGTCGCCCCTGACCGCGAGTCCGGCGCCGAAGACGATCGCGACGGGGACAATCGCGATGGTGCTCCAGGCGGCAATACCCACCAAGCCGGTGACCCCCTCACCCCACTTCCCTTTGATCAGGCCCACCGACCCCTTGGCGGTCTCAAGCGGTCCGGCGCCCTCCAATGCGAGTAGGGGCACGGCGAAGATGGTCGCCAGACTCCAGGCCGCGCCGAGGAGCCACGACGCAAGCCTCCCAGCGCCCGGAATCCGGGCCGCGACCTCATTGAGGATGAAGCCGACTCCGGCAGCCAGGAGGGCCCACTGCGCGATCCTCCCGACCCGCTTCCGGGAGATGTCCAACGCTTCCCGTACGCCGATCGGCCGCCCGTCGAAACTTGCCGCCGCCGCACCCGCGAGCGCGACGTTGAAGAACACGCTGATGAACGTCATTGGATAGAGGGCGATCAGCCCCGCCAAAGCCAGGCTCCCATTCGAATGAGTCGGCGAGCTGAACCATCCCGAGAAGTACAACGTCGCGGCCCCTCCCGCCAGTCCGAAACCCGTCCCCATCAAAGCGATCGCGATCATCGTCGGATCCCGCCGGATCAGATCCCACGCGACCTTGGTCAGCCGCCACCCCCGCGCCATTTTCCCCTCCGAACGCCCACCGCTTCCCCGCGACTGCTCGCTCATGCCGGGAAGAATAGGGCAGATGAGCGCGACTACTTAGGACTTTGAGGAAGCCGATCCTCTTCAGATTGAAAGGAGGAGGGGCGTCTGCGCTGGCAGAGGGATCCGGCGCTGATGTGACCGGGATGAGACCTAGACCGCGAGGACTCAGGAACCGGAGCCCTACTTCTCCTCGCGAGGGGTCCTTCTTTGGCCTTCTTTGGCCTTGTGACCCTGCACCTCAAGACCCTCGCTCGCAAGCAATTCTTGATCGAGCCGACGGACATCCGCCATGGTCGTGCCCTTGGGCAGGCGGTATCCGGCTGGCAATTTCACTGGTTTCATCCCGCTACCCTCCTCACAAGCTCATAGACCTCCGGATGGAGCCATGGAGGTCTTTCGGTCTTTCCTTGCCGCCGCCGGATCATCAGGATCGCGTAGATCTCAGCGACGACCTCGTGCGTATATTCGCGACGACGGTAGCCCGCCTGCCGGACGTTCTTAGCAAGACCCTCCGGCACCAATTCGACGTAGCGCTCCCCTGCTGCGATGTCCTCCTCCCCAGCGCGGTCAAGGGACAGCGCATGACCCCACTCGTGCCAAGCGACTCGGGAGAGATCGTAGGCGAGCGTCGGGCCGTCTAACCCATCGAAAGCTGGATGGCCATCGTTGATGAGCATGACGCGCAGTTCGGGAACCCAAAGTGCCAAGGCCTCATTTGCTCGTGCAATCTCCTCGGCCGACAGCGACCCACGGTCAGCCGAGCGGAGCAACTCGTCCGTATACGTTCCAAGTGATCGTCCGCAGACCTCCCATTGGTCAGCTCTGATCTCCTTTAGAAGGTCGCGATCCCCGCGTGGCAGCTCCCGCCATGCCTGCCGAACAATGTCATTCGCTTTTGCCCCCATGCACGATCTCCCGAGTATCCAATCAGTGATGTCCGCGCGGAGGGAATAGTCTGTCTAGAGGAGGCATTTCTATCTTTCCCTATCCCCTTACGTCATGGACGCTCGGCGGCTTCCGGGCTATTCGCGAGGAGACGCGCTTTGAGCTGGGCGGCCTCAACCTCCTGGTTGGCGCGAACTCCGCAGGCAAGTCAAGTGTCCTTCACTCGCTTCTTCTCGCTACTCAGACCCTCGCCGCTCCGACCGCTGATCGGCCACTTGTGCTCAATGGACCGCAGGTACGCCTTGGCTGGGCGGATGATTGCGTTCATGAGGAGGCGGGTCGCGAGATAACTATTGGCTTCGGCCTTGATCCTGCTGGTCTTGAGTTTGGCCAAGGCCGTCCGGCAGTCGCTGAACTCGCTCATGTCGATGTTCATTGTCGTTTTCGCGTGCCACAACACGACAAGGCCACTTTTCACCTCGCTTCTTCTGACTTAACCGCCGGGATAGCAGATGAATCAGCTAAGACGCGTATCTCGATGGTTCCAAGGGATATAGAGGAAACTCGCGCCGCCCTGGTCGACGCGGGAATGTCTGCTGAGGATGCCGCAGACAATCTTGGCGTCGCCGGTATGGGGGTACAAGGAGATGTTCCAGAGCGCACCGTAGGCGTGCACCCTCGTCAGTTCCTTCCTCATACCTTAGCGGTCGTCGCCAATACCTATGCCCGCGAACTAAATGAATTAGTTCGTTTGTGGCTCCCACGAATAAAACACCGACCCGTTCCTCCTGGACTGATACGGCGCTTAGATGCCATGAGTCCCGAGGTCGGAAAGATAATTCGGGCTTATATCGAGGAGGTAGCGGGTCCTTCGCTGCTTCCCAACGGACAACGCCTAACCGGGCAAGCACTAGCCGCGCTACCCGATTCAGTTCTACAACAGGTTTCAATGCTCCATCGCCAAGGTAGCTGGTTGGCCCAGCACTCCAATGACCTGCCATTTAGCGGCGAGATTGATGACCAACTCATGGTTGGAGTGCTAGACGCAAGTGTTGATCTCGCTCGATGGTGGTTCTCACAGAAAGTTCGGCATCTAGGGCCACTAAGGGCTGCCCCGCAACCTTTCTACGGGCTTCCTGAGGCGGCCTCGGTTGCATCAGTTGGAAAGAATGGCGAATACACCGCAGCTGTACTCAGCACCTTTGGTAAGCAGCGGTCTTTACTGCCCATGCCGAACGGGAAAGAACGGCAAGCGCGGCTGGGAGAGGCAGTTGATGCATGGGTACGGGAGCTTGGCCTTCTCGCATCAGTGCATCCGACTGAGGGGGGCAAGTATGGCTACGAGCTAAACGTCAGCATCGAGGGCGTCGGCCGTCCCCTCGATCTCACGACTGTAGGCGTAGGGGTATCCCAAGCATTGCCCATTATCGTGCTGGGCCTTATCGCAGGCAAAGGATCCTTGTTGCTATTTGAGCAACCCGAGCTCCACCTACATCCAAATGTACAGGCCGCTCTTGGAGACTTCTTCCTGGCTCTTGCTCGAAGTGGGCGCCAACTCATCATAGAGACCCACAGCGAGTACTTGATAAACCGGCTTCGTCGACGGCAGAAGACTGATCCAAAGCCCGATGCGATGGACGTGACCCGCTTGTTCTTCTTCGAACGCAAAGGAGCCGCAGCAAAGGTAACGCCAGTCCGGATTGGGAACCAGGGATCGATGCCTGACTGGCCGCGTGGGTTCCTCGATACCGCATCCCGCGAGGTCGAAGCGATGGTCCTTCACGATCGTAAAAGCGATGCTTGAACTGGTCCTAGATCCAGTTGTATTTAGAACTCCACCAAATGGTGATGTAGCTACCTGGGGAGACAGGATTCATCGGCTTAGCGAGCTAATTGCTCATCCTTTTCTTCGCGCAAGCGCTCCCGAACGTGCGCTGGACTCAATGGTCGCAACGTGGTACTCCGCTCCCGAACCCCAGGATGGCCCAGCTGCCTTTGAGCTTGCTCGATTCGCTCACGAAGCCGCTGCACGACTTGCCAATGCACCTAACTGTCCCCATGGGGCGCCCCTTCTCGACAACATCGATCTAGACCCTGCGTATGTTGCGGCCAAGGTCGACACCGACACTCGGCTTGACTTCGAACTTCATTTGGGGGAAGCAGCTTGCGTTCAGCGAGATGGAGGAACTCATATTGGCGTCTTCGGTCCTGCGGATAGCTGGGAGAAAGATACGCCCCAAGTGTTGGTAGAGGCTGAGATTTTGGCACGGGACAGCCCCATTACTGGACTGACTGAAGCCGAAAGCTCCCAGGCGGCGCTACGTGAGTTTCTCGACCGATCTAGCACTATCGATGAGGTTTTAGGGAACTGCTGCAGTCGGCCCTGTGTCCTGCTTGAAGATCCAGATTTGGGGGTGCGCGCTATGTGGGCTACCCAGTTCGGAGGTGATCCCTGGAGTCTGGATTTTGAGATCGGACCCGAGTTCATCGCAAGCGCAAACGCTCTTAATTTGCATCGCCGACCAGGCGAGGCGAGGCGCTGCTTGCGGGTCATGGCTCTGATAGCGGGTGGTCGCGATGCAGATGTTGATGGTCATGATGACCGAGAGACGGAAGCGGCAACCAGCCCTGTACGAAAAGACAAGAATGGCAACACTGTCGTTCGATCGAGGCTGCAGAACCGAGTGCCCGATGCCGACCGCCTTTTTTGGGCACGTGGAGCCAAACCGATTTTTTTGAATGTTTCAGGTCATCAGGGTGTCCCCGCCCTTTGAGCACGCGCCATGCTCTTTGACCGCTAAACCTCGCTCGAAGCTGCGCTTTAGGTGATCAGCCCGTAGATGCGCCTACCCAACTGCCCTGCGTACATCAGCGAAGCTCTCGCCGGCAGGGTGGGTGTAACAAGCGAGCATCGTCTCCACCCGATGCCCGACAATCTCGGCGAGGTCAGCGTCATTGACGCCGACCGCACGAAGATGCGTGACGTAGCTATGGCGGCACTCGTGGGGGCGGATGTCTAGGCCGGAGACTTCCTGGGCGGGCTTCCAGAGGTCGCGGTAGAAGGTGCGCTCGCGCCAGAGGCGGCCGCGCGGGGTGGGGAAGATCAGTTGGCAGTCGGGGCCATTGAGGTTGATCTGGGCTTCGAGCATCCAGGCGAGAGTTGCCGGCACCGGGACGACGCGGCCGGCGTCGGGCTCGCCGTGGTCGGTCTTCGTTCCCTCGAGGATCTGGCCCTCGTGGGCAGTGCGGCGGACCTGGAGGGTCTCGCCGTCGAAGTCCTCCCGCCGTAATGGCAGGACCTCCCCCAGCCTCAGCCCGCAGTCGGTGAAGACGCGGACCATCGCCTCGTAGCGGCCGGCTGCTTTCGCGAAGCGGTGCATCTCCTCGAAGGTGAAGACCCGGATCGGTCTCGGCTTCTTTTTTGCTCTGGGGTCGTTGGCGCGGATGCGGATGTCCTTGAACGGGTTGAGGTCGCAGACTTCGTCGGTGATCGCGTCCTCGGCCATGGCTGAGAGGGCGCGGAGGATGCCGACGGCGCCGGTGGTTGCTCGACCTTCGGTCCTCAGCATGTGGTCGACCAGGGCGAGGGTGTGACGGCGGCGCAGCTCGCGCAGCGGCCAGTCTTTCAGCGGGACGCCCTCGATCTCTACGTCGGCAACTCGGCTGATGCGATGGTCGTTCGTGGCGTTGGTGCGTTCGGATCGCGGGTGGCGCTCGGTCCAGGTGGCGGAGTAATCGCCGAGGGTGTCCGGCCGATCCGAGAGGCCGTAGGCCTCGTCGATGGCTTTCTGCGTATCGGCCTTCCGCCTGAAGGTTCCTTTGCCACGGTTCCAGGTGGGCTTGGCGATGTGGCGCTTGCCGTCCCTTCCGGTGTACCTCGCGACCCATACGATCTGTCCCGATGGGTTGCGGCGCTTGACCGGCGAGTCGCGCCTCACGATGCCTCGTCCCGGTGACGAGCGAGGAAGTCCTCAACGTCGGCGGGATCAATCCGCCGCGCCGCTCCAAGCTTGTAGCTGGGCAGCTTCCCGCTCCTGATCCAATTGCGAATGGTCCGGTCGCTGACCGCGAGGAAGTCGGCAAGAGTGCGCTCGGTGAAGAAGTTGGGGCCGGTGGATTTCCTCTCCATGCCACCTCTGTCCAAGGCGAACGCCGCTTGCATCGGCTGGGGCTTCAAAGCCTCCGGAAGACCGAAGGTCAGACCCCTTCCGCCCCTCCCTACAAGCGGCCTCCGCACGGCGAAGCCGTGCCAAAATCGGCCGCCCGGAGGGGCGGTCGAGCCCTTGCCGCAGCCACTTTGCCCGCTGCTGGAAAACCGGCGGCTCAGGCACGAATCCGGAGGGTTCGTAGTGTGTCGGGGGTGGAGGTCGGTGCTTCGGAGAGGACTTTGGGCTCTCTGGCTAGAGCCTCTGAGTCCTCTCCTGACTGATCTATCTGCTTCTAGGTGCGCTGCCTTCGATCCTTGCCTTCTCGGCTTCTTCTCGCTGACATTTGGGCTGTCGTGGATTGGTCTCATTTAGCTGGTCGGCGGTAGCCCGAGAGCCGGTCGCGCCCACGACACCTCCTCGATCAACGCCGTCGCTTCGTAGAAGTGCTCCACAGACCCGCGCCGGGGCTGTGTTCCGACCAGCTCGACCGCGCCTTGCTTCGCCAGCTCGCGGACGTGGTAGCCGACGAGCGAGAGGTGCTTCTTCGTGAAGTCCGAAAGCTGCTTGGGGCTGAGACTTCCGCCCTCCTTGACGTAGAGCCTCAGCAGCTCCCGCCGCAATGGGTAGCGGAGGAGAAAGAGAAGCGCCCGCTCGGGGTCTTTGATCTTCGCCGGCACGGCTAGCCCCTCCCGACGGCGAAGCTTCCCGGCCGGGTGGAAGCGGGCACGATCCACTCGATGCCCGCCACCAACTCCCCGACCAGCACCGCAAGCGCGAACGCGAGCTTGATGAGGGTGTCTGCCCGCGGTAGCCGAATGCCGTTCTCCACCATCCCGATCTCCGTCCGGTGCAGCGAGGCCATGGCGCCGAGTTCTTCCTGCGAGAACCCGGCGCGGCGGCGAGCAATGAACACGTTGCGACCCAGCCGCTCGGCGGCTGCCCTGTCCACTCGTCGGCCGTCCATCAGGCTTCGTAGAGGTTGTGGAAGGTGACGGCGGCTCTCGTCGGAAAGACGCGGCTGCCTTCTGCATGGAGCAGACCGACCGCCGCCAGGTCACGGACGGCCCTCTCGATCGCATCGCGTTCGAAGGATTGAGGCGATGAGAAGCTGATCATCTCCCGAACCAGCTCATTCAGCGTCAACGTCTCCGGAAAGAGGCTGAGGACGTGTCTCAGGACCGCCGTCTGGTCGCGGTCGTCCAGCTCGGCGGTGGTCGCGGCGCGCTCATCGTCGCCGCTACTAGGCTTGTTGCGCATGGGAAGCATTCCTTCCTGTGCCACGCCCCCGGCTGTTCCACCAGCGCGGGGGCACTTTTTGTCTTATCGCCTCAGCCTAGCACGTTTGGAGAGTAAAACTCTCCAAACCCCGCGAACTACTCACCTCGGATGATCTGGCCGACTCGCGTGTGGTGCAGGCCGACCTCCTCGCCGATCTCCCGCAGGGTCAGGCCTTCCTTCTGAGCCTGGGCGAAGGCTTTGCGCCGTGCCTTGTTGGCCGCGTCGGATTCGCGCTCGAACTGCTTCTGAGCGGCGCGGACCGTCTTGCGAGCTTTGGCCTTCTCCTCGGGCATCGCCGAGACCCTATTGGGCACCGCAAAATGTGACCAGGATGAGACCACGACGCCCCGGAACCGCACGGAACTGCCAGGACGCCGCAGGAACGTCGATCCAGCGCTAAGCCGACGATCTGGCTCTGCACCGCGCAATGCGCAGCACGGCCCGGAACACCAAGGAATGCGCCCGACGGGAGTCGAACCCGCGACCTTCGGCTTGAAAGACCGACGCT
>AR_comb_assmDRAFT_10154725_pt1 | contig 12067 bp, 14 predicted proteins | sample ArasoioldDNA_FD_10543 | JGI IMG/M metagenome (IMG submission 10543) | reverse complement strand
TACGCGCTTTGCGCTACCTGGGGAATCGGTGTACGCGGACCGTCATGAGTAAGACAGTGCCTGATGCTGCCGTGTCGAAGGATATGCGCTACGCGGGGAAATTGGTTTTCAACCGAGTAGGCAGCATATAACACGGTCGTATCGAAGGTCTTTGCGGCAAATCAATCTTCGCTAAGCACGTCTTGGCGGTAGCCGCACTTCTGGCGGGCGCAGACTGAGATCCTTGACGCCGCCCCAAAACTCCCGTTTCCCGGTCATGGCTTGAACATGGCCGTCCCACTCCAGAGTAAAGGCGGTCAGGCCAAGCTTGACCGCGGCGCGGACTTTGATTTGCATCGCCTCATCGATTGCCAGTTGCCGGATCGCATCGATCTGGCGATTTCCATGTCCTTCATCTTGAGCGGCATGGAGCTTGTAAGTTTCTGCGGCGCGCTGCGAGAAGCCGTAGTGCGTGGTGAGTTCGCGGTAGACTTTTTCAGAGATTTTCCCGGCGCCGCCCAACTGGCTTTCGACGAATGCGAGCATAGCGACGCCTTCGAGAGCAGAGCGACGCTGGCAACAGCCAATGATCATTTCGATCGCGGCAAGGGTCCCGGGCGCAGGTTCGGCGTTGTCGGCCTGTTCACGTCCGATACCGCCTTCTTCGAGAAACTGCAGCATGATATCCATGTGCGTCTGTTTGCCGCCAAGCTCTTCCATGAAATTTTCCAGCACCGTATCCATGACGCTGTAGTCTTTTGCACTCACGGCGTTGACGGCCATGTAACCAAAAAATATCGGGTTCGTACGAACCCTCAAGTAATGCTGGACTTCACCGAGAATGATTTGCTCGCGCGTCCAGCGGTGCTTGATAATGCCGTCGAACCAGGGATGCTGCTCCATGGGAACTTCGGCGGCATAACCCCAAAGCTCGTCGATAAATTGATCGGCTTTCATGAGCTACGGTCTAGCTCAGCACCATGAGAATGTCCACTCAACAAACGGCACTATTTGGCCATGTGAAGCTTGCGCTGGACCGCCGTCCGCCAATCCAATTCGCCCTCTATAAAAACCCTGGATTCCGTATTGACCATGCTGCTCATGCAGTCCTTTAAAATTTGCTTAGGCAACTCCTCTTGAAATCATTGCAGGGGCGCAGCATGCTGCGCCCTGACATTCGAGTGCGGCGTGAGCGCGTGAGGTGATGCGTGAAATTATGGGTCGGCACCAGCGGCTATAGTTATAAAGCATGGCTGGGAAGCTTTTATCCTGAGCGTTTGCCAGCAAAGGAAATGCTCCGATTCTATGCTTCGCGGCTGCCGGCAGTCGAAATCAACAATACGTTTTACCGCTTACCGAAGGAGAGCGTTTTGCAAAATTGGGCCGAGCAGGTCCCTGCCGAGTTCCGTTTTGTCTTAAAAGCGCCGCAGAAGATCACGCATGTAAAGCGTCTCAAGGACGCCAGTGTGGAAGTCGAATATCTTTTTCGTGCCGAAACGGCGCTTGGCGGAAGCAAAGGCACGGTGCTCTTTCAGTTGCCGCCGTCGCTCAGAAAAAATTTACCGATACTGCAAAATTTTTTATCGCTGCTGCCGGCCGAGCGGCCGGTGGCCTTCGAGTTTCGCCATCCCTCCTGGTTTGACGAAGAGGTGTTCGCCTGTCTCCGAGCGCACAATTGCGCGCTTTGTCTGGCTGAGATGGAGGACACTGAAACATACGATCTGGTCGCAACGGCAACTTGGGGTTACCTGAGATTGAGACGCTCCGACTATACTCCGACGGACTTGGTCAATTGGAAACAGCGGATTCTCTCACAGCCGTGGAATCACGCCTACGTTTTCTTCAAGCATGAAGACGAAGGGATCGGTCCAAAGCTCGCTGCACAATTTCTGGAGCTCGAGGAAGGGAGTGATACCTTGGCAGCGAAATAGTTCCGATACAAAAATCTTTGAAGCTACAGAAGGATCTCTCACTTACGTCAGACTGTGTGAAAACTCATGTTCCGGCCGATTGTCATCTCGAATGTAAGTGAGAGACTTGCATTTTCAGCTACATAAAGAAAGATTTCTCGACTTCGCCTCGAAATGACAAGTTTTCACACAGTCTGTACGTTCGAGATGACAGGCATTGTCATTCCGCGCGGGGCGCGAGGATCTTTCTACTCTTTCATTCTCCTAGCCGAGTGTAAGCTCACGAATCACTTTTTGAATCGAGTGATGCTTTGTTTTTCAAGCTGGCATTCGTGCTAGAATGCGTCTGAATCAACGGAACAAAACCGTTTCTGGTCGATCGACTGGACAATGAGAGCGCATATTATGAGCGTCATTGCTCATACTGGAACACGCCGTTATTCGAAGCCGAGATCAAAGACGAGTCGGCCTTACCGCCGCAAGGCGCTTGTTGGATGGTACTGTATTCTCGCGGTCGGTTCCTTGTTCGTGCTCAACTGGATTTACCAAACCATCCGTAAACCCGCGGAACTGCTGAGCCCGATCAGTTCGTCTTTCGCAAAAAGTCCCCAGGCGACATGGGAAAGCTATGGCCCGCTTTTCAATAAATATTCGACGTCGGTTGTCTCCGCTGAGCTTCTTGCAGCACTGGCGCAAGTGGAAGCGAATGGTAACCCCGTCGCTCTCACCTACTGGCGCTGGAAGTGGTCATGGTATCCTTGGGAAGTCTATCGCCCGGCTTCCACTGCGCTCGGCATGTTTCAACTTACCGACGGAACCTTTGCCGAGGCGAGAAAATACTGCATCCGCGATCATCAGGTTTTGACTGAGGGGCCGTGGTACGATCCGCACTCTTGTTGGCTTAATCGTTTCTATAGTCGAAATATACCCAGCCATGCGGTCGAGATGACTGCCGCATATCTTCATACCAATATCGCCGCGATTTTGGGTGCCCGTCTGGATAAGGCCACCGCGGAGCAAAAAGACAGGCTTGCGGCGGTCATTCATCTTTGCGGCGTGAAACACGCAAGAAGGTTTGCCGAGGGAGGCTTTCGCATGGCCGAAACGGAGCGCTGTGGAACGCACGGGGTGCGAATGTATGTCTCTCGCGTAAACGCCATGAAGGATCGCTTTCACAGATTACGAGAACGCGACGTTTCATAGTTCCGAACCGAGAGAACAACGGCTCTGCCTCTCGGGCAAAATCTATGCGCTGGCAAGCTTTACCATATCGACAAAATCAGGATTACTGGTTGAACGACGATTCAAACTTTCAGTACAAAAAAATCGCCGTGCGATGCAAAGTGCCGCATCGCTCCGGCGCGCCATTTTTTCAATCGCAAATGATTGGAGCGTTTAGTCGAAAGCGCTATGCGCGCGTTGGAGTCGTCGTCAAGAACGTTCGCTATTTTGCACTGTTGACCAATCGTACAAACCGATCATCGAAGAATTGCGCGGGCTTGGCGGCTTTTGCTTCCGGAATGGATTCCGACAGAAAATCCAAAATGCCCTGAAGTCCCGGCTCGGAAGTGACAAGCTCGCGGCGAAAACCGGCTTTCTTATAAAACTCGTAACTTCGGTCGAGAACTTCTGGGTCGGTTTCCTTGGTGTACTTGCCGATCACTTTCATAGCGAAGGGCTTGTCCGCATAATAGCGCTCGATTCCCAGTCGTACGGCGCGCAGCAGCGGAACCAAGCGAGAACCAAGCTCGTCCATACGGCCGCGCCGGACGACGAGCCCAACGTTTTGGTAAGGGACATCGAGCAAACTGACCAGAGAGTGAAAACCGGACCGCTCGAGCAGAAAACTCGCCGGCGGCGAGCCTACGCCACCGACAATCTGGCCTGCGTAGAACGCAGCGACGATTTGCGGACTGCTGCCTAGCGGCCGGAGTTGAACATCCTTCGGTGTCAATCCCATTTTCTTTAGCGCGACGAGAGTGCCGTACGCTATGGGAGTAGCCGGTCGATCGGTGCCGACGATCGTGCCTTTCAATTGCTCGATCGTTTTGATTTCCGGGCGGGCATAGAAATCCCAGATCATCGTATTCAGTAAGCCGGCGATGAATACCACATCAATGCCGCGCAGCGAGGCAATAATAACGGGCGCGGCGGATACCTGCACAACATCGATTTCATTTGCGATCAAAGCGGGAATCGGGCTGCTCGACGACATCGACAACACCTCGATGTCCAAGCCTTCTTTTGCGAAGGCGCCAGTTTCTTTGGCCATCCAGACCGAAGCCATGGTTGCCGATGTGCTGAGATACGCGACCCGGAGCGGTCGTGGCCTCGCGCCGGTTTGAGCGCGGCTCGCAATCGGCTGGACGAACAGAATCAGAGCGACAAGCGTCGATGCGCCAGCGGCGTACGAAGCTCGACGGAAATTACCGAGCACGAGAAGCAACATGCATAACCTCACAGAAACGCGTGCGATGAGTGCCTGAGTAAAATAGGGCAGAGCTTTCTCTGGCGTCAAGCGCGGGCGAAGCACATCGCGTCACGAGCGACCAGCGATACAAACCGCACAAATCCGTCCTGCTTATTTGCGAAGTCCGGTCGAGATCCACGCCAAAAACAGTGGCTTTTGCCTGTGCGGGCGGGCACAAGCCTTGCGCTCCACCGCTGATAGTCATATTTCAACGGCAGGGGAGATCCGCTTACTGTAAACGATTTCGCGACTCGCTCGTCTACCACACATCTGCCGCGATAATCTCGGCTAGGAGGCGGATATGAAAGGTTTACCGATCACCATATTGGCGCTCGCTTTCGCGTTCTTTTCCTTGATGTCACTGCTCACTGCAGCGCGCCAATCGGACAGCACGAATGCGCTGTCCGCCGACGGCCCGCCCAGGGTTTCCGAAGTCGGGCTGCGCGTGACCTTTCAGCATCCATGATCGCAGAGAGATTCTCCTGGCCGCGACCGTACGAGTCTGACGAATCCTACGGGGTTGAGCGTACCGCCGGTCGATCGAGCAGCCGCTGCATCCAGGCTTTTACGTACGGTAAATCATTGCCGATGGTTGTCTGATACCGCTCTAACCGACAGAAAAACGGAATATAAGTTATGTCGGCGAGCGAATAATCCCCCGCAATATATTCACGATCGCGCATTTCCTGATCCAGGTTGTCCAAATAACCGCGCAGCTTTTCCTTCGATTTCTCGACTTCATAATCGTGAGCTATATAGCCGGCCGCTTGCTGCAAACGGGTGTTGCAGTAATCGATCCAGATACGTGCGCGTGCGCGCTGCAGCGGATCCTTCGGCAAAAGCGGAACGCCGGGGTACTTCTCTTCGAGATATTCGTCGATAATCGCCGACTCGTAAATCACGCCTTCGCCATCGACGAGCACGGGAACTTTTCCGTAGGGATTTAGCTCCAAGAGATCCTTCGGCTTGTTCTTCAGATTACACTCGATCAACTCATAGGTAATTCTTTTTTCTGCCAGGACAATCCTTGTCCTGTGGGCGTAGGGTCAAGGCTGATAAGAATAAAGTTTCATAGACTCTCCTTTCTTCAAATCACGCGTTTTTGCCGAATCGTTTCGTGTTGATGACGGCGCGGCGGTGCGTCCCGTCGCCGATTTTTACACCGTGATCGTTGGTGGCGGAAATCGAATAGAGAATTTTATTCTCGTGCATTTCCAAGACTTTTGCCGTGACCGTCACGCTTTGACCGATTTTGGTCGGGGCACGATGATGCACGTCGACGTGAATTCCTACCGTCTGTTCATCAGGGTCCAAGTAGGGTTCTGTCAGATCGACGCAGGTCCGTTCCATCAAACCGATCATCGCCGGAGTGGAAAAAATATCGGCCTCCAACTGACGCGCGCGCATCTCCAGAGTCGTTTCGTAGGTGTGCGTTCGGGTGACGCCGGCAGGCGGCGCGGCTTTCATGGTGAGACTATACGAAAGCCCATACCCGGTCTGCAACACTGATCTCCGGATTGCTCAAACTTGTGATCCCTATTTGAATTCATGCTATGTGATATGAAGCACAAGGAGCTTGAAATGTTGTTGCCGTTTCGCGAACACCTCGATTTCGGACCTACGCCCTACGATTTGTTGCAGGCCCAAGAAGGCATCCCGATCGTCAAAGGCAACGTAATCGCCGATGTAAATACTCTCGCTCTCGGCCGTTGGCAGCGCATGGGCGCCTACGGCTGTTATCTCAATCTGTCCAATCAGCAGCAAACCGATGCCTACGTATGCGAAATTTTTCCGGGCGCGGAGACGCTGCCCCAACGACATCTGTTCGAGGAGATTATCTATGTCGCAAAAGGGCGTGGCGCAACTTCGGTGTGGCAAGACGGTACTGGCAAGGTGACGTTCGAATGGGCTTCAGGAGCGATTTTCGCGATTCCGTTGAATTCCTCGTACATTCACTACAATGGCTCGCGGGATGAACCGGTTCGGCTCTTCGGTGGGACGACCTGCCCGCGCATGATCAACATCTTTCATAACGAGGAGTTTATCTTTCGCAATCCGTTCAACTTCCGTGATCGGTTTCACGAAGGGGAAGAGTTTCTCCGTTACAACAAACACATGGCGGATCGATATTGGGAAACCAACCTAGTGCCGGATGTCAACGAATTCTCCCTCGACGACTTTCCGATGAAAGGCAAGGGCGTGAAGCACATGCGCTTCAGTTTGGCCGATACGACCTACGGCTGTCATGTTTCCGAATTTCCGCCGGGATCGCGCAGCACGTTCCATCGGCACGGGCCCGGAGCGGTGATCATCATCACCGAGGGCGAAGGTTACGTGATGCTGTGGAAAGACGGCGAAGCGCGCCGGCGGCACGATTTCAAAGTGGGAACCGTCTATTCGCCCGACGATTTGATGTGGCACGGCCACTTCAATACCGGCAACTCGACGATGCGCCACTTTGCAATGCGCGGCGATAGTCCGAAGTATAGTCACGATCGTTTTCGCAATCCGCTATGGACGATGATTCCCATGGAAGACGAGCCGGCGGAAATTCATCGGGAATACGTGCAGATTCTGCGTGAGAAAGGCGTGCAAGCGGCGATTTCCGTCGTCGAAGATTGAAAAGAAAAATATTTCACCGCTGAGGCGCAGAGAAGACAGAGGGAATTTCTCTGCGTGCTCCGTGGCTTTGTGGTGATTTGCGAAAATTTTCCCAACAGGAGGTTGTATGGTCAACTGTCCGGTCATCGACGCTGATGGGCATGTGTTGGAAAAAGAGCGTTACATTCGAAAGTACCTGGAGTCGCCGTGGGACAAACGCTCGACGGCGCTCCGGACCCGGGATCAACCCTGGGATGCAAACCTGTTCGATAGTTTTGAAATGGCCGTGCGGTGGGAGGAGTTGAGTCCCAGGGAACAGATCGACGAATGGCATCGCATTATGGACCGCGAAGGAATGGAGAAGGCGATTTGCTTTCCGACCGGTTCGGGCAATGTTTCGAAAATCCAGGAGCTACCTTTTCAACTCGCGATCGCGAGAGCGTGTAATACTCACTTCGCAAAAGAGTTCAACGCACTATCGGACCGCGTGAGCTGCGTCGGTGTTTTGCCGCTGCGCGATCCGAAAACCGCGGCCGAGGAATTGCGGCGCGGTGTTACCGAGTTGGGATTGAAAGGGTTCGAAATCCTGCCCATGGGCTTGCCGATGGGGTTGGGGAGCACGTTCTATGATCCGGTATACGCGGAAGCGGAAAAGTTGGGCGCCGTGATTGGCATTCACGGTTCCCGCAGCAATTCGCACGAGATCGGCGCGGCTGTGTTGTCGACTTTTGCCGAAGTGCATTCGTATGCCTTCACCGTGGGTTTGCTGCTCCAATTCACTCATGTGGTTTGTCAGGGTGTGCCGGTGCGATTTCCCAATCTTAAGCTCGCGTTTCTGGAAATCGGCGCGACCTGGCTGCCCTACTATCTCGATCGTCTCGATGAGCACTGGGAAAAGCGCGCGAAGCACGAGATGCCGTTACTCAAAGACAAACCCAGTGACTTGGTACGAAAAGCGAAAATATACTTCAGCCTAGAGTCGGGGGAATCCCTGCTCCCCGAGTCGATAAATTACCTCGGGGCTGAACATTTTCTATACGCTTCGGATATTCCGCACTGGGACAACGAATTTCCCGGTAATCTTCGCGCTTTGAGAAATCACCCCCGGATCTCCGATAGCGATAAGGAAAAAATTCTTTACAGAAATGCCAAGGAGCTGTTCGGTTTATAGAAATCGCGTCGACAAAGCAGAAAGGAATACGAGGTGCGTTATCTCCGCCCCATGCTCCCGCTTAGATTCACGGCGGTGTTGTTAATATTATTGACCTGCAGCGCTGCGTCGGATTCCTTGGCAGCGGAGAAGCTCGTCGCGCTTTACTCCTCGCACGCGGTTCCGTATTCGATGCCATGGGTCGCGGAGGAACTCGGCTTATTCAAGAAATACGACCTCGATTTCGGTTTCGTTTATATTCCGTCCTCATCGACCGCGACGGCCGCGATCCTGGGAAACAATGTCGAGGTGGGTTTCGTGGGCGGCATAGGCATCGTGAATGCGTATGCCGGCGGGGCTACGGACCTGTGCTTCATCGGCAGCATCAAAAACATTATGACTCAAAGCATTCTCGCCAAGCCGAACATCACCAGCCTCGAGCAGCTTCGCGGCAAACGAATCGGCGTGACGCGGATCGGGAGCAATACGCATTTTTTCACCGTCCAGGCGTTCCGGCGTGCCGGCATGAATCCGGATAGAGACATCACGTTCATTCAAACCGGCGGGGATAATGAAACTTTGGGTGCGTTGGCATCCGGCAGGGTGGAGGCGGCGGCCATGTTACCGCCGACCGACGGGAGGGCGATCGCTCTGGGATTCCGATACGTCGTTTTTGGACCGGATATCGCGATACCCTACGCTGCTTCGACGATTACCACCCGCCGGTCGGTGATCGCCAAGCGCGGCCCGGTGATTGGGCGGTTCATGCGCGCCATGGCTGAGGCATCCAAAACCATGCATCGAGACAGGGAACTGGTTTATCGAGTTCTCGAAAAAAAGCTCCGCATTACCGATCGGGCGATCGTCGATGCAAGCTATACGATCGAAATGAAAGTGATGGAACCGCGCCTCGATCTCAAGGCGGCGGCGATTCAGCCGATGATCGAAGAAGTTGCCAAGATCAATCCGCGCGCCAGCGACATCAAGCCGCAGGATCTCATGGAGCGTCGCTACTTGGGCGAGATGGAGAGCAGCGGGTTCTTCAATCAGGTCTGGAACGACAAGCGCTAACGCTTCGTTGCGGTTCAGAACGAGCTGGGCTGAAGAAAAATATCGCCGCTCTGGCCGCTGGCGATGCGCAAAATTCTCTGCCGCTCCGGCATGATGACGACCGCGGCTTCCGAAGTTCCACCGCCGCAAATGCCGCTGGTTGCGGTGGCAACCACGCTGTGCTCGCCGAGAGCAACGAACAGCTCGACTTTCTCCGCGGGTCTGAGATCGGCAACCGGCACGGCATCCACAAAGACGCGGATCGTACACGCCGATCCCATGAAGCCGCTGTCGCGCTTGACGACAAGGCTGCCTGAATTTGAAGTTCCAGTTAAGAATTGCCGCGCCAAAACCCGGGATTCCGGCACTGCGGCGGTTTGATTGAGCGTCAACGGCGTCGTCGCACAAGCGGTAAGCGACAAGAGAAGCGTGATCAAAGCTAAATTACGCATAATACCTCCCGCAAAAACCGGTCCGTACGATATTACAGCGTGGCTTCTTGTGCAAAGCGGATACGGGAGCATATGTGAATCGCCACTAATCAAGCAAACGTTTAGGCAGGACCTCGATGTGTAACGTTGATATAACTTCAGGACTGAGCCCTGTCCGTTTTGCGATTCGGGCAAGCATCAGCGGACCAATTTCCTCATTGTCATGAAGCGCAAACACAAAATCTGCCTATCCAGGACGCGAAAGTGTACGGTGAGAACCGGACTGTCGCTTCACAATCCAGCGAATGCGAAGGAGAGCGGCTAAGACACGTCGGGCGCGGGTGCTCGACCACTGAGTCATGCGGCGGCAAAAGAGATACTGACGAGTTCGGGGCCAGCTTCGCCGTGTTCAAGACGGTCGGCTACGACTCGAAGAGCCAATGCTTGAACCTTCGCCTTCGCCTCCGCCGGCGTGTTCCCATAACCGTCTAACGTTTTGGGTAAGCCGCTCTGTCGGTCTTAAACCAAGAGTTCGGCGCCCAAAACCCAACTAGGCACAATCCGTCATTAAGGCTTTAAACCATCGAAACAGGTTGTTTCGAAGTTCTTTACGGCCTTAGTCCCAGAAAGTGTTCCCAACCGACCATCAATATATCCGCCGATCGCGCAGTTGATCCCAAAGCCAGTATTATTCACTGTCTGTTCGGTCTTATTCGGCTCATCCCGTCTCTCGCTGTCTTCACTTCCCAGCGTCACACCGGAGTTGTGACTAACGTTGATCGCATCTCCGGCGTTACCATTGATCGTATTGTTTGCGACGTACGCTTGAGAGCTACGGTTGATCCAGACCCCGTTGCCTTTGTTGTTGCCAATCGTGTTGCCCACAATCCAAGCAGTTGAGGACCGCCACACGGTAACGCCATGACCGCCATTGGCTTGAATTATGTTTGGGCTAATGTCATTACCCGTCAGGCCACTAAGGCCAATGCGGGCCGCGGAGTTTTCCCTGACTACTACCCCGGAATCTCGATTATTTCGAACCGTGTTCTTGGTTATCAAACCAAAACTGTTCCGATCCAAAACGATTCCTGTTCTTGCAAGTTCGACAACGTTGTTATCGATCTCTACCGTGCCGCTAGCGATATGGATACCGTCTCTTCCTGGACCTTGAATCACATTTCCCTCAATCTGGGCCGTGCCACTTCCGTCGACCCTAATGCCATCCTGTCCTCCCGAAATGCTGAACCGCTTTATGACGGTCCCCTGGCCCCGCACAAGAACAGCACCTTGTTTCGCATCTGGCGCTTTGATTGTCGCTTTTCCCTGACCGTCGATGGTGATTCGTTGGATTTCTTGGTGTACGAGGATGTTTTCGTTACATGTTCCCACAACTTGCAGGATATCTCCTGGTTTAGCGTTATCGACCTTTGGCTGCAGTTTATCTCCGGCATTACAGTCGACGGTTAGTGTGGCCGCCTCTCCTAATATTGGAACAAGCCAAATGATCGCTACCAAGCCCACCCCAGCCGTATATCACCTTTCTCTTCATCGCTTCCATGACGGCTCCTTTATGCTGCGACACAACTCCTGCCTAACGAATCAGGCTGAGAGGACGAGACCAGCGAGCGTAGCGAGCAGGTCGAAGATCCTTCTCAAGCCGATCGTTAGGAAGCAGCCCAGGATCATACGTCAAAGGCATCTGTGTGATCAGCCGGATTCAGAAGTACGACCCGATCCCACGAGTGTGCAATCGAGACAGATTTTCGAAATTGCTGCCGATCGAGATCGTCAAGGCGAAATCCTATATGGTCAGTCAGCACGAGCCACCATTCAGGGTACCGCGACTGCAGCTTTTTAACCTTCCGTGTCTTCTCGGCAATGCACAGCGGTATATTCGTAGAAAGCTCGCTCAGTACCATCCCACCACTTTCGCCGTCCATGGACCCTCCGATCCTAAAGAACGTGGCAAGCGGCTTAGAGGCGGGAAAAACTGAAATGGAGAAGCCACCATCGAAATCGATATCTTGTCGATTACGGCTCGGTGCGTCTCTGAAATTTGCCAGCCAACTTGCGAGCTTCGGCCCGGCGGTCCTCCAGTTTTCAATCGGTCGTTGAAAACGTAGGAAAACGAACCAACTCGGCTCCGCGCCTCGTGCCGCTCCCCAAACTTTCGAGGAGCTTCTGAAAGCGCTGCATGAGAGGTATTGCAGTTTGTTCAAGTGGGCGCGGCTGGCCACTACTGTGCTCATGATGAAGAAGCCGCGTCACCTCGACCGCGATGCGACCGTTCAGGACAAAATCCGGAGGTATGTTACCGTCTGGTTCATGCACAATATCGGTGAAACCCAGATGCCGTAGGTATTTCTCAACATGAGCCTCGGCCGCATCCATCGGTATTCTCCTGTCTGGCTAACTATTTAGTTATACAGATCCGTATATCACGAGCCCTGGTTTTACAGAGTTTCCTGCAGCAACT
>AR_comb_assmDRAFT_10587863_pt1 | contig 12070 bp, 8 predicted proteins | sample ArasoioldDNA_FD_10543 | JGI IMG/M metagenome (IMG submission 10543) | reverse complement strand
GTGCGCTCCTGATCGAGCACGTTGCGCTGGCTGAGGCTGGTATCGACCAACAGACCGAGCGTGAGCGGCAGGTTGCTCTCGCGTGAGAAGTACTTGATGCTTTGCGGCCGTCCATCTTCCTGAAGGAGGAAGTCATCCTTGGACAGGTTCTGCACGATGCTGCCATGCTTATCGCGCACAGTCACCGGAAGGTTCACAACCTTCACATCCACGGCGATGCTCGGATCCTGACTCCAGAGCGATGTCTGAATGGAGAGCAAACCCGCGAGCAGCACACCGAGGCAGCGATAGATGGATTGCCTCACCGCGAGTGCTCGTTTTGGATGGAAACGCTTAATCACCCGAAAGGGAACCAGACTGAGGGCGCAGCGGAGCGGCGGCGCACAGCAATGAGATTGCTGGCACGGCTAAAAAAGTTGCCCGCGCCTCGTTTAGTGCACACAAACTCGACATCTCTTACAAAGCTTTACTCTTTCGCACCGTGAAATGTATCCGTGAGTGCGCGAGGTTCCTTGAAATGAAAAGGCGGCCCGGAGGCCGCCTTTGCTCTGCTTCGCGATTGCCTAGAAGCGGTACATCAAGCCGGTGTTGATGCGGACGTTGTTCTTGTCGGTGAAGCTGTTGAAGCGGAGCAGCATCCAGTCGACCTGAATGGCGCGCACGGCCAGCTTCTTCTTGCCGAAATCGACACCGCCGCCGAACATCATAGCGAGGCCGCCATCGCCGTATGATCCCGCGCCTGCGTGAGCGCCGCCAAACAACGCGTGGGCAAAGGGTGCCGCACTGCCTTTCCGCACCGAGACCATTGGGCCGCCCGTGAACGTGTACAGATTCGAGCCCGAGCCATAGACGCCGCTGAAATCACCGGTCACGCCCAGCCAGCGGGTGATGTAGAAGTTCGCCGCGCCGTTCCATCCACTCCCGTGCCAGCCACCATCGGTGCTCGTGAACTGATAACCACCGTAGACTTCCGGCTTTGGAATTTCCTGAGCTGCTCCCACGATCGAGATCATGCCGATCAACACAGCAATACCAATGAACTTTCGCATCCCTTCTCCTCCATGAATGGCGCGAGTGTTTTGCCCTTACAAGCTGCCGCAACTGCAAATCGATTGCAGCGCCGCGGCCGAGCGGGGAAGTCCCACACACTGCCGCTTGCTCGCACCAAGTGCTGAGAGAAATGTTCGACTACCCCCGCAGCGCGGACAAGTGACCGAAGAAAACCCTGGAATGACCCATGGAAGTTTGCCGATCGTCCTTTGGTAACCCAGAAATCCGTGACATGAGAGGCGGCACGACGCAGTCAGACGGAGAAATGCGGTATCGGAAGCGGTCCTCCGATCATTCGAGAGAAAGGTTAGTTCTTCTTGCCGCCGGCGCTCGTCTTCGGGCCGCTGCCATTCCCGTTGAAAAAGTGAACGAGGGCCTGTCCGGTGTAGGACTTCTTTACGCGGGCAACTTGCTCGGGCGTACCGTGGGCAATCACGCGTCCACCATCCTCGCCGCCTTCCGGACCGAGATCGATGATCCAGTCGGCGTTGCGGATCACGTCGAGGTTGTGCTCGATGATGATGATAGTGTTGCCGAGGTCAGTCAGGCGGTGCAGTACGTCGAGCAGTTTCTTAACGTCGTCGAAGTGCAGTCCGGTGGTCGGTTCATCAAGCAGGTAGAGCGTTTTTCCGGTCTGCCGCTTGGAGAGTTCGCGAGCCAGCTTGATGCGTTGCGCCTCTCCACCGGAGAGCGTGACCGCGGACTGGCCCAGATGCACATAGCCGAGGCCGACATCGACGAGGGTTTGCAGCTTCTGCTTCACCTGCGGAATGTTCTCGAGGATTTGCAGAGCATCGGCCACCGGCGTTTCGAGTACGTCCGCGATCGAGTAGCCCTTGTACTTCACGCTCAGCGTCTCGTGGTTATAGCGGCGGCCGTTGCAGACCTCGCATAACACGTAGACATCCGGCAGAAAATTCATCTCGATGCGACGCTGTCCTTCGCCCTGGCAGGCTTCACAGCGCCCGCCGGCCACGTTGAATGAAAAACGGCCCGGCTTGTAACCACGCTCGCGCGATTCCGGAAGCATGGCGTAAAGGTCGCGGATCTGGGCGAACACTCCGGTGTAGGTGGCGGGATTCGAGCGGGGCGTGCGCCCAATCGGCGACTGGTCGATGCGGATGACTTTGTCGATGGCTTCGGCACCGCTGATCGACTTGTGCTGGCCGGGTTCTTCGCGCGAGCGATACAACTGGCGAGCCAACGCGCGATACAGGATGTCATTCACCAGGGTGGATTTTCCGGAACCGGAGACGCCGGTCACAACCGTCATCACACCGAGCGGGAAGGTGACGTCGATGTTCTTGAGATTGTTTTCGCGGGCGCCCTGGACGGTGATGTTGTTGCCATTGGTGTGACGCCGCTCAGAGCGCATGTCGATGCGGACGCGGCCTGAGATGTAGGCCCCGGTAAGCGAGTCGGGCTCACGCATGATCTCCGCGGGCGTACCATGCGCCACCAGACCGCCTCCGTGCCGGCCGGCTCCCGGTCCAAGATCGATCACGTAGTTTGCGCGGCGGATGGTTTCTTCATCGTGCTCGACCACGAGCACCGTGTTGCCGAGGTCCCGAAGATCTTCAAGAGCAGCAAGGAGGCGATCGTTGTCACGGTGATGCAAACCAATTGACGGTTCGTCGAGAACATAGAGCACGCCGCGCAGCTTCGAGCCAATCTGTGTCGCCAGCCGAATGCGCTGTCCTTCGCCGCCCGAGAGCGTAGCAGCGGAACGCGACAGCGAGATATAGCCGAGTCCGACGGCGTGGAGAAACTGGAGTCGCTCGACAATTTCGTGGACGATGCGCCCTGCAATGATTTCTTCCCGCCCGGCCAGTTTGATCGTCTGGGCCATTTCCAGCGCGCGAGAGACCGGCAAGCTGGTGAAGTCGGCGATCGAGATGCCATTCACCTTGACCGCGAGACTTTCAGGGCGCAAACGTTTGCCGTGACACGTGGGACACTCAGTCGCCGACATGAAATCTAGCAGCCACTCGCGGTATGTATCGGAAGCCGACTCTTCGAGATTCTGTTTCAAGTGGCCAAGGATGCCCTTGAATCCCGTCTTGCCGCCGCGACCGGCTTCGCCGTAAAGCAGGAGGTTCTGAATCTTGTCGGGAAATTTCTCAAAAGGCGTGGCGAGATCGATGCCGTAGGCAGCAGCGGTGAGCTGCAACATATGCTGCAAGTTTTGCGAGCCCGAACCGGGACCGAGGCCGCCGTCCAGCAAAGGTTTCGACCAATCCGAAATGACCTTCGCGGGATCGAAGTCATACTTGCTGCCCAGCCCATGGCATTCCGGGCAAGCACCGTATGCGCTATTGAACGAGAATGAACGGGGTTCCAGTTGCGGCACGTTGATCCCGCAATCAGGACAAGCCAGGCGCGATGAGTAGAGCGTCTCTTCGCCACCCACGACTGCGACCTGTACTAGACCTCCAGCCAGCTTCATGGCGAGGTTCACGGAATTTTCGAGCCGGTGCTCGATTCCCGACTTTACGAGCAGGCGGTCGATGACGACTTCAATGGTGTGGTTCTTGCGCTTATCGAGATCGATTTCGTCTTCAAGATTGACCAGTTCGCCATCGACCCGGGCACGCGTAAAGCCGTGCTCGACCAGCTTCTCCATCTCCTTCTTGAACTCGCCCTTGCGGCCCCGGACGATGGGCGCCATCACCATGACCCGGTCTTCGGGCGTTAGCGACATGACTCGCTGTACGATCTGCTCGGCGGATTGCCGGGTGATTGGTCGTCCGCATTTGGGGCAGTGCGGGATTCCGATCGAAGCATAGAGCAGGCGAAGGTAGTCGTAGATTTCAGTAATCGTTCCGACCGTCGAGCGCGGGCTGCGGCTGGTGGTTTTCTGCTCGATGGAAATCGACGGGCTGAGGCCGTCGATGGCATCGACATCAGGCCGCTCCATCTGGTCGAGGAACTGGCGGGCGTAAGCGGACAGGGTCTCGACGTACCGGCGCTGGCCCTCGGCGTAGATGGTGTCGAAGGCGAGGGAGGATTTGCCAGATCCGCTTAACCCGGTAATCACAGTCAGCGTGTTACGCGGGATGTCGACATCGATGTTTTTCAAGTTGTGCTGGCGTGCGCCACGCACAGAAATTTTAGTAATCGCCATGAACCAACCGACAGTAATGGCCTTTAGTGGCCTTCCGTAATGTGGACGGGTCCCCTGATTTGAAGGAAAGTGAAAGTGCGCAGTTCTACATAGGTATCTTATCGGTCAACACTGGCAAGCGTCAACGCGGGTAGAGTGAGGGCAGCGCGGACAAGCTGAAGTTGTGGTGACGAGAAGGTCCGGTAGAGTGCAGATGACAAATGTAGTTAGGGCGGGCCGATCTTGAACGCGTTAGTGGCATCTCTCATCCTGATTCTCACCGTGGTCGTTTCCTTGGCATTGGGTGTTATGACAGCAAGCTGGCTGGTGCAGACCGTGCTTTTTGCATTCGGTCATCGGCCGGAGCGGCAGGCGCCGCAGGTCCTCATACCCAGCCAGACTCACGGCGACTGATTCCCAGTCCTCGCCGGCGTTTGGGCGAACTCGCCACGGCATTTCCGAAACAACTGTCCCCTTTCGTCTCTATCACCTCGACATTCGGTGTTGAGTTGTCTAGCGGTCCGGTGTGGACACGCGTCGAGACGAATCCCTTGATCCAGGGAAGCTAACGAGATTTCGAGCGGCTATTGTTCGGGGGCGTTGGCAGTCGGGGGCTGGGCCGGGATTCCGTTGGGATAGATCATCTGTTGCTGCCCGGCGGGTGGAACCGGCTCTCCACCCTGAGCCTGTCCGGGGGGCTGGGCCAATTGCTGTTGGCGCTGCAGTTCTTGCAGGAGTTGCTCAGGCGTCTTGGGAGTTTGGGCCCCGTTCTGATTCTGTTGATCGCCCTGCTGATTTTCGTCGGCCTGATCGGCGTTCGCGTCGTCGGCGGTGTCAACCGCGTCTTCGGATTGACCTTCAGCGGAGGCAGCATCAGCATCGTCGCCATTCTGCGGTTGCGCCCCAGTGTTCTGCATTTGCGCGTTGGGCATCGGGCCGAAGCGATTTGTGATTGGGGTCGGTGCGGGGGCTGGCGGGGGCGTAGCAACTGCGGAGACCGTTTCTGGTCCAGCTTTAGAGGTCAATACGATCCGCTGAATCATCATGGGATCGGTCGGCGAGCCGAGCATCACATAGTTGAAATGCGAGCCGTTCAGAAGCTTCGCCAGCACATCGCGCGCCGGACCGGGACCAAGGTCAGTCACGACACGATCGTTCGCGCCAGCAGGAATTTCGACCTCGGCGCCCGTCTCTTTGCGGACCGCGCGCAAGACATCTCCCAAGGTCGAATTGTGCGCCACAATACTGAGCTGCCCCGCATGATAGGTGACTTCGGGAGGAACCGCCGGAACTTGATCGAGCGGAAGTTGATTCAGTGTTGCGGGCGTGTACGGCGGAAGTGGCGGCTCGGTCTGCTTCTTCTTGGCATGTTTACGGGCGGGAGGCTTCTGCGCGTCGGCGAGCGAGAGGGGGGAGAGGCAAACGGTTGCTACAAGTAGAGCGGGAACGAGTTTCCAAAGAGGTTTCACAGCAATCACCACCCGCCAGGGCCCTTCCCCAGAGGCCTATCTTAGCACCATTTCCAATGGCTCCGGGGGAAGCGCGATCTCCAGAAAATCATGTAGGCCGACTGCCTCGCGCTCGGAATGGGGGTACAATCCACTCGGGTCGCGGTGGCGTGTCACTGCCGACGAGGTGCTTCCGGCCCCTATTTCGAGAACGCGAATATGCTTTTCTCTTGCGCCAGGAAAGTGTGGTTTCGCGGGTGCTTACTCGCGCTTTTGGTGGTTGGCCCGCATGTAGCGCAGGCCCAGACCTGCCTAACCAGCGAAGACATGGATGCTGCGACTCGCGGGAGCCTGGAGGCGGTAGGGCGAAAGTTCTTCGATCTGACCGCCCGTGGTGCAAGCGGCGAGCTGCAGGCGGCGTCCATTCCTAGCGTGGCCGCGAACTTTGCGGGCATTGCCAGTGCCGTAAAGGAGAGCGAGCCGAATCTGGCCGGATCGACTGGCACGGTGCGGCCTCCCTATCAGTTGACCCTCGATGGCAAGGATCCGGTGCCGCGGGCGGAGTTCCTTTGCGGTGTCTTTGGCAAGAGCGGCCAGACGGCGAACAGCGCGGTGTTTGTGCTGCCGAACCTGCCGCCCGGCGAATACGCGGTAGTCATTACAGAATCGGCGGGCAAGGTTCCATTTACGGTGTCGTTCGTACTGCAGAAAATTGGAAGCGATTGGAAACTCGGGGGCTTTTACGCGAAGCCGGCACAGCTTGCCGGCCACAATGGGCAGTGGTTTTGGGATCGGGCGCGTGATTTCAAAGCAAAAGGGAAGAATCGCACTGCGTGGCTCTACTATTTGCAGGCGCGCGATCTGTTCTCGCCCGTTCCGTTCATGAGCACGATGATGACCGACAAGATCTACGACGAGTCTCAACCGTTGCAGCCCACTGATCTGCCCGCCGCGGGGAACAACGTCGATCTTACCGGGGGTGGCAAGACTTACCGGCTAAACGGGATATTTGCGGTTGGCGTGGGCGAGGATCTCGATCTGGTGGTGAAGTATGAGAGTCCCAGCGTCTTGAACACGCAGCAGGCGTATCAGGACAATGTGGCACTCATCAAAGCGCTGCTGGCGAAGTTCCCCGAGTTGCGCGACGGATTCAACGCGATTATCGCGCGGGCGACGGAGCCGTCCGGGAAAGATTATGGAACGCTGCTGGCCGTGAAAGATGTGCCGTAGATTCTCTTACTGCTGGTTCAGGACGCATTCGCGCGGATCTTTATCCTCACGCAAGCCTAGAAATACCGGAGCCCGCAACTTGGGGCCGCCCTCGTCAGTAGAGTGCGTCCATTCGGAAAACTCGATTTGCGCAACGAGCTTGGGCTCCACCCAGTGCGGGCGGCTGAGGCTTTCAACTTTTCCGGCAAAGGGAGACTTGTCGGTCTGCAGTTCTTTCAATCGCTGCCAGACGGCTTTGAGCGTGACTTGGTTGAAGCCGCTTCCCGCTTGGCCCACATGCATCAATCGCCCTTGAGGATCGTAGAGCCCTAGTACGATCGAGCCAAAGTACTGACGGGAGCCATCCGGATCGGTGTATCCGCCAATGACGCATTCGAGTTGATGGCGGATTTTGATCTTCAGCCATTCCCGACTGCGACGTTCTTCGTAACAGCTGTTGGCGCGCTTCGCGACAATGCCCTCGAGTCCGTGACCGCGTGCTGTTTCAAAAAGCGCCAGGCCTTGTCCGGCGACATGCTCTGATATGCGGACCAGACTGTCGGAGGGAATCTTGAGAGTGGTAAGCAGTTGCTTGCGGAGGGCCAGGTCGACGCGGCGCAGATCATAACCGTCGAGGTAAATGAGATCGAACAAGTAGTACTGGGTGGGAATCTCGCGATTCGAGCCAACGCGGCGTCCATATGCGCGAACCCCGGTGCGCTGCTGCATCAGGCTGAAGGATGGTCGGCCTTGTTCGTCGAGCGCAACGATTTCGCCGTCGAGGATCGCATTTTTCAGTCCCAGTTCTTTGCCCATCTCGGCGAGTTCTGAGAACTGGTGAGTGAGGTCGTTGTGATTGCGCGAGACGAGGCGCGTCCTCCCATTCTCGATGAAGACGATCGCGCGGTACCCATCCCATTTGATTTCAAAAAGCCACTCTGGATCGTCGAAGGGCTGCTCGGTGGAGGTTGCGAGCATCGGTTGAATGCGGGTGGGCATGGGGGCGCGCCGGATACCGGGGAGATCTTGCAGGGCGCTTGAGAGTGTTGGGTTTGCGGGCGCTGTCTTGGGACTTTGTTTACGCGGAGGCAGGACCGCGGATCCGACGGAGGCCGCCTGACTTCGGGCGGCTGGGGGGAGTGCCAGTGTCAGGCGCTGCGCTTCAAGCTGCCCTTTGCCGTTTTTTTTTCCTTGGTGGCTTTCGCCGAGGCAGGGTTGGATTTCGCTTTTGCCTTCTTCGGTTTCTGGTTCTCTTCCGCCTTCTTACCTTCTTCGTTCTGGCGCTGCTGGGCGCGTTGTTTATCGAACTTGGCGACGGCATCGGCGAGCCACGCGGCTTTCAAACGGCCGCGGCCGGCGGGACGGCTGCTGGTCCACTGATTTGATTGCTCGTCGCCACCGATGTCATCCATGGTGCGCTTAGTGAGAACCGAGGTGTCGTACTGTTCGGCGTCGAAACCGTCGACCACGAATTCGTCTTTCTTCTTGATGAGCAACCATTCATTGCCTTTGCTGCCCGGGCGGCGTGCTTTCATGTGGACCAGAGCGAAGTCGCCTTTCAGGCGCTGCCCGTTCAGACGAAATTTCAGATCGCCTTTGGCGAGCATGGTTCGAGCTTCTTCGTCGCTGGCCGGAACGTACTTGCCATCGACCAAGGTGGCAGAAAGCGGTTGCCATGTTCCGACATCCCACACCATGACTGTACCAGCGCCGTAGTTGCCTTCAGGAATGGTGCCTTCGAAATCGAAATAGGAGACCGGATGATCTTCGACCATCATCGAGAGACGCTTGTCGGATGGATCGAGAGACGGGCCTTTGGGCACGGCCCATGACTTGAGGACGCCATCGAGTTCGAGGCGGAAGTCGAAGTGCAAACGCGTCGCGCGGTGCTCCTGGACGACGAAGCGGTGCCCGGTTTTCTTGGGCAGGCTGGGGGGTGGTTCAGGCGTCTGATCAAACTGGCGCTTTCGCTTGTACTCTTCGAGAGCCATAGCGGCCCTATTGTAGCGGTGGACCGCGTTCAAGACCAATCGATCCAATTTTGCAGAACACGCAAAAACGCCGGGTACTCGAAAGCACCCGGGGTCGTCAGGAGGAGGGCTTGCGGTTGAAAATCTTACTGTGGAATCAGAGATTCGAGGGCCATGCGATTCGGGATGACCAGGGTGGCGCCGGCCTGCTCGATCAGCCGTTGTTTCTTGAATCCGGCCATGAGGCGCGTCACGGTTTCGCGGGACGTGCCGATCATTTGCGCCATCTCTTCGTGAGTGAGGCCGAGCTTCATCTTGATGGGAGCTAAGGGGGAAGCGTTTGGATCGATCCAGCCAATCAAAAGCCGTGCAAGCTTCTCGCTGGCTGATCCAGAGAGCATGAGGTTGCGGATCTCGCGGCAGGTCGAGTTGTAATCAAAACTGATCTGCTGCGTGACCCAGAGAGCGAGTTCGCCATGGCTGCGCATGCTGGCGATTAGATCACTGCGTCGAATGAAGGTGATCTCGCTGTATTCCTGGGTTTCTGCCGTGACTTCATAGTCGCGGCCGCACACGGCAGAGGCCACGCCGAGTGCTTCGCCCGGGGCGGCGAGCCGGAGGATCAGGGTACGGCCATCGCGCGCACAAACCGACAGCTTCACCCGGCCCCGTCGCACGATATAAACGCCGCGCGGAGCCTCGCCCTCAGCAAACAGGATTGCGCCTTCGGGATAGCTCGTGGTCAGCATCAGGTGCTGCAGGGACTGCGTGGCGGCGGGCGACATGTTCGCGAACAGCGGTGCCGTCTCCGTGTGGTGGAAAGCTTGTTTGGCTGCGCTTTGCATTTGTCTTCTCCTCCCGACACAGCCACTAAGGCACACCGCGTACCAATCGTGGCGGGCGCAGAGCCTTAGTAGGGTCGGGTCTATAAGTGGCTGAGGGCAGGTCATTTACGGGGAATGCCGGGATGGCGGCAGGTCTATCCTCCGACTGGCTGAGGGATGGGGGTGGGTTTTTTGGCACAGTAATGTGTGATCTCAATCACCGGTTACTAGTGATGGCGAGGGCGGGCCGGTCTTAATTGGCAGGAGCAATGGCTTTGAGCAAGGCTGCGCGGGTAAACGGTTTCTCCAGCAGGGTGATGCCGTCACGGAGAAAGTCACGTTCACCAATCAATTCGCCCGTATAGCCCGACATATAGACGACGCGCAGGCCACGGTGCTTACGGCTGAGCTCAGCCACGAGTTCCGGGCCACTCATGCCACGCATCACCACATCGGTGAGAACGACATCGATGGCGTTCTCGTGCGCATTGAGACTTTCCAGGGCAGACTTTCCGTCGGACATAGCGATCACGCGAAAGCCGTGTTCCTCCAAAAGCTGGCGGGTGAGGTCGCGCATGATGTCGTCGTCTTCGACCAGGAGAACGGTTGCTCCGGATGTCTGGAAGGGTTCTGCGGCTGGCTCGGCGGGGGACTCGATGCCGAGCTTATGATCGACGCACGGCAGATAGATCTTGAAGGTTGTGCCGCGTCCGGGTTCGCTATAGACCCAGACGTGTCCGCCCATATGTTTGACCAGGCCGTAGACAGTGGCCAACCCCAAGCCTGTCCCCTTGCCAATTTCTTTGGTAGTGAAGAAAGGTTCGAAGATACGGGTGAGGATGGATTGTTCCATACCGGCGCCATTGTCGCTGACGGCGAGAATGACGTACTTGCCTGGGATCATGGGCGGGTGTTGGCGTGTGAAGGCCTCGTCGAGCTGGAGGCTGTTGGTTTCGAGGATAAACCGACCGCCATGGGTCATCGCATCGCGCGCGTTCACCGCGAGGTTCACAATGATCTGATCGAGCTGGCCGGGATCGACTTCAATGACGGCCGAATTCGGCCGTGGAACAATAACGATCTCGACGTCCTCTCCCATTAGAGGGCGTAGGAGTTTGGTGATGTCCTTGAGGTGGTCGTTGAGATCGAGGATCTGCGGTTGCGCAGCTGGCGTGCGGCTGAATGCCAGGAGTTGGCGAGTCAAGCCGGCTCCGCGATCTACCACTTTGCGAATGTTGCCGATGAGTTCAATTGCGGGAGCCTTGTCATCGACGCGATCTCGCAAGAGGTCAGTACAGGCGCTGATAATTCCGAGGATATTATTGAAGTCGTGCGCCAAGCCTCCGGCAAGCCGCCCGACGGCTTCCATCTTCTGTGTTTGGCGGAGATGCTCCTGTGCTTTTTTCTGCTGGGTAATGTCGCGGGCGATGACGGAGGCGCCGACAATCTGGCCAGTAGCATCGGGCAACGGCGAGATGGAGATTGACACGTCAAGCGAACGGCCATCCTTCGCGACGCGAATGCTCTCGTAATGCTCGATTCGTTCGCCCCGGCGAATGCGTGCGAGGATCTTGGGAACCTCATGGGGCCTGTCCTTGGGAACGATGAGACTGATGTTCTTGCCTAAGACCTCATTCGAGCTATAGCCGTAAATCCGCTCCGCGCCGCGATTCCAACTCATGATCGTGCCGTCAAGATCTTTACTCAGAATGGCATCTTCGGAAGAATCGATAATGGCCGCCAGTCGTGCACGATACTCACCGAGTTGCTGAGTGGAGCGAGTTTCGAGTTCTTTGTGCATACGGCGAAGATCTTCTTCGATGCGTTTGCGGTCCGTAATGTCGCGGATGGCAGCCAGCACCAGCGTGGCATCGCCTGTGTGAATCGGACTCAAGCTGATTTCCACGGGAAATTCAGTGCCGTCGCTGCGAATGCCATGCAACTCGAGCCCGCTTCCCATGGCGCGAATCTTAGGAGCGTGAGTGTAGTTCGTCCGATCAGAGACGTGCCGAGCGCGATGCCTCTCCGGCAGAAGGATTTCGACTTTCTGTCCGATTAGATCGTCGTGGCGATAACCAAACAGCGATTCGACTTGAGCGTTGATTTGCCGGATCGCGCCATTCTCATCCACCAGCAGAGTGGCATCCGGAATCGCGTCGAGAAGAGTCTGGGAAAGCAGGAAGTTCGCGAGATTCTCAGAAGACAACGGCGGCGCGTTTCCAGCTTGACGGACCCGGCGTGCCATGCGCGCTCACCTCAATAGATCTGCGGGGGAGAAGATACTTTATTGCGAATTTGGAGACCAAGTCAAAGAGGGCAGAGAGGGGATAGTAGGAGACGAAAGATGGGCGTGCCGACTAAACGGCAGTCGGCATAAAGCCTGTTGCGTCTCGTTCTAATGCGAGACCTACGAGAAGTTTTCTACAATGTCGGCGTGCAGTTCGGCTTGAGGAGGTGCGACAAGCG
>AR_comb_assmDRAFT_10054219_pt1 | contig 12072 bp, 12 predicted proteins | sample ArasoioldDNA_FD_10543 | JGI IMG/M metagenome (IMG submission 10543) | reverse complement strand
TGCAGCTCACTCCTGTATCGAGCCTTGATCACGAACAGATGGAAGACGTGCGAAGATGGTCCGTCGGGGCGAGCCAGGGTTTCGACGTCCCCGTTCCGGATCCCGTCGAAATATCGCGCGGCGACGGCCTGCCTTCGTTTCGTGAATTCGGAGAGCCACTTCAAGCGCTCGCTGAGGATGGCCGCCTGAAGCTCGTCGAGACGACTGTTCATTCCCAGCGTCGGATGATGGTAGCGCACACTCTGGCCGTAGTTCCGAAACTGCCGCGCGCCCTCTGCCAGATCCTTTGCGTCGGTGATCAGTGCGCCGGCGTCACCGAAGGCGCCCAGGTTTTTGGTTGGATAGAAGCTGTAAGCGGCGATCCGGCTGAAGGTACCGGCAACTTTCCCCCCCGACGAAGCCAGGTGTGACTGCGCACAATCCTCAATTAGCTCGATGTCATTCTCATGGCAGAAGCCGACCCATTGCTCGATGTCTCTGAGCTGACCATACAGATGGACCAGCAGGACCGCCCGGGTTTTGGGCGACAGGCATCGTCTCACGCTATCGATCGCAAGGATAGCAGTGTCTGGATCGATGTCCGCCAGAACCGGGGTCGCGCCGGCGCGAATGATCGCCAACACCGAAGCGAACGCGGTCATCGGGGTGGTGATCACCTCGTCGCCTGCCCCGATGCCAAGCAAACGAAGCGAGATCTCGATGGCGTCCATCCCGTTTCCGACTCCGACTGCATACTCGGCTCCGCACGCTCTCGCCCAGCTGCTTTCGAATTGCTCGACCTCCTTGCCAAGGATGTACCAGCCCGATCCCAGCACGCGTTCCGCGGCAGCGAGCATTGAATCGCGCAGCGCCTGCGGCTCGGCGGTGAAGTCGTTCATCAGGATCATTCGGTCGTCTGTCAATCCCGGACTCGGACTAGGTCTGTCGAGTGGTTCAGATGAAATGGGCAAGGTTCGTCTTGTAGAATGATAGAGTCGATTTCAGCCCCTCGCGCAGCGGAATCCTCGGCTGCCAGCCAAGCTCCGATCGTATGAGTGAAAAGTCGGAGTAATAGTCGCCGATGTCTATCGCTGCGCGTTCGGGCGGGAGGGCGACCCGCTCGTAGCTCCCTCCGTAGCCAAGTGAGATCATCACTTGCGCCAGATCGTTCAACGTCACAACCTCACTCGACCCGACATTGTAAATGCGGCCATTGGCAACGTCGGACGCTGCCGCCGACAAAATTGCGTCAACGCAATCATCGACGTAATTGAGATCACGGAGCTGGGTACCCGCACCGAACACTTTGATCGGTCGGCCCTGGAGGAGCTCGCGGACCCAGATGCCAAGGAAGGTCTGGCGGGCATCCTTTACTCGCATCCGAGGGCCGTATGTGTTGGTGAGTCGCAGCACGCAGGCGCGCAGGCCATACACATTGCTGTAGAGAATATGGTATTGCTCGCCGGACCACTTGTTGATCCCGTTGACATCCACCGGCCGCACGGGATGTCGTTCGTCGACAGGAAGGTAATCGGGTTTTCCGTACAGCTGGCGAGTGCTGGTGAAGACGATCTTGACGCCCGGGTTCAGACGTCGACACAGCTCCAGCATCGACAGCTGTGCCACGGAGTTTATCTCGAGGTCGGTCTGCGGGTCGGTCATCGATTCAACGTGGCTCGTCTGACCAGCGACGTTGAAAACGAAGTCCTTTTCCGGCAACAGGCGCTTCATCGCCTCGGCATCGCGGATATCGGCGAGCTCGACGCCCATTCGGGATTCGATGCCATCGATATTGAACCGATTGCCGCCGAATCGCGGGTCGAGGTTGTCGACGACCGTGACTTCCGCTCCCTCGTCGATCAGGCGTCGCGCCACGTTCGAGCCGATGAATCCGAGACCGCCCGTGACGAGCGCGCGTTTGCAGGCAAACCGGCCCTCGCCCGCGTTGCTCACTTCGGGAATATCCGAGACACGATGCCCCTCGCTGCTCGTAACGCCACGTTCGGGTAGCGCCGACGCAATGAGGAGATCGAGCTAAGCCGGCACTCGTCGAACAACGGGTCGGCCTGGTCTCGCATCCCCTTCTCGGCGATGAAGAGTGCGTGCCCGTGCTGCGCCTTTATCGACGAGACCACCCAACCAAGAAGGAGGGCGCGTTTCGAGTAGCCCTGCCTGGCGAAGGTGTTCAAATACGATATCTCGGCCCAGCCTGGCGATTTCCTGAGCAGGCGCCCGATAAGTTTCCGATCAAGCTGACCGAGAGACTGCAGCGCATCCCTGCCGATGCGTTGAGTGCCCTTGACGTCGAGGTCGCTGACGAAAAATGGACGGTCGTTCATGAACGCCATCAGGGAATAGAGCTTGTCCTCACCGTAATACGCGTCAAGAATGCCGGGCTCGAAGTCCGCGACGACGATTCCATCGATCATCTCCCTCGGCAATGACGCGAAGATGCGCAAATCGGTGCCTTGGGAATCGGTCTTGAACCAGTCGATGTAATCGATCCCCACGCCGCTCATGGCGTCGGTGAGGGAAATCGCGGGTAGGGTGATCTGGCGATCGACTACGAAAAGGTCGCTGAATTCCCAGGGCTCCAGGCCAGGACGATTTGGTTGGAGGCGACTAGAGCAATGCGGCGAGCTGGTGAGAAAGAAATCCACGCCCTCCGAGCTCGTCTCAGCGACCAGTCGATTGAGCTTAACAAGGCGCTTCCATTCACTTGGCGCCTTGTCGTCAGCGATGAAATCGCGCGCGTCGGCATCGAATGCGATGCATACGGAGTACGGCGCCAGGGCGCGCCACTCGCGCGGGAGCTCGCCCGACGCTCCGATGTCCACGCAGACCGGCGGTCGATCGCGAAAGGTCTCGCTCCGGAGAATGCGCGCGACGAGCTGCTTCACTGGCCACCCTTGAGGGCGAAGATGTACCCTTTGAAGCTGGAGCCAGTCGCTTCAGCCGCGGGAAACGAACCCGCGTCGAAATCTGTTATCAGCTCGTACCCGTGCCGATCCAGTGCGTCGATTAGCGAAGGCTCCGACAAGGAGTAGCACGGGTACGACGCTTCGTAGACGGCGGGCGGGACGTCCTGCACGTAGATCCGATCGGTCGCGCCATCGTTCACAATCGTCCGGTCGATGGCTATGACGCGCGGCCTGAATGCAGTGAGGGCGGCAAGCTGCGATCGATACGACTCCACGTAGTGGATCACCGAGCCCAGCAAAACGGTATTTGGCGCGATCGCACCAACACATTCTTCAATCGTAGGGAAGAACCGGAGCCTGTCATCCGCTATGAACTTCCGCCCAGTCTCGACATAATGCGGCTGCTCGACGACTCCCCAGTCGAAATCGTCCAGCCGATTCAGGAATTTTCTATTCTGGAAGTAGGCGCTGCCCAATGAGCCGCCAAAATCGAGAACGCTCAATCGGCCACCGCTCATGGTCGCTGACCACATTAGAGCCGCGAGAATCGGCCAGGAGTACTCCACTCGGTCGAAGAGCATAGAATCGCGCTCATAGACAGCCTCGCCCGATTTCACTTTGATTGTGGCGTCCCTGACCTTGTCGAGGATCGATGCCCGGTCGTATCCACCCGAGGCAGCGCGAGCGGCGGCCCAGGTCGGGTACTCTCCGCGAAACCTGATTCGCCAGGGGTTCCGGGTCAGGAGGATTTTGAGCGCGCCGGGAGGCAGCCATTCCCTGGCAAATGCCTTCAGCTTCGGATTCATGCCTTAAGGCGGAGTTTCCTCGCAAGGCGCCGGAGACGGTGTTTCATGGCGGAGCCGAGCCCGTTTCGTTTTCCGAACTCGGTAAAGGCCGCCCTCCCCTGCGCGGAGTCTTCGACGGGTATGCCGCCGATGCGAATTGGCGATGCGCTGGATTCGACGTCGAAAGTGTCGGTCGATCCGCAGTGGGTTCCCGATGCATCGGTGCCGATGTTCACCACTAGAGATCGGCCTGGATACAGGGTCAGCTTGTTTCTTAGAAAAGCCGACGCGTACCAGCGGATTGCCCAGGAGTTGTTGGCACCGGCGATCTGGTCCTTAAGCATTCCGGTGTACTGAAACGCTCCGTCGAAATCGAACTCACGGGTCGAGTTGGTCTCGTAAAGCTCGGAAAGAAGCTCGCTGCCATTCGGGTTAAACAGACTCCAGCCGCGACGCCAGGTTGCCCACCCCCAACAGTCTGCCCCGCGCAGGAAAAAAGTCTCCGGGAGCGGCAGGTTGGTGGGATAGACGTAGCCGTGAATGCTCGCTACTCGCTCATCGCCGTCGTAGTAATCCAGAGCCTCGTTCATGTAACGCAGAAAAAACGGCGACGTGACGAGGTCGTCCTCCATCACTATCACCCGTTCGTGCCTGCGCAGGACCTCGGTGACGCCACCGATTATCGACTTCGCCAGTCCGTGGTTGCGATCCTTCTCGATCACTGTGAGTGACTTGAATCCGGTGATGCCGCGCACGAACTCTCGGACAGCCTCCACGTTGGCGACTTCGCGCTCGTCCTTCGCCGCGTCGGCAAAGACGTACAGGTCTGATTGCGAGGCGAACACGTTCGCGCGCAAGGATTCGACGGTTCGGCGAGTGTGGTCGAGCCGATTGTAGACGAACAGCGAGATCGGAGCGTAGTTGGTCATCAGGCTGTCAGGTATGCTAGGATCATGCTCGCCGACTGCGCGAGCGACTACAAAGGTAAGCCATCGTCACGCGAAGCGCGCGTTGCGCAGCAGCACGTCTGCCGGGTACCGGATGACAACTTCGAACCCGGGCAGAGCCTTAACAAGCTGCCTGAACGTGTACTGCCCCTCGTACAGCTCCCGCTCGCTGTACTCTGTGTATAGGAACCGCGTCCGTGTCAGGGTCTTAGACCCACCGGCCAGCACGTCGCGCTCGGCGCCTTGAACATCCATCCAGATGAAATCGACGTTGCCGATCGAGTTTTCGTCGGCCCATCGATCCAATGAAGTAGTCGGCACCTTGATCGTTCTCTCAAACGTGACGCCAGGCTCGATCAGCAGGTGATCCTTTGGCTTGCGGATGGAGCCCGACAAATCCCAGCCTTCGGGCATGACCTCAACCTGTTCCCCGTCACGCGCGCCCCCGCTCTGGTAAAACGTGACCTCACCTACGCGATCGCTCATCGCTAGCTCGAAGATCTTCACGTTGGGTCGGTCGCCAATGTTTCGGCGCAAGCGGCCGGCGGCGCGTGGATCGGGCTCGAAGCAGTAGATAGTCGGTCGCTCGAAGATCTCGAGGAACCATTGCGTGTGACCGCCGTCGTTGGCGCCGATTTCCAGAATCACGGGATCAGGGCGCCCCGCAGATTTCCGGATCAGGTCGGCAGTGATCTCGGAGTACGAAACCTGCGGGGTTCCGTGAAGAAAATAGTAAACCGACTTCAGCCCCCGCTTTAGCCGCGGGAGTCGGTTAAGAGTTTTTCTGACGACGCGCATTCTATTCCTTTGGCTGGTCGACCAACGACGGCTAACAGTTGCAAATTCTCTGCAACAGTGGCGTGGAAGTTAACCAGAGACACGCGAAGTTCCTCGTACTTTGATCCAGCGACCAGGCCAATGCTCAATCCAAAGGACTTCGGCGCAGTCTTCGACGGTGTGACGGACGATGCCGCGGCGTGGCTAACGTGCATTCGCCGAGCACGGAGCGGCGGGCAGAGCTCGGTCTACTTTCCGGCGGGCGCCAGCGCAGTCAAACAGACACTGGACGTATCTGGTATCGGAATAATCGGCGACGGATCGATAGCGTCGAAGCTGATCGCCGCCCGAGGCTTCCAGGGCAGCTCCATGCTGCTCCTGTCCGATGCTACCGAAGGCGGGGCGGGCCGCGCAACGTACTCCAACTTCTGGCTGTACGGCAATCACTCAGTCGTGCGTTCCCCGGTCGCCGGAATCAAAATCGACGGCAGCTGCATCGCCAACCATTTTCGAGATCTGTTCATTTCCGAGCTCACCGGCCAGTTCGTGTTGCTTGACGGCGCGCTCGGTAGAATCCCACAGCTGACAATTTTTGACAACGTATACGGCAACAACTCGGACTCCCACGGCTGGGAGATCCGCGCCGGAATCAATCTCACATTCCGGACATGTGTCTCGGAGATAACCGGTGGCAGGGCGTGGAACATTAACTCGGCCTCCCGCCCCGTGAACCTGTGTCTGCTCGACAGCTGCTGGAACGAACAGACGGGATCGAATTCAAGCCCACAGACAGCGGTCTACCTGGAAGGCTGCGACCACGTCACGCTCGTTCGTCACCTCGTCAACGGGTATGGCTCCGCTCCACCGACGACTGGCGACGGCATCCATCTTAACAACTGCGTAGGCTGTGTCGTAGACGCCCCGTCTGTATCCGGCGGACACGGCTCCAACGCGCGAAGCGTGAAAATCCGGGTCACCAACGGTCGCCGAAACGTGCTCCAGAATCTGGGCGTGGAGATCACCGCGACGGACATCGACATCAGCAGTGCTCCCGATACGATCGTCACTGCGAATAACTCCAACATTGCCAGCAACGACCAGATCTTCGTCACCAACGCGACGGCGCCCATAGCGGCAGGAGCGACTGCGTACCTGGCTCCGGGCACCGGATTCGTTAGCCCACACGAAGAGGCAGCGTCGCAATTCGTCTACGGGGCGATGTCGGTCACCGGGATGTACGTCGGCGCTGGAAGCAGCCCGGGATCGGACCGTTTCGTGTACACGCTTTACAAGAACGGCGTGGCTACGCCCCTCACACTCCCGATCGGTGGTGCCTGGGCGACTGGCGCGCAAATGACATCGGAAGTCTCTTTCAAAATGGGGGACAGGCTCAGCGTCGCCGTCCACGCTGGCCCGTCGTCGGGCGGTTTGGCCGTCGGCGCGGCGAAAGCTACACTGGCAATCAGGCGCTAACCTAAGGCAACGAAACAGAGCTTCATATGGAGAAACCATGAACACCACCGGACGGTACGCGCTCGCGGGTTATGTGGCAGATGTCTTTCAAATCGCTTCGTTCAGGTTCAGCAATCCGCACTCGCTGATGAAGTTCTACCAGATCGACGCTCTCAGAAAGCGGACCCGCGCCACGCAGTTTATCGAAGCAGGTACATACCTCGGCTTGACGGCGGAGCGATGCAGTCGCGTCTTCGACAAGGTGTACACCATCGAGCTCGATCCCGAGCTCGTGCGCAAGGCGTCACCACGCCTGAGAAGGCATCCCAACATTGAGCTGATAGAGGGCGACGCCTCGATACACCTCGAGCAGATTCTCCAAAGACCGGAAGTCGAGAACGTTGTGATTTTCTGGGACGGACACGCGTGCGGAGCTTATGCGCACTCGGGCAACACGACGCCCGAGGCCGCCATCGCCACCGAGCCAGTGATGTCAGGACTCGGGCGCGTTTTCGCCTGGAGCCACAAAATCAAAGGCATCATCGTCGACGACTTCCGGCTGTTCGGCGAGCAGGAAGGGTTCCCTACCAAAGCGGAGCTGATCGGCCTCCTCGAAAACTTCGGCCGGAGCACCTTCGAAGTGCGCGTCCATCTGGACCAGGTGATTCTCGCCCGCAAGCCATCAGCGAGCGGGGCTCAGCAAATCCAGTGAGCTATCGCGAATTCGGGGAGCGCTGCATCCTCGACCGCGCGAAGGCTCTTGCGCCACCGACCCACACGCGCATGAGTCCGGGGATGATCCACGGTGGAGGCACGGTCAGGATAACAAAAGACGTCCAATAGACTGGATTGCCGGATGCTTTCTTCGAGAAGAGCTTCGCCAGCGCGCTCTTCATGCTGGCTTCCTTGATCTCCCGGTAACCGGTCGTCTTTTCGTTCGACGTGATGACGAGCTCCGAGCTCGTCTCGCAGCGCATGCCTCGCTTATGCGCGCGGATCGTGTACTCGTAATCGGAGAGATAGTGGGGCAAGAGCGTGGGATGAAACCCGCCGATTTTCTTCACGTCGCTCCAGTGTGCGAATAGCCCTCGCGTCGGCAGGCAATTGATCGACTCCGAAGACTTCGAGATCGTGAACGTGAGCCGGCGCAGATCCGCGGTGACTCCGGTCTCATCGATCGCGCCCGTTAACGGATCTCGCGTCCGCGAGAGAACGAGGGTGCGTTGCTTCCCCTTCATCAACGCCGCGGCGCGTTCCAGATAATCGGGCCCGAACTCGACGTCGTCGTTGGTAAACAACACGATTGCGTCATCGGGAACGTTCTCCTGCTCCAGCCAGTCGAGGCCGCGCTGCAGGCTTCCCGCCCACCACCAGTCGCCTTTCCCGCGCAACACCGTCGCCGTCGGAATCGACTCGCGCACCATTTCCGCGGTCCCGTCGGTCGAGCCGTCGTCGATCAGCACCAGATGATAGTTGGAGAACGTCTGCGCCTTCAGGCTGTCGACGAAAGAGGCAGTAACGGCTCGCCGATTGTGAACCGGCAGCAGAACGTATATCTGCGCGCTCAAGGCTTGCGCAGGAAATAGAGGCGGTTGTCGCCGAGTCCGACCGCGTCGAATAGGCGGGTTACCGCGTGATTGAGCCTGCTGCGATGAAGAATCGAGACTGCGCGCAACGCCGCATTTTGGCCTCGGGACTTGTCACCGTTGCCGGACCAGAACGCGGATGCCTCGCCGTTCGCCGGCCTCGTTATCAGGTGCGCCCATTGATAGTGGAGCCAGTCCGACGACGTCACTGTGATGGACCGATCGAGTTCGAAACCAGCCTTGTCCGCTGCGACCTTCATCGAGCTCGGCGAAAAAAGCTGCAGGTGATACGGCGCGTGCCAGTGCGCCCACCTTCCCCGGAACAGCGAAGCGCCCCAGCCTTTCATGTTCGGCGTGCTCAGAATCGCCACTCCCCCGGGCTTTAGAATCCTGAATACACCGCGCAGCGTCTCCACCGGATCGCGCACGTGCTCTATGACCTGACTCAGCGTTACGTAGTCGAAGAATTCCGGCTCGTAGATGCTCGGGTCGAACAGGCCAACGTGAACCTTGTATCCGAACTTCTCGGCAACCCGGCGGATGTTCTCGTCGGCTTCTACGCCGTACGCGTCGCAACCACGGGACTGATAATAGCCGAGCGATTCTCCGAACCCGCAGCCGATGTCGAGAACCCGCACATTCGGAGGAACCCAACGGAACGTCGCGCTCCGATCTCCGGCCAGCCATGCGGTGAGGCCCGAGGTCTCCTCGTAGGGGCGAAAGCTTTCCAGGTCGAACGCCGAGCGAGGATAATAATTCGAATAGAGATCGCGCAACTCGGTATCCGAGAAGTCGGCGTCGAGAAATGCATGGCCGCAGGTCGCGCATTCAAGGACATCGAACCTTCCCGGATATGCATAACGGTCGTCCCGCACCTCTCGCCTGGTGCGTATTGCGCCGCCCCCACAAACCGGACAGCGAACGTCAGTCCTCACGCTTCAACACTACCATCACGTGGTCCGGGCCGATCGACGGCAAGCCGCTGTACTGCCTTCTCACCACACCGCGGGCGAGCTGTCCAAGAATTTCTCCCCAGCCTGCGCGGTATCCCTTCGACGCGTACGTGCGCAGCCACCGCTCGACCGACAGGCCCGAGTGCCGCGCAAAATACTTCCTCGACGGAAAGGCGATGTGCTCCGGGTACTTGAGATACCACCAGTTCGACTTGCACAGACGCGCGGTAGGCGAGCCGATGTCGCCGGTAAGTATCACCAGTACCCCGCCCTTCCGCAGCAGCGCTTTGCAGCGGCGAAAGAAGTCGGGGATGTCGTAGAAGTGCTCCACCAGATCGAACGCCGTGATCACGTCGTACTGGCCGCTCACATCGGCGAGCGATGGGAACGCCGCGTGCCCCTTCTTCTCCAGCACGCGACGACTGGCAGCCGAGTACTCGACGCCGGCAGTTTGGCAGCCGCGACTTCGCGCGAAGTCGAGCAGCTCGCCGGTGTTGCAGCCGATGTCCAGCACGCGTGCGCCGTCGCGGAAGTAGCGCTCCAGACATTCGAGCTGGTCCTTCGGCTTGATCGTCTCGAACGGCTCCGATGACCACCTCTCGCCACTCTCGCCACTGGTGTAGAGCGAGACGGCGACCTCCTCCGGCACCACGTTCTGCACAAAGGAGGAACCGCAATCGTCGCAGTGCCACAGTTGCGGCGCGGCCGCGAACTCGACCTCATTGGTCGAGAATCTCGTCGGCGATTCGTAGGGGATCGCGCCGACAGCAGCGATGCGGTCCGACGAACAGAGGGGGCAGCGCTCGTACCTCGCCTGATTGGCGATCAGGGCGCTCTGACTCATTGGTCGAACCGGTATTTGAGCAGCTTCGCCGGATTGCCGACGACGATGGCGTTGGGCGGAACATCTTCCAGCACCACCGCCCCCGCACCCACCACTGCACCGTCGCCGATCGTCACGCCCGGCATCACGATCGCCCCCGAACCGATCCAGACATCCGCGCCGATGTCGACCGGCTTGTCGATCCGCTTCGATCGAATCGGCACCGTGCGATAATCATGGGTCGATGACGTGATGACTGCATGCGAGGCAATCAGTGTGTTGCGGCCGATCCTGACGCCGCCGTGAGCCCAGATTTGCACGAACTGTGCAATCGCCACTCCTTCCTCGATCGTCACTTTGTCTCGTGGCTCGATGCTGATCGGGAAGTACAGCTGCACTTCAGGATGGCACGACCCCAGAGAGGCAATGAAGAGTTTCCTGCGCTCATCGGCTACGATCGAGTCGATTCTGTTCAGAAATCCAAGAACCGACCTTGTCAGTCCTCTCAGCGGCGTCGACAAGCGCGGGCCCTAATTTTCGTTCGCGAAGGTGGCGTCGAATTCGACGATGCCGCGAACTTCGGGTGGATAAGGCGCGATCTGGCCAGCGGTGGCGCGGCTCAAAACGTCGAATCCGCCCAGCCGCGGAATTGTCTCCTCCTGAACCTCGGTCTTCACGTAAAGACCGACGACGTACGCCCCCTCCACCAACGGGAGTGAGCGGATTTCTCCGCGAATCAGAAGCGGCCTTTCTGCATCCAACCGATAGTTCTCCTGACGCCGCAAATCGACCACACCCACCAGCGACCGCGTTGGAGAGTTGAACAGGATGGTAATCGCATCCACGCGCAGGGCGCGCGAGGCAGCAAGCTCCAGCGTGAACCTTACGGGCTCACCCGACACCACCGGGTTCGGAGCGATCGAGAGCTGGCGTACCTCGATCCCGCTTCGCGTCTTCACCACCTCCTGCCCTTGCCCGCCGGGGTTCTGTTGCAAGGTGCCGAGGTAAGCTTGCACCTGGTCCTCCACTCTTCCAAATCCGACCACGCTGCCGTGGCTCAGCAACATTCCTTTGGTGCACAGGCTCTGAATCGCAGCCATGTTGTGGCTGACGAAAATCACCGTCCTCCCTTCCCGCCCGACGTCCTGCATCCGACCCATGCATTTCTGCTGAAACTGGGCGTCGCCCACCGCGAGCACCTCGTCGACGATGAGAATCTCCGGCTCCAGATAAGCCGCCACCGAGAACGCCAGCCGCACATACATCCCGCTCGAGTAACGCTTCACCGGAGTGTCGAGAAATTTCTCTACCTCGGCGAACGCAACGATGTCGTCGAACTTCCTCTTTATCTCTGCCCGCCTCATGCCGAGGATGGCGCCGTTGAGAAAGATGTTCTCGCGCCCGGTGAGCTCGGGATGGAATCCGGTGCCGACCTCCAGCAGACTCGCGACCCGCCCGGTTATGCTGACGCGACCGGTTGTCGGATCGGTGATGCGCGACAGAATCTTGAGGAGTGTCGACTTCCCGGCGCCGTTGCGGCCAAGAATTCCGACCCGGTCTCCCTCCTCGACCTGAAAGCTCACATCCCGGAGCGCCCAGAATTCCTCGTGGGTTGGATCGCTGCCGTTTGACTTCCGGCTCACCAGCCGGCTTGCCTTCTTGGCAAGGACGTCTCTAAGGGCGGTATATGGCTCCCGCGCCTGATGGGTGATCAGGTATCGCTTTCCCAGATTCTCGGCGGTGATGACGGCGGGCATTCGTCAGATCACGTCGGCGAACGTGCGCTCGGTGTCCCGGAAATAGATCGTACCACTGACAAGGATTAGCGTCACGATAATCACGGATAGCA
>AR_comb_assmDRAFT_10002204_pt1 | contig 12072 bp, 17 predicted proteins | sample ArasoioldDNA_FD_10543 | JGI IMG/M metagenome (IMG submission 10543) | reverse complement strand
TGAGTACTGAGTTATAAGGTTGGAAAATAGAGGCATAATTGTATTGACGTTAATCGAAACAGTCAAGATTATATAACCGCGGAGTCACGGAGGCACGGATTCTAGTAATATTTTTTAAAAACTCCGACCCTTCGTGGCTACGTAGTTCTATAATTGATACAATGATCATTTGCCTCCCGGAAACGCAATGACCGTCAAGGATTTACTATTCGTCTATTGTTTTCTCATATATGAGTCCCAGAACGAAGATATCTTTTCGGTTTTGCCGCCTGAAAGAGGTGACTTGCTCAAGAAGGAATTAAAGAAATTCGACAGATTTCCTAAGGAAGTTCGGCTTACGCTTGTCTTAAAACTGCTGGGATATTTAGTTCAGCACGTTCGTAATCCACATCTTGAAATGATCCATCCAACATGGATTGCAGAATCGTTGCGCAAGGAATATCCGCACGTAATTTCAACGATCCTCAGTCAATTTTCGACTGAGTATCGCAAACAGGTACAACAAGCGTTAATGCTCAATACCGGGATGTTGCCTCGGCCATCGACTTCCGTTTTAGCAGAATCGGTGGATGTAATTTTTCAAATTTTTGCTCAGCGATTTGCATCGATGGGACCTCCGTGGGGTGAACCGGAATTATCAGTGGATACTATGTACTTATTAAAGGATGAAGATCTGCTTACTTTGATCAAGCAAGTTGGTGTTCAGGAAATTGCGCGGTCGTTTGCGATAGCCGGAAACGATGTATTAGCTAAGTTGCTGTCCCGTTTTCCTGCGGAACTTCATGAGGATTTTTTGCGTGGTGTAAAAGCGGCAAAGGCCGAATCGCCGGAAAAACAAAAAACTGCTGCAAAACGTGCCGGCAAATACGATCTTAAATCGATGCCTTTAGAAGAAGCGACACTTCGAGTAGGATTGACTAAAATTGGATCTGTGTTGAGCAAGAAACCTGACGAAGCTCGCAAAATTGCCCAGAGAATTCCCTTTGAACTTGGCATGATAATATTACAAGCGGACCGTGATGAAGTAGGATTTGAAGACGAAGAGGAGGAAGTAATTTCGACCCTTAAGCATTTGATATCCCGGCAGAAAATTCTATTTGCCTCTCCTTCAGGGCCGGTACGAGTCCAGGCAAAGGAACTGGTGGAAGGCTCCGATTAAATATTTTGATGGACCGTACGAAGCTACATATATATGGAAAGTGCTGTGAAGGAATATCCTGCCTATAAATTCGATACACTCGAGAAATATTCAGCTGAAGAAGTCAGCGTTTTAAATAAAGCGCAGAGCGCTTTTGGAAAACTTGATGTCGTTTCGAATATCCTTAGCGCGATCAGCCAAATACTGCTGACATTTGATATTTATAATTCGGAAGAAGTTGAAATCAGTTTCTTAATTAAACCTGTCGGTGAGATTGGAAAGCCTCAATATTATAGTTTCAAACAATCGACAGTTTTGATCGGCAGATCAACCGAAAGCAACATCCTTTTAAAATCTCCCTTAGTTTCGAAAAAACATACCGAAATTGTCCGCCGCGGTGTTGAATTTTTTCTGCGCGATTTGAATAGCAACAATGGAACATTTTTGAATCAAGTGAAATTAAGTCCAGGCGGCGAAGTTGTTTTAAAGAATGATGACATTGTGAAAGTGGAGCCGTTCGAATTGGTAATCTCAATTCCGCAAGATATTGGCAAACGTCCACTGCAAATCAAACTTGATGGAATTCGAAGTAGAAAGAATCAGTCTTTTGGAAACCATATTTTTGTTTTCTTTCAAATTCAACCGGCAGGACAAACTGCAGTAGTGGCAATTGAAATCAATGTTGCAAGATGGATGGTGCAGAAGATCATAACCGGTCAAAAAGAAACTCCGCTTACACCATGGACGGAAATTGAAACTGGCCTGCTGGAATATTTAGTAGCGAAAGTACTTTCCACTGTTAATCAATATTTGCAAAACGCCAGATTGGTTTTGCAATCGGTAGAAAGAGAAGAAGGTGCGTTTCAAGATTGGGTGGCGGCAAATTCATCAGTTGCTGAGCTGTCCTTTGGAACTGAATCTGAAATAGGAACAATTTACGCGTTCCTGTATTTGCCAGTTGCTGCTCTTTCAACCCCGGCTCCTTCAAATGGAATGGAATTTCTGAGAAAGGCGGAATGGATCCGCAAAACTGTCCACGATTTTACGGTGAATCTGGGAGAAACCCATTTGCCGGCAGATCAAATTGCATTATTAGAAGCAGGCGACATCTTGCTTGTGGATAAATCTCGGATCAAACTGGAGAATGGAGACCCAACAGGAAAGGCAGAGATTCATGGCGATGTTTTGCGAAGAGGTGTAATAGGGGTTTCGTTAGTTTGTGCTGAAGACGCGATTTGTAAGCTTAATGTGGAATCATTGTATCAGGAGGGATTGAAAGCGATGACAGACGCAACTAAGAAAGCAGAAGAAGCACAATCGGAAGCAGGTGAAGGCGTTCTCGCAAGCATTGAAATCCCGATTGTTGTTGAATTTGCGCGATTGAAATATACGCTGGATGAAATGGCCGCCATTAGAGAAGGTCAGATTATAGAGCTAAAAAAATCTCAGCCTGATCTTGTTGATCTATCAGTTGATGGAAAAGTGATTGCGAGCGGAAAGTTGGTAGACATAGAAGGAAAATTGGGCGTTCGTATTCTAAAAATTCTTAAGTAGTCAAATATGATTGCTCTGATTGTAATTGCATTTCAAAATATTCAACCGCCGGAAGAAATTGATTTTGGCATGCTTCTGTTGCGAACATTCTTTTTCCTGGCGCTGGTTTGTCTTCTTATTTATTTCCTTTTGCGAAAAGTTCTTCCGCGTATAGTTCAATTGCCTGGAATTCGCAATCGTACAGTAAAGATTATTGAAAGGCTTCCGCTGGATCAAAAAAAGAGTTTGGTAGTGATTGAAATTCAAAATAAAGCATTTTTGCTGGGATGTTCCGAAAATTCGATCAACATTTTGATGGAGCTTGATCGCGAAAAAATTGAAATTAAGCCGCCGGTTGCTGCTGCTACGGAAGGTTCAAGCAGTTTTGATAGTGTTTTGAAAAAAATTGCATTCCGATCAAAATCAGGCAGCGGTCAACAATAAGTATGTGGATTTTAATTTTAAGCGCAGTTCTTATTGCTTTTGTCCTTCTTGAAGCAAAGCGTCAGGAAAAAAAATACGGACCTTGCGATGGCAAAGGCGATTTAATGCGAACCGGACTCCTGGAAATGCAGCGTCATTTGCAAGCGGATCGCAAAGTTGAAATCCTGATGGAAGAAGAAAAAAATGTCCCGGATCAAGTTACCTCTAATGATCCGAAATAATCCGCAAATTGTTAACGCGTAACCACCTGGTTACCCATCACCGATTCCAAAGCTAATAATTCGCCGAGTCCTGAATCCATCCGTCTTAGTTTATTTAAGGCGGCATACGATTTGCTAAATGCCCGCCTTGAGGTGAATTATGATGTGTCTGAACCGAAGATCTTCGTGGACAAACAGCATCGAACCTTGGCAGCAAAGTAAACTTCAGGATAGAAGCCTATCTGCATGGATAGGATCTTCGGCTGTTGCTGCAGGTTCTCAACCAAATCAGCTTTATAATCCGAGTCGAATCCGTTACAATTTTTGTTCGCCTTCTGCGCAAGCTACGCCGCATCAGCAGATTTGCATGAATGAAATTCAAGGGCTATCCAAAGAAGAACTCGTTGAAAAATATACTCCATTAGTTCGCTCCATCGCTGCACAACTGAAAAGCCGTTTAGGAGTAAATCTGGAATTCGACGAATTGATGAGTTGTGGCAGGCTAGGTTTGCTGGAAGCTTCCGAACGTTTCGATTACAAGTTAGGCGTTTCGTTTAAAACATTTGCTTACTACAGGATTCGAGGCGCAATGTATGATGGGCTTCGAAAAATGGAAGTTATTACACGTCGTAAGGATCCCCGTATAAAATTTGAAGAAGCTGCCAATCAATTAATTGGTAGTGAAGCTGCACGTACATCAACAGAAGCAAGAAAACCAACTTTAAAAGATGAGATTGAAGAAGTTAAAGGCATCATTTCGTCTTTAGTGCCGATATACTTCTTGACAACTGATGCGCTGGATCAAATTAAAGAAACAGAGCAATCAAATGTCGAAGAGCAAGCTGTTTTTGCCCAAGAAAAAGGGATGCTTCATGAAGCTCTCAAGAAGCTTTCCAAAAATGAACGTATGTTAATTGATTATTATTATTACCAGGATATGACGTTAGAGGAAGCCGCATCTAAATTAGGACTTTCTAAGTCCTGGGCTTCTCGGTTACATGCCAAGGCTTTAGTCAAGCTAAAGGGCTCTATTCACGAGAAGGAATGACGATAGACTAAATGTTTTTTCCTTGACGGTTCCGAGCATGTCGGGTAAAGTTATTTAGTGGTCTAGGAAGGCGGAGTGCACGAATTATCTGTCTTTTTTCAACAGCTTTCCGGGAGGAATCATTTTGGCTAAACAAAAGAAAACTGAAGAGTTGAAGGAATTTACGGTAGGATCGGTACCACCCGCAGGGCCAAAAGGTAGTAAGAAATCTGCATCACCTGTCTCAAAAGATAAATTAGAGATTAAGGAAAAAGATTTCCCAACACTTACCGGTTTATTAAAAGCAAAAGAGCGTAAGGAGTTTACGCAAGAGTTAAGCAGAGTATTAACATCTCTGGAGCAAATATCCCAGGGGGGTAGTACTGAGGAGAAATCGCAGGCAGACATAGCGATGCGGGCCTATGGTCTGGCGATTGCCCTTCTCGAGAATAGCAAATCGGTACGTTAGCAACGGAAGTGGCTAAATTGCCGATAATGCTAAATGATACGGGTGAAAGCCCGACTTAAAATAAGGAGGATTGGAATTTATGGCAGGTCCAACAACAACATTAGGTTCAGCATTGAACGTAAATAGCGGAGCCAGTGGTGCTAGCGGAAGCAGCAGCACTTTAGGAGACCTTGGTGAAGTTACCGGGCAGGTAAAAGACCAAAGCGCACAATTTGCGGGATTGATGAAAGATCAAAACTTCACCGGTCAAAGTGAAATGGGTGCGATGTTAAAACTTCAGCGTGAAATGTCAATTGAAACATTGATGTTTCAAACCGTTTCTAAATTAATAGAAAAACGCAGTGAGAATTCGCAAAAAGCGATTCAAGGTGTCCGTTAATCGCATTTGAATTGTATTCGCTGAATTCGGATTCTTGCACATACGGAGTTTACAGTGGGAATTGATCAGAAAGTTCGGCCGAATGCGGAACAACTCAGATTCTTATTGGAAGCAGGACAATATTTTGCTTCTAGATCGAGAATGGCGGAAGCTTGCGATATCTTTCAAGGCGTAACTACATTGGCTCCGGAAAGATCCATTGGTTGGACGCTATTGGGAGATGCATTAATGAACTGGGATAAATTTGATGAATCGATGAAAGCACACGAAAAAGCACTTTCGATCGATCCAGATAGTACATTTGCCCGGGTTTATTATGCCCAAACTCTTTTGTTTAAGAAACAAAAAGATAAAGCAGTTGCCGAATTGAGAAAAGTTATGGAAAAAGATCCAAATGGATCAGATGGATCTTTAGCCAAACAATTAATGAAAGCAGTAGACCAAGGAGTATTCACCAAAACGAAATAGTTAGGGGTGAGGGTGCCAAAAGATCATGAAGATAAAAGGACCAGGCGGCTATTCAGGGCCTCCGGTTCCACCGGAATCGGAAAGTGTTGGGAGCAAGCCTACATCAAAATTTGAGCCGCAAGAAACGCAAGCTGCAGAAGTAACACAGAAAAAAGGTGCAGCTGCTGCGGGGCCCACTGCATTTGAAAAAGGTTTGCAGGAAATTGCACGGACCCGCGCGGGAGGTGGGGAAATTCCTGTTGGCAAAATTGTCGATTCAGTTTTGGAAGAAGTTCTAGGCAAAGACTTCGCTTCAAAACCGGGTGGCGCAGCTGTCAAGGAAGCTATTGTACCCCTCGTTAGCCAGGATGAGCACCTCATGGGAAAGCTTAACAGCATTCTCTCCCGCCTGGAAAAACCCTGATCTTCCTGAGTTATATTGGTTCGTCTTAGTTATGTCCCGCACCGGCAAATTCACCGGAGGGAAGGGGCCCCGCAGTTGAACTGCAGGGCAAGGAGATTTTTGTATGGTTGATCCAATCATTTCCGGCGCAGGTAAAGCCGGTGCAGAGCTTTTTAAAGAAGCAAGTAAAGAGCTTCAAAACGCGCAGCAGCAGGTTTCGAAATTTGAAGAGCTTCGAAACAAAATGGAAGCTCAAGATATTTCTGGTACGAACAAGGCTGGACAAAACACTCTTCAGATTGAACAGACTGATAAAGCCAAGGAAGCCCAAGCTACTCAACAGTTGAATCCTGTTGAACAGGCGCAAAAAACCGGGGAAATTCCCAAAGTCACTGATATGTCAAGTCTCCAGCAAGTGGTTGATCGGATTAAAGATGGCCAGAGCCGGCTGAACAGCCTGATTAAAGAGAGCACCAGTGGGAAAACTTACTCCCCCCAAGAAATGCTAGGTTTGCAAGCTGAAATTTCTGCCATTACAACGGATATTCAACTGTGTTCAAAAGTTGTTGAGCAAGGCGTAGCCGGCGTCAAGCAAATGTTGCAGATGCAGGTATAAATCCTGTTTCTTGAACCGACCCCGCCCTACTTCTATCGCGAAAGGAGATAACCGTGAATGATCTGCTATTCCGTTTAAAACGGAATACTCTAGTTGTAGCTGTTGTGATTTTTGCAATGACTTTAGTTGCCTGCAGTCAGGTAATTAATCAAGGACTTTCCGAAGATCAAGCGAATGAAATTTTGGTGGTCTTGGAAAGGAACGGCATTCAGGCAAGTAAAGCACAACAAGAAGGGGGAGAAACTGTTGCATTTACGATTAGTGTTCCCAAAAGAGATGCTGCGCGTGCCATGCAAATTCTCCGGGAAAATGATTTACCACAACAACAAGCAAAAGGGTTTAATGAAGTTTTTGCAAAAACCAGTTTGATTCCAACTGCAATGGAAGAGAAAGCAATGTATCTCCAGGCAGTTTGCGGTGAACTGGCCAAAACAATTGAAGCTATTAATGGCGTAGTAGACGCTCGAGTACATGTTGTTTTGCCGGAAACGGATGTGTTGAAGCAAGAGCTTCAAGGTCCAACAACACCGAAAGCTGCAGTTTTAATCAAATATAAAGCTCGCCGCAATGGTGAAATGCCCTACAAACCAGAAGATATCCGCCAGCTAATTGCAAATAGTGTAGAAGCATTAAAGCCATCAGATGTTACGGTTGTCTCATCGCAGGTGTTTGGTGATCAACAACCAAATTTAATTTATGTTGGGCCGCTGAAGATGACTGAAGATTCGCGTAACGGGCTTTATATAGCGGTTGGATTTTTAATTTTTGTTTTGCTTTTGTTTGGGGGAATTCTAATCATGTCTGCTAAGAGTTCCATGACATTGAAAAAAGAGAATGCAAAGTTGAAAGCAGCTGCGTTAGCAGCGGGACGAAGCCTGGCGAAAACTGAAAATAAGTAATTGCGATTTGGATTTAAGGAATGGAAGAATCATCAAAAGTTATTAAAGTAATAAAAAGCAAAGATAAACCGGCAGGTACAATAGAAGAAGATTCAGTCGTAGATTCACTTGAACAGAGACACGGTTTAATCAAGGGTGATGTTTATTCGGCGGGGAATAAAGCGCGGGAAATTCTGCAAAAAGCGCAGGGTGAAGCCGAAGAAATTATCCGTCGTGCCATAGAGCAACGTGAAAAAGAAAAGAAGGACGGATTCCAGGAAGGCTATCAGGAAGGATTAGCGCAGGTCACAGAGTTACTGGCAAAAGCGCGTGTTGAATATGATGTGATCATGCGAAATGCCAGCAAAGATATGCTGGAACTTGCATTCAAAATTTCGGAAAAAATTATCGGCAAACAATTGGAAATCGATAAAAACGTCATAATGGATATTGTTGCGCAAGCACTTCAAACAGTGCGGCAAAGCAAGCAGATCACAGTTCGCGTAAACCCTGAAGATGGAAAAGTAATGAAAGCAAACAAGGATGCATTGATGGAAATGCTGGGTCACGGCCGGGTAATTGACATCATGGAAGATAAAAAAGTTGAAAAAGGTGGCTGCATTATTGAATCGGAAGTAGGGACAGTCGATGCTCAATTGCATAAACAACTGGAGCGATTGAGAAAAGTGTTGTCTGAAAAGAAAGTGGTGATTTGAGGTGAATCATGGCTGAATTTGATGCCGTTCTTGATAAAGACTTCAAAAGTTATTTAGATGCCCTTGAAACTGCATCGCCAGTCGAGGTGCGGGGAAGAGTTACAGAAGTAACCGGGCTGGTTGTAAAAGCGGTTGTTCCAGGTGTGAGCGTAGGTGAGCTTTGTCATATCAAAGTGCATCATCGTAATAAACCAGTTCGTGCAGAGGTTGTGGGATTTAAGGATGAGCATGTTTATTTGATGCCCCTCGGAAGCTTGGAAGGAATTGGGCCTGGAAGTGAAGTAGTTCCAAGTGGTAATACACTTACGGTTCGTGTTGGGCCTCGATTGCTAGGCCGAGTGCTGACCGGACTTGGTGATCCGATGGATCATAAAGGCGATCTGATTGGTGATGACTTCGTTGATTATCCGGTTATGCAACCACCACCCGATCCGCTCGAACGACAACGCATTCTTAAACATATCGAAGTAGGTGTTCGTGCAATTGATGCAACATTAACTTGTGGTGAAGGACAACGTATCGGTGTATTCGCGGCCGCCGGCGTAGGCAAAAGTACCTTGTTGGGAATGATTGCCCGCAATACAGAAGCAGAAGTAAGCATAATCTGTCTGATCGGAGAACGTGGCCGTGAAGTTCGTGACTTCCTGGAAAAAGATCTTGGCGAAGAAGGACTCAAACGTTCCGTTTGTATTGTTGCAACATCAGATCAGCCATCCTTAGTGCGTTTAAAATCGGCTTACGTTGCTACTGCAGTTGCTGAATATTTCCGTGACACCGGTAAAAAAGTTGTTTTAATGATGGATTCTTCTACGCGTTTTGCACGTTCACAACGCGAAATCGGTTTGGCAATCGGTGAGCCACCTGCACGTGCGGGTTACACACCATCAGTATTTTCAGAATTACCAAAACTTCTGGAACGCACCGGAAATTCCAGCAAAGGTTCGATCACTGCTTTTTATACCGTCCTTGTTGCTGGAGATGACATGAATGAACCGGTTGCCGATGAAGTTCGATCTATTCTTGATGGTCACATCATCCTTTCAAGAAACCTTGCGGCATCGGGACACTATCCGGCGATCGATGTTTCTGAAAGTGTAAGCCGTGTTATGGAAGCCATCGCTGAAGATCGTCACAAGAAAGCCGCCAGGAAACTTCGCGAAGTCCTGGCAACATACGCAAAGCAACGTGACTTAATTTTGATCGGCGCGTATCAAAAAGGCAGTGATCCTCGTGTGGATTATGCCATCGCTAAAATTGACGAAGTAAACAACTTTTTGCAACAGGGACTCTACGAAAAACAGTCGTTTGCGGATTGCGTTGATGGATTGTGCAAACTATTTGAGAATTAGGAGTACTAGTTAAATGGCTCTTCCAAAATATCGTCTTCAATTAATCCTGGACAAGCGACAGAAAATTAAAGAGGATGCTGAAAAAGCCCTCAGTGAAGCTCAAAAGCTTTTGGAAGAAGAGAGAAAATTAGAAAAGCAAAAAGAATTGGAAGTTGAGCAAGCGAAGCAGCGCAAAGAAGATTCAAAAAAGGAATTAAATCAAAAAATGCTCGAAGGGCAAATGGATGTTGCTAAAGTTCAAAATCATAAAAACTTCCTGAAGAGCCTCGATTTTGAAATCGAAAAAGCGAAAGAAAGGCTCGTTGCCCAGCAACAGAAAGTAAAACAAGCCGAAAACTTCTTAGAGCAGAAAAGAGTTGAACTCATAAACGCGACTACAGAATTTCAGGCCATGGAGAAGCATAAAGAAAAATGGCTTGAAAAGGTGAAAAAAGAAATTGAGACCGCTGAAGCGAATGAGCAAGAAGAAATCGGAAACGTCCTTTATTTAGCACGGAAAATGAAGCAACAATAGGAGTTTCATGTCATGAAGACATCGGATGTTCCTCCAAATAGACCAGTACAACAGAACACCACAAATCAATCACCTCGAACTGATAAAAAGCCTCAAAAAGAATTTGATAAAGTTCTCGATGATAGCAAAGGTAAGTTAGGTGGTTCCTTAAAAAAAGGTGAAAAACCATTTTCGCCTTTAACATCTAAAAGCTCATACGGTAAGAAATCTGCAGGCGATGATAAGGACGCTTTGCGCGGTGAAGGCAAAGGGGAGAAGGAAGGAACTCGCTCCACAGTAGAACGAGACTATGCGCGTGTAGAAGGCCGAGGCAAGAAAAGCCACGGTGATGAGGAATTAGGAAAAGAAAGTAAAGATAATGCAGTGGATGCTGCTCAGCTTCAAGCGAACCAGCAGATGCAATTACAGAATCAAGCAAGGATCAATGCAACTGCAGGTGTCCAGGCAACTCAAAGGCCTGGACTGAATATCAATGAAATTCAAAGCATAGTGCATCGTTGTGAGCTCGCAATAAATGACAAAGGCAAACCAGAATTTCGGTTTGAATTGCAAACCAAGCACCTTGGAAACATTGATCTAAAAATTTCTACCGAAAATGAAAAAGTGCGGATTGAATTTGCTACGCAGGATGCACAAACCCAGGAAGTGCTGAAAGAAAATTTGAAAGAGCTGAGTGAAATGTTGCAGCAAAAAGGAATGGTTTTGCACGAAACGAAATTTGCTCCGCGCGGCCAGGAAGATGCAGAAAAGCAACAACAGCAACAACAACAACAAGAACAAGCAGAAGATTATTCACCAAGCGATGGACCTCGACGAAAGTTTAGGTTATAAGGCAGGATTTGTATGCGCAGGTACAAACTCATTTATAGTGCCTGGATTTTCTTTGTTTTGATATTCGCAGCGCCATCAATGGCGCAGGCTCAAGGCGATAATGCCATCAATCAGCCATTAACGTTAATGGTTCTGCTGGGGGCGTTATCTCTTGCGCCGTTTGTTGTTACCATGATTACTTCGTTTGTGAAGATCTCCGTTGTGCTTTCGATTCTTCGCAACGCCATGGGAACGCAACAAATTCCTCCAACTCAAGTCATCAACGGAATGTCGATAATCCTTTCCATCTACATCATGTATCCCGTTGGATTGGAAATTCGTGATGCTGTTCGTCCTTATTTTGATCAGAGATCAGGCGCACCGCTGCTGTCTGATAATACAAGCGGACTGGTAAAAGATGCTGTGGGTGCAGCTAAAGAACCGATCCGTAAATTTTTGCTGAAGCATGCTCACCTCAAAGACAGAATGCTTTTCTACGGTCTCGCAAAAAGAATGCGAACACCTGAACAACAAAAAGATCTAACCGATCGAAGTTTGATTGTAGTCGTCCCGTCATTTGTCATCAGTGAATTAAAGGAAGCGTTTCAAATAGGATTTTTATTGTTTGTTCCATTTATTGTGATTGACATGGTCGTTTCCAATATTCTTCTGGCAATGGGTATGCAAATGCTTTCGCCCGTGACTATCTCACTTCCGTTTAAGCTATTGCTCTTTATTCTCATCGATGGCTGGTATTTGCTGGCCAGAGGTTTGGTGTTGGGTTATATCTAAGTGGCGAAATTTAGAGGGAATAATGATTGAGAATTTGATGATCAAAATTACAAATCAAGCGCTAATCATGGTATTGGTGCTTTCGGCGCCTGTAATCCTGACCAGCATGGTTGTGGGATTAACGATCAGTGTTCTTCAGGCAATCACTCAAATTCAGGAACAAACACTTTCAATGGTTCCGAAATTATTTGCGACGTTTATCGTAATTGCGCTTTCCGGTTATTGGATCGCAAGCTTGATGGTTCGTTTCGCACAGAATCTTTTTTATAGCTTCCCGAATTATGTCCATTAACCTAAAATTCCACCCAAATCTTCCATCGTGACAGGCGGATTCTATGCCTGACATCCGATCACTAC
>AR_comb_assmDRAFT_10362920_pt1 | contig 12073 bp, 22 predicted proteins | sample ArasoioldDNA_FD_10543 | JGI IMG/M metagenome (IMG submission 10543) | reverse complement strand
CGCAGCCGCCAGCGGAACTGAACGAACGGCAGGCTGCGATCTGGCGCGAGACCACGCTCGGCGAGCCGGTCGGCTTTTTCAACAGTGGCGCAACCTTGGCGCTGCTCACCGACTACTGCCGCCATCGCGACACCAGCGAGCGGCTCACTGTAATGATCGAGGCAATGGATGCGACTATTCTGGCAACACGCGAAGGGCTCAATCGGCAAGCGACCCTGTTACGTATGCGAGAGCTTGAAACGCGCGCGGCTGGCAATATGGCGACCAAACTCCGCCTCACCAATCAGTCGCGCTTCCGCTCCGAAAAAGCGGACAAGCTCGCGGAAATGAACCCGAAAAGGATGCCGTGGGAATGATCTGGTGGCCCGATGTCATACTGGCGGCGGCCATGATTATGACCGTGGCGGCCATCTTTGTGGTTGTCCGCCTCGTTTGGGCAACGCTGGCGGGCACCTGATTTGCTGTGCGAACGCCAAAGGGCTGGAAGAAGTTTGTCGACCCGGAAAGCGGCCTCGACCACGGCCCGCTGCCGTTCAAAAAGGGCGAACTGACCCGGGCCGGTCGCAACATCAAATGGATACAGGAATACTGCCGCATCCCCGAGGGCCAAGACCTCGGCCAGCCGGTCAGGCTGCGGCTGTGGCAGAAGGTCGAGATCGCCAAGATTTATGACAACCCGGCCGGGACGCGCCGGGCGATCATCTCGTTCGGCAGGAAAAACGCCAAGACCACGCTGGCGGCGTTTCTCCTCCTGCTGCATCTCTGCGGCAAGGAGTTCCGCCCGAACTCGCAGCTTTATTCAACGGCACAATCGCGCGATCAGGCGGCGATCCTGTTCTCGCTGGCGGCGAAGATCATTCGCTTCTCGCCGGGCCTGCGCACGGTGGTGATCATCCGCGACACCGCCAAGCAGCTTTATTGCCAGAATCTCGGCACCGTTTATCGGGCGCTGAGTGCGGAGGCGGCCACCAACTTCGGGCTCTCACCAGCCTTCATCTGTCATGATGAACTCGGGCAGGTGAAAGGCCAGCGCTCGCCGCTGTATGAGGCGCTGGAGACGGCGACCGGCGCGCAGCAAAACCCGCTGAGCGTCATCATCTCGACGCAGGCCCCGACCGATGCCGACCTACTGTCGATGCTGATCGACGACGCGCTCGCCGCCAACGATCCGCGCGTGACGATCTCGCTCTATACGGCCCCGAAGGAGGACGATCCTTTCAGCGAGGCAACGATCAAAAAGGCCAATCCGGCCTTCGGGGACTTTCTCAACGCCACGGAAGTGTTGAGCATGGCGAACGACGCCAAGCGCATGCCCGCGCGCGAGGCCGAATATCGCAATCTGATCCTCAACCAGCGGGTGGAGACCCGGAACCCTTTCGTCTCCATAGAACGCTGGAAAGCCTGTGGCGCGCCGCCCGAGCCAGACTTGCGCGGCATCCCTTTGTATGGCGGCCTTGATCTATCCTCGGTCGCCGACTTAACCGCCTTGGTGTTGATCGGGCAGATCGGCAAGGTCTGGCACGTCAAGCCGACCTTCTGGCTGCCGGAGGAGGGCCTGCGCGAGAAGTCGGAAAAGGACAAGGTGCCTTACGATCTCTGGCATCAGAATGGCTTCCTGCAGACGACGCCGGGCCGTTCGGTCGCCTACGAATACGTCGCCAATTATCTGCGCGAGGTGTTCCTGACGCTGACCATCCGCAAGCTCGGCTTCGACAAGTGGAACATGCAGAACCTGCGGCCGTGGCTTATCAAGGCCGGGTTCAGCGAGCAGATCATCGCCGAGCGCTTTGTCGAGTTCGGGCAGGGCACGCAATCGATGTCGCCCGCGCTGCACGCGCTGGAGGAGATCGTCGTCAACGAGAACATGGCGCACGGCAACCACCCGGTGCTGGCGATGTGCGCGGGCTGCGCGGTGGTCGAGGGCAAGGATGACGCCAACAGAAAACTGTCGAAGAACAAGTCGACCGGCCGCATCGACGGCATGGTGGCGCTGGCCATGGCAGTCGGCGTCGGCGTGAAGCAGCAGACCGTGTTCGATGTGGACGCGCTGATCGGGTAGGAGGCACCCATGAGCAGCGGCAAGAAACCCAAGAGACCAAAGAAACCAAAGGAGAAGGAAGATGAAGCGCCCAAGCCCGAAGTCCCGCCGGAAGAGCAAGTCCCGGCCGAAGCCCCGCCGGAAGCTCCGCGCAAAGAAGAGTGAGCCGTGATTGTCCATATCGTTCGGGACGAACATCCGCTCTGCGGGTTCACCAACGATCCGCCGCGCCATTGGCCGGTCGAGCATAAATGTGTCGACCCGGAAGAGGCGCACTTCTGTAATTGCTACCTCTGCATCTCACGCCTGCACGACGATGATGAAAGGCAAGCGCGGGCCGAAGGGCTGACGCTGCGGGGATGCCCCTAGAACTGCATCCCGACTGGCTGCGGCCGTCGAAAATTCCGCTCACCATCGTGTGCGGCCCGCCGTGTTCCGGCAAAAGCACCTACGTTAACGCGATGAAGCGGGCCGGTGACATCGTCATCGATCTCGATGCGATCTCGCTGCAGTTGAATCCGCGCTTCCGGCCATGGCGCAGTCGCCGCTATCCAAAACTGCTGGAGCGCGCGATCCGCATCCGCAACCTGATGCTGGGCAAGCTGGCGACCGTCAGTAGCGGCAAGGCGTGGTTCATCGTTTCGGCTCCGACCCTGCAAGAGCGCGTCTGGTGGCAGACCAAGCTCGGCGGCCAGATCGTGCTGCTTAATCCCGGCATGGAGGAGTGTCGGCGGCGCGCCTACGCGCGCGGGACGCCGTTGGCGATTGCAGGCATCGACCGCTGGGAAATCAACTCCGAACGACCATGGCAACCGCAGGTCTATCAACGCGCCATTGGCAGCGACGGCTGGCCGGTCGCCGAAGGCGAGGACGAGGTCGAGACAGAGATCGAGGCGGAGCTTGAATGACCGCGATGCCACTCGTCCGTCACGCCCGCGCGAAAATGCGCGCGCTCAAGGTGCTGCGCGACTTTGACGAATCCAAACATCCACGCGATGACCACGGCCGCTGGTCGGAGACCGGTGGCGAAGGCAGCGACAGCGAGAGCGCCGCACCGGCCGGAGGCGGCGAGGGCAAGGCTCCCAATCCAGAAGCGACCAGAGTCGGCGGCGATCAGTGGAACAAGGAAACGGCCGCCCGGCTCGAAGGCGAATATGTTGCCGCGCATGCCGAGCTTGAGCGGATCGCAGACACGGCGGTCGGCGGCACGACCCCAAGCGTAACGCCACAAGCAAGCGACGATGCCGACGAAGAGCCATCTTATGGCTCGGCCGAAAGCTGGGACACGATGAGCCCCGGTCAGCAGGAGCAGGCCGAGGCCGCCTACATGGAAAAGACTTACGACGAATATTATCAGAGCGAGGTCGACAACTGGCAGTCCGAGAGCGCCCCCGACGATGCGCGCTTCAAGGTGGCGCATGATTTCATGTCGGGCAATGAATTGGACTGGGCACGGCAGGCGATTGATGACTGGCGTGCGCAGCGGGTCGAAGATGGTGAAGCGGATATTCCCTACAGTACCGATCAAATACTGAACGCAACAAAAATCGATCACGACACCGGCAATTATCCGATCTCAAAGGGCACCACGATTGAGATCGACGAACTCAGGCTCAAGCCAGACATTGAAGCGCAACAGGATTTGCCCGGCATCGACAGCGGCATCACCGCGCTCACCTCGGCAACGCGCGCCAGCCTGATCGCGGCGATCTCGGAAGGCTTCAACGATCAGGCCAAGGATATCGAGGACGACCTGTCGCCGCCCGAATATCTTTCGGATTCGGTCGCCGAGTATCAGAGCGACTCGTGGGGCCAGATGGAGGACGAAGACAAGTACAATTGGGTCAAGGGCAACACCGATATCGTCGACGCGGAGAAAACCGGCGCGACAACCGATGCCGGTTACGACTTCACGCGGCTGCCGAGCAAGATCGACCCGCTGGGCAAGAAAGAGGACGACAATTACCGGATGACGCAATCGTTGGCCCGGTATATGTCGACCGAGCGCTCGGCACAGGTGCTGGTCGAGCGCGGATTTTTCAAAGATAAACAATCGGCCAAAGACGTAGTGAAATGGGTCGACCGGGATTTGTGGCAACACTGGAAATCAAGCTCGACCAGCACGGGCGGCAAGATTCTTCAGGTCGCGATTGCCGAGGAGCTTGGCGGCAAGCTGCGCGAACATGAAGACCTGAAAAGTCAGCAGATGATCGCGCTTGCCAATGACAAGTACAGCGCCATCGGCGGCTTCAACGGCATCAAGGCCTACGTGCGCGGCAAGTGGGAAACGACACAGTACCTGCTCGACAAATCCGGTGATCAGAAGGTCAATGTCTATCGCGCGGTCAGCATCGAGACCGCGCCAAGCTACACGATAACGCAAGACACCGGCACGGTTGCCGGTAGCCTATACAAGGTGCAGGGCAGTAACGGCCAGACGCAGTATTTCGACAGCAAGGAAAAGGCCGAGGCCTTCAAGGCCGAGCGCGAAGGAGAATTCCCGCCCGAGCCGGTCGAACTGGTCAAAAGCCAAGACCATGTATTCGAAAAGTATCCCGCGATTGACGTGAAACGAAACGGAGCCGCATCGACGACCACCGATCCCGGCGTCGCCAATAAATGGGATGGGCAGGAGGATCGCGTCGTTCTGCGTGCCGAGGTGCCGCGCACCGCAGTCGTCTCCATTCCGGCCTATGGCATCAACGTGCACAAGGAACGCGAAGTGGTGGTTGCAGGCACCGCATGGGTCGGCTGGGATGCGTGGAGAAAACGTGCGCCGGAGTTTAGCGAGGTCCCGATGCAGCACGGCGGGATCGCGGCATGACAGAAATCGATATCCTCAAAAAAGAACTCGATGAGAAGCTGTCGCATTGGCTATCGTCGGAGGGGCAGGGCCGCAGCCGGTTGCGCGAGATCGTCGACAAGAACCGGCAGGCATATTTTGCCAAGGAAAAAAGCAAAACCAAATCCACGCGGGCGCGGCGGCAGGCATTCAAACTGCTCGACCGCGAATGGGATGAGGCCGATCATCCGCGCGACGAGGACGGCAAGTTCACCTTCGGCGGCGGCGGCGATGGCGGTGGTGACGCCGGTCCGACCTCGGTCTTCATCTCGCCTGCAACCGGTGACCTGAAATTCAGTCAGGCAGCTTCGCACGTCAAAGGCCCGCGTCAGCAGGCGCTGCAACAAGCGAGCACCGAGATCGACCGCGCGCTCGGTAAACCGCCCAGCACGCACACCAGCGTGATCGGCGCGTGGCGCGACGGCGCGGAGAACAGCCTGCTCATCAGCAAGCCGGGCTGGACCCGTAATGAGGCGCGCTTGGCCGGGGCGATGAAGGGCTGGCTGGCCGATCAGAAATCGGTGCTGGTGTTCCAGCCCGCCAAGACCGGCGACAGCTTCATGGCGACGTTCGAAGCGCAAGGAAAGCTTGACGACCTGCACAATGATCTATTGAAAGCCGGACTCGAAAATCATACATTAGAACCGACCAAGGGCGGCGCGCTCGTTCACGTTTACGGCGACAATCAGGCGACGCTCGACAAAATCGACAAGGCGGCTGGACAATATGACACCAAAGCACAATTCACGGCCGGGCATGGCGAATTCATCGGCACGTCCAAAACAGACGGCAGCGACCGCGAGCAAAGAGACGACGCGCGCGAGCAATACGACGCCATTATTTCAGAAGCTCAAACTCGGCCCGAATTCAGTGGACGCGACATCGGACAAGCTTGGGACGATATCCGTGCAAGTTGGGGCCGAGAACTTTCGAAGGTAACCTACAGTCCGGGGCCGAAAACCCCGCCCTATCCCTCTCCCGGCGATGCGGTCAACGTCAAATCCGACTGGATCGCCGCCTCCCCGATCAAATCCATCGACGATGTGCTCAAGGCCGCCGGACCTTCGCAGGCGGCGCTCGGCGAAGTTGGCCGCCAGATTCAAAGCCAGCTTGATGTTCGTTTCAGCGACCCCGGCCCCAAGACCAAGAGCGACAAGGGCATCGCCCGGGTCGTGGAAAAGGCCGAGAAACGCGGCGGCAGGTTTGGCGCGGTGACGGACGTGGCGCGCGCCTCCTTTATCGTCAATCATCCTGATCAGGCCGAACAGGTCATCACCGAACTCGGCAAGCATTTCGAGATCGCGGTCGAGCCGTGGAAGCTGACGGACGTGAACTACGGTGACCGCGCCGTCAACATCCGTTTCCCCAATGGTCTGATCGGCGAAGTTCAGATCATGGACACGCACATGGCGCAAGCGAAGTCGCCGGACGGTGGCGGCGGCCATGACTATTACCTTGTCGCGCGCGAGGCCGCGCCGGATGGCAAGAACCCCGACCCCGAGCGCTATGCCGCCGCGACCGAAGCGATGCGACAGATTTACGGCCGCGTGCTCGACAGCTATCCGCAGGAATGGAAGGACGCCTTCGAGTTAGCGCAGCAGATGTTTCCGCCTAAGAAGTAAACGCAGTCTTTGGTAACGGCGGCAGTTGACCGTAGGCTTTTGCATAGGCCTCTTCGTTGAGCACCTGCGCGGTCATGTGAACCTCGGCGATGTCCTGCTTGAGCCATTCGCCGAACATAAATGCCCACGCCTCGGTATCGTTGAAGCGTACCGGGTAGCTCTCGAATGCGCCGTACTTGAGGTCAGGTGTCGGCATTGCGTACATCCTCAATGGTGATTTTGCGCTTGAGTATCAGCTTGAGGAGTTTAGCGACAGGTGGCGGCACTGATGATTCGCCCAAGGCGAGCCGCTGCGACTGCCGTGGGCTTAATCCGAATACGGCACCGGCCCGGACCTGCGAGAGTTTAAGCTTCTCGATGGCCTGACGATATTCCCGTTTTTTCATTTTACGATCTCACACGATTAAGGGTGATCTCCCAATATACGCGCTACGCCATTATGGCGGTAGTACGTTTTTAGCCTGATGCAGTTCGGCGGCCGAGCGGCTGCCAAACCATCAGCTTATGCGGGTATCCCGGGGATCGCGTTCAAAAAGGGGATTAAGAACGCTGACCCCGGGCTCCCACCATCCGCTGCGTCACCGGTTGTGGCTTACGGCCGCTGGCGGGCGATTGCTTTATTTCATTGCTCTAATCCTCTTGCCTTGCTTTCGTCATTCCAGCCTTGATCCCAGATCGCGCGGGTGCTGCGACTGGTATGATCTTCAACCTCGACCCGCTTCACGCGCCCACCGCTGTAGCTGATGCTGTATTGGTAGTAGTCACGCACAGCGGTGTACTGGTCGAAGGGCAGGGCATCGCTGCTGCCGTTCGCGTAGTGGATGCGCAGGGTGTAGAGGTGTTTCACTTCACCGCCTTTCGCTTTTCAAGCAGCACAGCGAACAGGGAGGAGCTAACGACCTTCCAACCTTGTTCGACCAGCTTTTCTGCCAGCGTGTAATTCGCCACCGAGTCGAGGGCGATCCGCTTGTATTCGTAACCGCCCATTACCTCGGTGCCTTTGGCGTCAACCATTCGTTTCATCACTTCACCGCCTTCGCTGTTTTGGCGATTCCGGCGACCGAGACCACCAGCATCACATGGAACATTGCGATCACGCTCATCGCAGCAATCATGACCATCATTGGACCCTCCTGTTTCCGAGCTTCGTGACGCGGCCCCTCCCAAATCAGTCCCGCACCATCCGCCGCAGCGGTGCCAACGGTGCGGGCCAATGAGGCCGCGCTTCGAAGATCAGGCCTTCCCCGCGAAGAACGAGGCGACGACGCCCAATTCCCAAACCCGCTCGTGCCCGTAGTAGAGGGCGGTCTTGGTCATGACCTCGAACCCGACCACCGCACTGGCCATGCCCAAATGGCCGGTCACGAGAAAACTCAACACGAAGGTATCGACCGCGCCGACCAGTCTCCACGAGACGGCTTTGGCAACGGACTTCAAATGGCTGGTGGCAGACATGGCGCTGGTTCCCTTTGTTCCCAATCTCATGCACCCTACATACGTCGTCCTGACGTATACGTCAATACGGCGTAGTGGATAATTGAGAAATATTTTTGGGGCGGGAACCCCTTGCTAGATCAGGTTAATTTGGCTTGCCGTTGGTTTCTCCCTCATATTTGCCCTTGAGTCGCGCCAGTTCGGCGCGCTCGCTGGCCTCGTTGGCCCATGCGATTTCGGTATTGAGCTTGCTGATCAGGCCGCTCGCCTCGATCCACTGGCCGATCTGGCGCTCGACATCGCTGTAGGTGAAAGCCGGGTCGCCGTAGCAGGGATGCCGGACGGCGTTGAGCAGGAAGTCGCGTTGCCGGGTCTTGCTGCTGAACCAGACATCATAAAAGCCGCCCTGATTAAAATGTGCGATGTGGCCGAAGCAGCCGTTCAATCGGTTGTAAAACCATTTCGGGAATTGTGTGGGCTTGAATCCGCCCTCGACAAAGCGGACGAATTGCTTGGCGAACTTTTCTTTGTCCGCTGATGTCGAGTATTGAGTCGCAACATAAGGTCCAAACTTCATTCTGCTTTCTCCATGCACATTTTATAGGCCGCGCTGAACCGCTCCTCGGATCGGCACAGGCTCTCGAACTTGTTGACGAACAGGACCACAGCCGGATCGTCCCATGTGGCTGTGGTCGACTGGGTCGCCTCCATCGCGGTGTCGACCACCTTGACGAACTCGCGCGCGAGCGCGCGCAGGTTACCGGCGTCCTGTACCTCGATGGCCACCTTGTGCCGGTTGTAGGTCGGCTTATTGCCGAACATGATCGTGATGTCGTGTTCGCTCATGACTGACCTGCCAATGTTTCGTTGACCGCCTTGAGCGATACCGGTTGCCAGTTCAGAATCTGTCCGGTCTTGAGATCGATCTCGATCTCGACGTAGTCACCGTAGTGCTGGCCGGGCATGAACCCCGGCACGTAGCCGCTGTAATCGGCAACATCGTTCCCGGCTGCATCAGCAAATACGGCGCTGAATAGATCGGAACACTTGGCGTTGATCCGCATGACCGCAGGCATGGTCTTTAGTTTCATCGGGGTAATCCCTCCTCAGTTGTTATAGAAAACCCAAACCTCGCCATCGTGATTGACGAAGCTCATGCCGCCGCCAATCCGCGCATCACGCGCGTAGGCCTCGAAGTCGAAGAAGTTCTCGACGGTCTGGCGGATGCTCTTGGGTATCTCGTGAAAGAAGCCTGTGCTATCGAGCCACTCTTCGGCCCATGCTTTCTCGCTGTCATACTTGCCGGAGAAGGCCTCGCGTGCCTCGGCAATGTCGCCGTCGCTGTTGATTTCGTTCTGATAGACCGCCAGCAATTCGCGGTCGTCCTCATCGAGTTCGAGCCATTCCCAAATCTTGTCGCTGACGCTGCTCTCGGAATAGAGCGCGCGCGGGAAGCCCTCGAAGTCCTGAAACATCAGTTCGGGATCGGCCTCGTCCTTGTGCAGTTCGGCGCAGGCCTTGAGGAAGTCATCCTTGTCGGCGTAGTCCTCAAGGTCCAGCCATTTTCCGGCGATGGAGCCGGAATTGTATTTGGCATAGGTCCCAACGTAGAGCCGCGCGCTCATCTTGCCTCCAGTCCGGCGAGTGCCTGTTTGAGAGAAGCCTCATCCTCTTTGATCCGCTCGCCATTCGAGGCGGCGGTGTAAACCGACAGCGGGTACTCGGCGGTGAACCAAGCGTCGCGTTCGAGCCGCAAGCCGAGGGCGGTGATTCTGATGCCTTCGATCTCGGACCGGCGCACGCTACCGAGTTCGGCGTATCCCATGCCGAGGTCGCACAGGCCGAACAGAATGTCCGGCTCATCGGGATCGCTTTCGGTCAAGAGCCAAGTGGCCCCGCCGTAAGGGTTGAACACCTTGACCACCGGCTTGTGATCAGGCTCGCGCTTTCCGGCCTCCTGTGCCGCGCGCGTTGCCTTGCCGTTGGCGGCAAGTTTCTTGAGCACATCGGCGGTGAAGATTTTCATTTGCGGCATTCGATCCTCCGTTAATCCATCCGTGACTGGGCGTAGGCCTTGACCCCGAGCTTCTCACTCAACATCGCTGCCATCACCCGGGCGTGGGCTTCCTTCCGCTGCAAGCTCTGGCCGTGGCTGCTGATCCAGATGTCGATCCCGCCGCCGTAGGCCCGGCCCTTGGCGTTGCCGCTCTTGACCAGCCACTTGGCGAATGAGCAGGTGGCGGGCATGACCTTGACCCATGCGAACCCGCACACGCCTTCGGCCTCGTACCACTGCCGCTTCGCAGGGCTGTTATCGTTCAGCGGATTGACGTGCTCGGTCACGACCATGGCCGCAGGCTTGGCGGCCTCACCAGCGGCGAACCCGGCCCGGTTGGCCTCGTTGAACACCTCTTCGAACTTGGCGTAGCGGGCGAGCCGTTCCTTTTTCTCGGCCGCAATCTTTTCTCGCAACGATCCGTATTCCATTGAGGTCTCCCTTCAATCCTTATATACGCCAGTCCGGCGTATACGGCAAGATGGCGTGTGAAATAATTATCAGCCAAGCATGGCGCTGGCTTTGGCCAGCAGCGCGGGATGCGCCTTGATCAGGATTTTGAGCATGGCGGCCTTCTCGGGCAGGTACATCTTGGCGAAGCCGGGGTCTCGCTCGGCAATCGAGCCGGTGTTGTCGATGATGTCGGCGACCTTGATGGTCATGGCGTCGGCACTGACCGTCGAGAGCCTGTCCCGCTCCCAGCCCTTTCTTGCCGCCCGGTTCCCGGCGGCATGGTCGGTGTAGACATCGGTAACCTCCAGCACGAGGCTGGCGACCTCGCTGCCGAACTCGGTCTTCAATTCCTTGAGGGTGGTCTCGGTATCCTCCAGCGTATCGTGCAGGATGGCCGCCGCGATCACCGTATCGCTGGCTCCGGTCGAGCGCACTAGATCGGCGACGGCAAGCAGATGCGTGAGGTAGGGGGCATCAGTGTACTTTCGCTTATGGCCCGCGTGTTTCAGGGCCGCAAACCTTGTGGCCTTCTCGATCAACACCGAGTATCACCTGCCTTTCCAACGTCAATATAGTGTGTCAAGCAGTGCTTGACAAGGGGTGTCAAGCCTCACCGTACATATCGGGCCGGGAGGCTTCGAGGTCGCTGGCGGCGGTTTTATCGAGCCTTTCGGCCTCGCACTTGGCAATCTCTATTGCTTCCTTCTCGCAATATTCGGCGTCGTCAAAGCCCCAGCAGGAATCGAGGTGTTCGCCGTCGCCGTCCTCGATCACGTAGCCGTAGTACCAGCCGTTGCACCAAGTCGTAACCGCCTTGCACCATGACTCGGCAATTTCGGCTCGCCGCCTGCTGCCGCGATATGCAGATTTCTTGATCAGCACATAACCGACCTGTCCGGCGTCCCATCGGTCATTGAACGGGTATCCGCTGCTGATCGAATAGGCGACGGCGCTGTGCTCGTACTTGTTGAGATTGAATGCTTCCCAGCCGTTTTCCTTGGCGAACTTCACCGCCTCGGCGGGCTCGCTGAATTCGTGGCAATCACTCAATGTACTGCGCTTCTCGAAGGTCGCGAAGATTATGCCTTCGGATTTGAGGCCTTCGCCTTTGTCCTTGCTGCCGTAGGCTTCGGTGATCGGACAGTCATGGTCGCTGTCGTTGTCGGGATAAATCTTGACCACAGCCGAACCGACCTTGATCGTTTTCAGTGATTGCATTGTCATTTGTTCCTCCATTCCAGATATTGCAGGATCGCGGCTAGGCCCAACAAAACCATGCCGCCGATCCACATCAGCAGCACCATCAGCAAAGTTGCCGTTGCCGGGTTGTTAGCGGCCACGCCGAATGTGAGGAGGCCGCAGAAAAGAAAGCCAAAGCCACCCCATATGTAAAACACTGCTCTCATTTTTCTCTCCATAACTCGATGTCATCGATATACAGCGGCAACCGGGACGCTTCCCCGCGCTCGCGCTCGGCCTTTTCGCGCTTTTCCTTCTCGATGTGCGCGATGATTAGTTCGATGTTCAGCGTCATATTTCGCTCTCCATGAACTCGACCAGCGGATCAACGCCGGTCTTGGCGACGTGACTATCGAAGGCCGCCGCACAGGCAGCGACCAACTCGGCCA
>AR_comb_assmDRAFT_10245611_pt1 | contig 12073 bp, 9 predicted proteins | sample ArasoioldDNA_FD_10543 | JGI IMG/M metagenome (IMG submission 10543) | reverse complement strand
GCCGCACGCGAAATCGTACGGTCGTCCCGCGCGAATCCACAGTGATTGGGCTCACAGGGGAAGGGCGTTCACAACCAGCCCCGACAATAGGGTGAGAATGAAGTACGCCACGAGCGGGGTGAGGTCGAGCATCCCGCCGACCGGTGGGATGAGCCGTCGCAAAGGTCGCAGTAAGGGCTCGGTCAGCACGTACGACCATCGGATCCACCATCGATAGGGCGAGGTGCGGAACCACGAGGCGATCACGCGAATGAACAGCGCGATCTGCAGGATCCCAAAGATCCATTGAATGACCAGCCTGAGGACGCCGCGCCCGCCAAGCCCCGCCGCGAACGCTGCCGCCTCTACCTGCCCACGAACGAAACCGAGCAGCCAGATGACGAGGATGCCGCCGATGACGACAGCGGCGAGCGCCCACCACGGCGCGTTGGACGGGACACCACCGCCACGAACGATGCGGCGCTCGATGGGTGCCATGAGCGGATCGATCGATCCGCGAAAGAAACGCGCGACTCCCGAAAACGGACTGATCCGCCGAGTGCGCACGGCCCAGTCGATCCCACAGACCGCGGCCACCACCACTGCCGATGCGAGGAACGCGATGCGCGAGATCGCGATGACCGTATCGAGCGTGGCGAGAAATGCGTTCACGCGCGAATTCTGATCGCGGGGTGATCGATGCAGCAAGTGCTTCTTTACTTAACGCGAGCCAATTCATCGCATCGGCCGTGCGCCTTGACGGTCCTCGCTACCGCAAGCACTGTCCATCACGACTTGGCGCCAAGCTTGCGTCCGCCACCGAACGCCATGAACCTGGAACGCACATACCTCGTAACTGGCGGCGCTGGCTTTATCGGTTCCGCCGTCGTCAAGAGCCTGCTCCGACGCGACGGCGCTAGCGTCGTGAACGTGGACAAGCTCACGTACGCGGGTAACCTGGACTCGTTGACCGACGTCGAGTCGGATCCTCGCTACGTGTTCGAGCGCCATGACATCTGCGACGCGGCAGCCATGAGCCGCGTGCTCGAGCAATATCGACCGACCGCGATCTTCCACCTCGCCGCGGAGTCGCACGTCGACCGGTCGATTGACGCCCCAACGGATTTCATTCAGACGAACATCGTCGGAACCTCCGTGCTCCTGACGGAATCGCGGCGCTACTGGACGTCCCTTCCGCCCGACCGCGCGAGTCGCTTCCGGTTCCTGCACGTTTCCACCGACGAGGTGTACGGCTCGCTCGGCGACGAGGGCTTTTTCACGGAAACGACCGCCTACAACCCCAGCTCTCCGTACTCTGCAAGCAAGGCGAGTGCGGACCATCTCGTACGCGCCTGGCACCGAACGTATGGGTTTCCGGCAATCGTTACGAACTGCTCGAACAACTACGGGCCGCACCAGTTCCCCGAAAAGCTGATTCCCCTGACCATACTGAACGCGATCGCAGAAAAGCCCATCGGGGTTTATGGACGCGGCGACAACGTACGGGACTGGCTCTACGTCGAGGACCACGCCGACGCGCTCATCTCGGTGATGACACGTGGACGTGTTGGCGAGACGTACGCCATCAGCGGCCGCACCGAGCGTCGGAACATCGACGTGGTCGAAAGCATCTGCTGTGTGCTCGACGAGATGCGGCCGCGCGCGAACGGTGCACGGTATCGAAAGCTGATCCGCTTCGTCGCTGACCGCCCAGGTCACGACCTCCGCTATGCGATCGATGCCACGAAGATCGAGCGTGAGCTGTCGTGGCGACCGAGCGAATCGTTCGAGTCGGGACTGCGAAAGACGGTCGAATGGTATCTCGACAACACCGCATGGCTCGACCGCGTGCGAAACGGCAGTTATCGCGGCGAACGACTCGGGCTCGGCGCCAGCGTATGAGCCGTACGAGCGGCATCAAGGGAATCATTCTCGCAGGAGGTTCCGGCACGCGTCTCTACCCGATTACGCGCGTGGTCAGCAAGCAGCTGCTCCCGGTGTTCGACAAGCCGATGATCTACTATCCCTTGTCGACGTTGCTGCTCGCCGGTATTCGGGACGTCCTCGTCATCTCGACACCCGATGATCTGCCGCGCTTCCAGCAGCTGCTGGGCGACGGATCGCAGTGGGGCGTGGAGTTCAGCTACGCCGAACAAGCCGTGCCTAACGGGTTGGCTCAGGCGTTCGTGATCGGACGCCAGTTCATCGGGCGCGATCGGGTCGCGCTCGTTCTCGGCGACAACCTGTTCTACGGGGGCGGGCTCGGCGGCATCCTCCAGCGTGTCGCGGCGCGCACCGAAGGCGCCACGGTGTTCGGGTACACGGTGAGAGATCCGCAACGCTACGGCGTCGTCGAGTTGGGGCCCGATGGCCGCGCTGTCGACATCGTCGAGAAGCCGGAGCGTCCGCGATCGAACTACGCTGTCACAGGCCTGTATTTTTACGACAACGACGTGGTCGGCATCGCGGCTGGGCTGGAGCCATCCCGCCGAGAGGAGTACGAGATCACCGACGTCAATCGGATCTATCTCCAGCGCGATCAGCTCTACGTCGAGCTGCTCGGCCGGGGAATGGCGTGGCTCGACACCGGAACCCACGAGTCGCTGCTCGACGCGAGCAACTTCATCGAGGTGATCGAGAACCGGCAGGGACTCAAGATCGGTTGCGTTGAAGAGGTCGCGTTTCGCGCCCGCTACATCGATGCCGAGCAGCTCGAGCGGCTCGCGGCGCCCCTCCGACAGACTGGGTATGGGGAATACCTGATGAAGATTGCGAACGAATCGCGTATGGGCGACTCCACGATCGCTGCGATGGCCGGAGAAGAATGACGACTGTCGAGCGGGGCTACTTTCGCCATCCGCAGGCGATCGTGGAGACGGAGCGCGTTGGCGACGGCACGCGCGTCTGGGCCTTCGCGCACGTGCTGCCAGGTGCCGTGGTCGGCCGTGACTGCAACATCTGCGACCACGTGTTCATCGAGAACGACGTTGTAGTCGGAGACCGTGTGACCGTGAAGTCCGGCGTGCAGCTGTGGGACGGCGTCACGCTCGAGGACGATGTATTCGTCGGGCCTAACGCGACGTTCACCAACGATCCGTTCCCGCGCAGCCGTCAGTATCCCGAGCGCTTCGCACGGACCGTCGTGCGCGCGGGAGCATCCATCGGCGCGAACGCGACGCTGCTTCCCGGCATCGAGATCGGCCAGGGAGCGATGGTCGGCGCTGGTGCGGTCGTGACGCGAGATGTGCCGCCGGGCGTGGTCGTAACCGGAAATCCCGCTCGCATCCGCCACCGCGTCGCGGACCGCCCGACCGAGGACAGCGTTGCGAGTGACGCAGTCGCGACCGACGACGGGTCGGCTGCACTCCCGCTGCTCACGTCGAAGGGTGCACGCGTCATCCCGATACCGGTGATCGCCGATGCTCGCGGCGCTCTCTCGTACGCCCAGCTCGGCGATCAGCTTCCATTCGAGGCGCGGCGGTACTTTCTGCTCTTCAACGTGCCCGAGGGGGCGATTCGCGGTGCACACGCGCATCGCGACCTGCAGCAGTTCATTGTCTGCGTGCACGGTTCCTGTCGCGTCATCGTCGATGATGGCGTGCACCGTGATGAGCTGCGGTTGTCGTCGCCGGAGCGTGGCGTCTACGTGCCCCCGCTGTTGTGGACGACCGTCGTGCCGGATTCCCGCGACACCGCGGTGATCGTCCTCGCTTCGGCTGAATACGATCCCGACGACTACATTCGCGACTACGACGAATTCCTCGCCGTCGCGAGAGCGCGGCTGTGAGCGCAATGACGCGCGTTCCGTTTCTCGACCTCCGAGCTACGTACGACGAGCTCCGCGGCGAGATCGACGGCGCGATTCGACGCGTGCTCGAGAGTGGATGGTATCTCCTCGGCGAGGAGATCTCGGCGTTCGAGCACGAGTACGCGAGCTACGTTGGGGCCGACCACTGTGTGGGCGTGGGGAACGGCCTCGAAGCGCTTCGCCTGAGCCTCGAGGCGCTCGACGTAGGTCCGGGTGCGGAAGTGATCGTGCCGTCGAACACGTACATCGCGACGTGGTTGGCGGTGACTCAGGTTGGCGCGACGGTGGTCCCCGTGGAACCCGATGCGGCAACGTTCAACATCGATCCGGGGCGCATCGAGGATGCCATCACGCCGCGCACTCGTGTAATTCTTCCGGTGCATCTGTACGGGCAACCTGCTGATGTCGACGCGATTCACGACATCGCCCGACGCCGCGCGCTCCGCGTCATCGAGGACGCGGCGCAGGCACACGGGGCTCGTGTTCGCGGCACGCCCATTGGCGCGCGCGACGTGGTCGCATGGAGCTTCTACCCGGGAAAGAACCTCGGCGCGGTTGGCGACGCGGGAGCTGTCACGACTGACGACGCCGATGTCGCAGACCGCGTTCGCGTGCTGCGCAACTACGGCTCTCGCGTGAAGTATCAGAACGAGGTCCGCGGCTACAACAGCCGCCTCGACGAGATCCAGGCTGCGGTGCTCCGCGCGAAGCTCCCATGCCTCGACGACTGGAACACGAGGCGTGCGGCGCAGGCACAACGGTATGCATGTGAGCTCAGCGCCACGGAGTTGTCCTTGCCCGTGGTCCCGACGTGGGCGGATACGGCGTGGCATCTCTATGTCGTTAGGTCCCGATCGCGGGACGCGCTGCGCGCGCACCTGTTGGCCAACGGGATCGACACGCTGATTCACTACCCGCTGCCCCCCCACAGGCAGCCGGCGTATGCCGACATGCGATTCGACCCGGACGCGTTTCCCATCGCGTCTATCATTTCGAACGAAGTGCTGAGTCTTCCGATCGGTCCGCATATGACTCAGGAGCAGCAGGCGGTCGTGATCGACGCCGTCAGGGCGTTCGTTCATCAGTGACGGATTCGCAGACGATGACCGACCCGCGCAGCGAAGCCAACGGGCCGCGGACTGGCGCCACACTTCTGTCCATCGTGGTGCCGGTCTACTTCAATGCGATGAACCTGCCGGATACCATTCCGCAGTTGCTGGCACTCGAGTCGCAGGCCGATGACCTGACGCTCGAGCTGGTGTTCGTCGATGACGGTTCGGGCGATGACTCGCTCGTGATGCTCCGGAGCTTTCAGGCGCAACATCCGGATCGCATTCGCATCGTGAAGCTCACGCGGAACTTCGGTTCGATGGCAGCCATCCTTGCCGGCCTGACCGTCGCCCGTGGCGACTGCGTCGGGATGATCGCCGCCGACCTTCAGGATCCGCCCGAGCTGTTCCTCGACATGCTCGCGCATTGGCGAGCGGGGTCGAAGGCGGTGTTTGCCGTTCGGACCGATCGCGAGGACTCGGCGTCGCAGCGCCTGTTCGCTCGAGCGTACTACTCGCTCATTCGTCGGTTTGCTCTCCGCGATTACCCGGTGGGCGGATTCGACTTCTTCCTCGTCGACCGACAGGTCGTGCGAGACATGGTTCGCATCAGCGAAAAGAACACGAACCTCATGTCGCTGATCTTCTGGTTAGGCTACCGTCCGGTGATGTTGCCGTACGTGCGCCGGGCGCGAACGAAAGGCAAGTCGCGATGGACGCTCGCGAAGAAGATCAAGCTGTTCATCGATTCGTTCGTGGCGTTTTCGTATGTGCCGATCCGTTTTCTCTCCGCGACCGGACTCATCGTCGCGACGACGGCGTTCGCCTATGGCGCGTACGTCTTCTATGCGTGGCTCATCAACGACATCCCGGTGCGCGGTTTCGCACCCGTGATCCTGGTGCTCGCCTTCACCGCTGGACTTCAGATGACGATGCTCGGCGTGCTCGGCGAATACCTGTGGCGCACGCTCGATGAGACTCGCCGACGCCCGGGCTTCGTCATCGACGAGGTGTTCGACCTGAGCGACACGGACGCTTCGCGCCAGAACGACGCACGCCTGCATGCCGCCTCGTCGCCGAATGGCATCGACGCCGCCGTCCCCGCGAAGGCGACGGCGCGATGACGGGAGTCACCGTCGACGACACGGTGCCGCCTCACCCGGGATCCGTCGCCGCCGTCCGCGTTAGGCGGGCAGCGCGGGCGCTCGAGCGATTTGCGTGGCCGGCGTGCAGTCTCCTCATGGCGAGCTGGGCGATCGCCTACCTCGGTTGGCCGTTCTCGTCCGATCAGGGAGTGCTGTCGTGGGTTGGCCGTACCATCGCGGAGGGCGGCATGCCGTACCGCGATGCCTGGGAGATCCGCGGCCCCGCGCCGTACCTCGTCTATGCCGTGATCGCGCGCCTGTTCGGTGCGGCGCAATGGCCGCTCCGCGCACTGGACCTTTCCATTCTCGCCACGGGCGCGTGGTGCGTCGCATCGATTGCCGCCGCGTTCGGTGGCCGATTGGCCGGCCGCGTCGCCGTCGTGCTCTACGTGCTCTGGGTCGCGTCGTTAGGTCATCATGACACGGCACAGTCGGATGGATGGAACGCCGCCATGATGGCGGGAGTGGCGCTCTGCATGCTCGCGAACCGCGGGTCGCCGCGCGCGCGTCATGCCGCAATCGCCGGGCTGCTCATCGGTCTCTCCATCGTGTCGAAGCCACCGTACGCCGCGTTCGTGTTGCTGCCCGCCATCGTGGGCCTCGCCCAGGTCTCGCGACGCGGCGTTCCGTGGCTCGTCGGATTCTGGGCAGCGGGTGCGCTCGCGGTCGTGGCATCCGCGGGCGCGGTGCTCCTCTGGCTATACCGCGGTGGAGCGATGGATGCGTTCATCGACATCCACATTCGCTGGCTGCTCGCGCGATACACCGACGTGGAATCCGGGTGGCTCAACCGCGTCCAGACGACGGGAGTGTTTCTCACAGCCAGCATCGTCGCCACGGCAATCGCCCCGGCGATCCTCGGCTTCGTTGCCGTGTGGCGCCGCGATCGTGGATACGCCACGGCGCTGTTGGCATGGGTCGGGTGCGCGCTCATCACCGTCATGGCACAGGGCAACTTCTACCCGTACCACTGGCACCCACTGTATCCCGCTCTTGCGACGCTCGCCGGGATCGGCATCGCGTTCATCTTCCACGCGCCGCGCCAACCTGACGACGCTACACCCAATGTCGTCGGCAAGGCGGTAGCTGCTGCGGCCCTCGGTGCAGCAGCACTCCTGCCAATCGTTCACGTCTACCGTGCAGCGTTTCTCCTGGTGGGTATCTTCTCGCGCGAGCATTACGACGCCGTCGAGTTTGGGCCATACGGCAAGAGCGGACTCTTCACTCACCTCGCCGATTACTTCCGCACGCACACCTCGCCTGACGAGACCGTCCTCGTGTGGGGAAGCGTGCCCAACGTGTACTACACGTCGGAGCGACACGCTCCGACCAGGTTCGGCTACACCGCGCCACTCGTGAATCCGCAGGACGACGAATTCCGCCGCCGCTACCGCGAGGAGTTCCTGGCTGGCCTCGATGCGAAGCCGCCAGCCTACATCGCGACCCTGTCGCCGGCGGTGTGCGCCTACGCCCGCAACGTCGATCAGCGTCGCATCATCGGTCGCGCCGAAGAGCGAATGCGCTGCGTCGATGAGCTGCCCGGGTTGCCTGCCTTCGTCGCCGATCGATATGCCGCCGATACCACGATGGGGCCTATCGCGGTGTATCGGAGACGGGAGTCGCCGCCGCGCTCCGGCGCTGCACCGGCAGCCGCGTCTCCCACACCGCCGCCAGCCGGGCGCTGACCAGGCCCGCGACCGCGCCGACCACCGCGCTCACCCATTCCCACCACGCGGCTGGCGCAGTGCCGGCAAGCCATGGCGCGGCAAACAGTCCGCCACCGAACGCGATCGCGAGCGCACCGATCGCGACGTATCGCGCTCGTCGCGCGATGCTAGCACTTCCATCGGCGATGTCGTCGTTCGCCACGCAGCGAATCCAGTAGCCGGCGGGAAAGGCGAGCGCGATCAACCAGACGACGCTGATCCAGACATATCCCGCCGGCGCAGGAGTGCTGAGCGGATACGCCAGCAGCCATCCAAGCGACGGCGAGAGACGAAGGACCTCCTGTCGATCGGAGGCTGAGGTGATCAGTGAACCGTCACTGCGAGCGCAGGTGAACCGCACGGGGTCCGTCGGGCCCGCCGAAGAACCCGCCAACACGTCGCGTAGCGCGATCTTGGGCGACCGAAAGCGAAAATCTCCAGATCGTGTCTTTTGCAGGCACGCCAGGTCCCACCCGTATTGCTCGATCGACAGCAGAACGGTGAATTCCTCGGCGATACGTGCGATAGCCGAACGCTGCGGCTTGAGACCCTGCGTACCGATCACGGCGCTCGCATGCCACTCGGGCCCACGGAGTATGCGGTCGACCCCGAGTGAAGTGGGTGGATAGAAGCGACGCGGCAGATCGATGCTGTCGAGCTTGAAATCGAGCAGCTGTCCCGTGAACGGCACGTACGACGCGCGCTCCGGGGTCCATTGCACCCAGAGCGACCGGGGGATCGAAGCCGGGCGCAGCCCGACGCTCGTGAGCGTCGTGACCAGCGCGAACAACGCTGCGCCCGCGATTGCGAGCACCAACGCCGCCCGGCCCCGCGGACGGACGAGGACCGCACCACGGAGCGCAGCCTCCACGCCGATGAGACCGCCTAACGAATTCGCCAGCAGGTCGCTGAGCGAGGAGTCCCGGCCGGTGACGATCCGGAACTGCATCGACTCCACGAACACCGTCACCGCGACACAGGCGAGGACGCTCCACCATCGGCGGCCGCTCGCGAGCGCGAACGCGAGCCCGAGCGGAACGAACATCACGATGTTGTTGAGGACATCGAGCCCGCCCATCTCACCACACGCAAGACACCAGAAGTCAGGTGTCGGCGTCGATGCCGGCGCGGGCGTGAGCGTCGCCACCAAAACAACCGTCAGCATCAGCGCCGAAAGCACGATGCCGAACCGGTTGAATCGCGCTCGGCTGTTTACGTGAGGCATCTATCCACTCAACCCCGATCGGTGATGTATGCCGCCAGCTTCTCCGCGCGGTCGAGCGCAGAGCACGCACGACCGTCCGGCACCTGCGCCGCGCTGTCCGGGCGCACGGCCAGCAGGAGGGTCTGCGGGGAGAACGCGCGCACGAGATCGAGCCGGGAACAATCGTGATGCGCCAGCCGCAGCAGCGTGAGGTGGTCTGAGAAAACCGGCGTGGTCAGGATGTACGACACCCGTTCCCGGCGCAGCAGATCAGCGAAGGAATCGGGATTCTGGGCAACGATCTCGTCCCAGTAAAGCGCCCGCCGTTTCGAATGGTAATACAAGGTTGGGGCCTTCGGCGTGACGATTCGGGCATCGTCCGGCGAGTGCATGGCGAGATATGCAACGGCATCGAGGTAGTCGAGCGAGTGCGGCGCCGCGCAGTCGACCCTCGCGCGATCGCAGTCTCCCGCGCGGCCCACGAGCCGCGAGTCCTCGCCTAACGCAAACCATGCGAGCGCCATCGCCACCACCGGCGCGAGCCGTTGAGCCCGACGACCGAGAACATTGGCACAGACGCCAGCCCCGATGACGAGGAGCGCGATCACAGCGGGCAGCAGCGGATCCAGAAACCGCTCGAGCGTGTATGCCCATACTGCCAGCAGCCCGGTGTACGCGCCGAGGTACCAGACGATCGCGTTCCATCTTCCCCAGGCCGAAACGAGCCCAAAAGCGAGCAGCGAGCCCAGGATGACCACCCACGCTACGTTGTCGAGGCGAGTGCGCGGCGTCACCGGGAGTGACAGCTCCGTCAGAATCGACTGGCCCACGTACGTGGACATGTTGCGCCGGATGCGCTGCACGAGCGTGCTCTCGAGCGACCCGTCGCCCATGCGAACGTTCACCGCATCGTCCACATACGAGCGGCGCACTTCGCGCCCCGGCGCCACCACCGTCCAGACCAGCCACGAGCCGACGCTGATGCCAGCCGCGATCCCGAATATCAGGACCCATCGATACCGGCGCCGGTAAAGCCAATGGATGCCTAACGCGCCGAGAAGCGTCACGCCGGCACTTCGGGTGAGGGCGGCCGCAATCGCCAAGCCGGCCGCTGCGAGTGCCGCTCTCCCGCCTCGTTGCGACGGCCCGCGAGCGCGCTCGGCGCGGTCCGCAGCCCACAGCGCCGCCATGGTGAGCGTCGTGTACAGCGTCTCGGATGTCACACTGCCCGCATCCGTGAGCAGCACGGGATTCACCGCCGCCGCCGCCGTCGCGAGAAACGCCAGCTCGGTCGACCAGCGCCGACGGATCACATCGAACAGGAAGGCCAGCCCGAGCATCGAAACCAGAATCCCGGCCGCCGAGATCACACCGAGTCGCTCACCAGTGGGCGCGGTCACCGCCGCGAGGAAGGCGGGATACCCGGGCGGAAACTTCGCGGCAATCGGATTCCCGACGAACTGCGCCTCGTGATATGTGAACTCCTTGAGCGATCGGCTCAGGAGCAGGTACGCCGCGTCATCGCCGAACGTGAAAACCCCACGGGCTCGCAGCTGCCACGCGAGGAGGGCGTGCGCGATGAGCAGCGTGACGAGCAGCACCTTGTGTCGCGTGAGCAGCGACGAATCCACAGGCGTCTCGAACCGGGCTGAGCCGCCGGAGCGGCGAAGGTCGCGTGACGTGCCGAGCACGGGACCCCTAGCTTCGCTGCGGCGCCGCTGTGAGCTCCTCGAGGGCGTCAAACAGTCGCGCCGACTGGTTGGCCCGATCGAAACGACCGTCACGATTCAGCGCCTTTGGCCGGACACCGGCCTTGAAGTCGGCGAATCGCGCGGCGATCACCCTCTCGATGCCGTCGGCGTCGCCTGCGGCGACTACGTCCGCGTCCGTGTCCTCCAGGAGTCGTGCCGTCGCGCTGCCGGGATCGGCGAGCGCGAGGAGCCACGCGTCGAACCGCATGTACTCGAACAGCTTTGCCGGAAGGGTCATCTCCGTCCGAAGCGGGAGGCTGACGAGCAGCGATGCCCCGGCGAGAAACTCCAGTGCTTCGCGGCGCGGTCGGAACCCGTACGAGCGAAAATGTGCTCCCAGGCCTTCCTCGGCCGCGATCGTCGTCAGCGGGACGCCATCGCACGAGTCATCCCCCATGAACTCCACCGAGAACTCGTTAGGCGACGCGCCCGTCGCTCTGGCGATACGGGCCGCGGCACGGAAGAGTGGCCGCGGGTTGCGGCCCAGATAGATCATGCCGGCGAACGCGATCACGAACCTCGTGCCCACGCCGGTCGGCGGCAGCGGGTCGGAGTCCGCGCCGTTCATCACCGTCGTGATTCGCCCACGCAGCTCAGGATACTTCGCGAGCTGCAATTCCTCGTGTGCCTTCGAAGTGACCACGACAAGCCGCGCCGCCGAGGCGCAATCCCGCTCACGCGCCTGCGTTTCGCGTCGCCATATGGCGCTCGTAAACTCCTCGGGAATCGCGCTCTCGTCCGACCACGGATCGCGCATGTCCATCACGAACGGCAGCCCGGCACGTGACGCCACTCGCCGCGCCGACTCGTGGGCCGAGTGCGGTGGTCCCGAGCTCACGATGACGTGATAGGTGTTGCGCCGCGTCAGCGCGGAACCCACGTCGACAGCTCGCCGGGCCAGTACGTCCGACAGCGCGAAGTGCACCCGGCTCCGAAAAGCACGCTGCCATCCAAGCCCCGCCGACGTCCTCAGCGGATCTGTCACATCCGTCCGATCGAGGTGTCCTGTGAGTGCCGACGATGGTTGCGGGCGTTCTGCGTTTCGCCCGAGCATCCGCCACGCGGAGAGCATCGTGCGGTACCACGTCGGGTTATCTCCTGAAAACCCGAACAACCGTATGCCCGGCGGTAGCTGAGAGAGCCTCGCGGGATCCACCGTCCCCATGAACTCCGGATGCAGCGTCACGACATCCGTCGCCCAGCCGCGTGCTGCACCGAATCGGGACAGCGACAACCACCGCAGCGCTCCGACTTCCGCGCTCGGGGCGAAGTAGAAGAAGAAGAGAAGTAGCCGTCGCGTCGCGCCGGGATTCGGCTCGGTCTCGAAAAACGGCTTGAGCGAGCCGCGAGAGCCGGTTTCCTCCCAGCTGACGATCCCGTTCGGTCCGGCGGAGCCGCTCGGTGCTCGCACGACGCCCGTCATTGGATCAT
>AR_comb_assmDRAFT_10167449_pt1 | contig 12073 bp, 9 predicted proteins | sample ArasoioldDNA_FD_10543 | JGI IMG/M metagenome (IMG submission 10543) | reverse complement strand
CTGCTATGAACGAAAAATTTGTTAACCGGATAAAACAAGAGGTTTCAGAGATCGAAGCTGCCGGCTTGTTTAAGAAAGAACGCATAATTGAAAGTGAACAGGGCGCAGAAATTATTGTAAACGGAAGAACCGTTTTGAATTTTTGCGCAAACAATTATTTGGGTTTATCATCGCATCCGAAAGTGATCGAAGCGGCACATAAAGCAATTGATTCACGCGGCTATGGCATGAGCAGCGTTCGCTTTATTTGCGGTACGCAGGACATTCATAAAGAACTTGAACATAAGATCTCGAAATTTCTTGGAACAGAAGATACAATTTTATACTGCGCAGCATTCGATGCAAACGGCGGTGTGTTCGAACCATTGTTTAATGAGCAGGATGCAATTATTTCCGACGCATTGAATCATGCTTCCATCATTGACGGTGTTCGTTTGTGCAAAGCACAGCGTTTTCGTTATGAACACAACAGCATGGAAGATCTTGAAGCGAAACTGAAAGCGTCACAAAATTTAAGAAATCGCATTATTGTTACAGATGGTTCTTTCAGCATGGATGGGACTATTGCACAGCTTGATAAAATTTGCGATCTCGCAGATAAATATGATTCGATTGTAATGATCGATGACAGTCATTCAACAGGCTTTCTTGGCAAAACAGGAAGAGGCACGCACGAATATCGCGGCGTAATGGGAAGAGTTGATATTATCACGGGAACACTTGGCAAAGCATTGGGCGGAGCGAATGGAGGATTTACAAGCGGCAGAAAAGAAATTATTGAAATGTTGCGGCAACGTTCAAGACCATATCTTTTCTCAAACACTTTGGCACCGGCAATTGTAGGTGCATCCATTGCAGTGTTTGATATGTTGAGCGAAACAACAGAACTGCGCGATAAACTTGAACACAACACAAAATATTTTCGCCATAAAATGACTGAAGCCGGTTTTGATATTAAGCCAGGCGATCATCCCATTGTTCCTATCATGTTGTATGATGCAGTTGTTGCCCAAAATTTTGCAGCGAAATTATTAGATGAAGGAATTTACGTGATTGGATTCTTTTATCCGGTTGTTGCAAAAGGCTTGGCAAGAATTCGGGTGCAACTAAGCGCAGCACACGAGCAACGTCATTTGGATAAAGCAATAGAAGCGTTTACAAAAATCGGTAAGGATTAAACGTGTTGAAAACAAAAGAAGAAGCAAAAGTTTAAATACATGAAGTTTACCACAAAGCATTTTACATTTTATATTTTATATTTTACATTTTTCATTTTACTGAATGCCTGCTCTCAAAATAATGTAACTGTCGATGACAGTTTGAAAAAATATTTTGATGAAAATCATGTAACCGGCACATTCGGTTTATATGATAACGGGCAAGGACAATTCACTATTTACAATTTATCCCGCTTTAAAGATTCTGCATATTTACCGGCATCGACTTTTAAAATTGTAAACTCTCTTATTGGAATTGAAACAGGAATTATCACGAATGAAAAGATGGTAATTCCGTGGGACGGAATTCCTCGCCGCCCCGAATGGGATAAAGACCTTACGATGGAAGAAGCGTTCAAAGTTTCCGCAGTTCCATATTACCAGGAAGTTGCCCGCCGCATTGGAAAAGATACGATGCAACATTGGCTCGATACATTGGGATATGGTTCGCGTTACGGTAAAGCAATTATTAAAACAAGCATTGATACTTTCTGGCTCGACAACTCAATTAAAATTACTTCTGATGAACAACTTGGTCTTGTAAAAAAACTTTATTTCAAACAGTTGCCTTTTCAGGGTCGCTCACAGGATATTGTAAAAAGAATAATGCTGCAGGAAAACAACGCCAACTATAACCTTAGCTATAAAACAGGTTGGGGATTTAGAGAGAATGGCAATGCAATTGGTTGGGTTGTTGGATGGATTGAAGAAAATCAGCATCCTTATCTTTTTGTGCTGAATGTTGAAGGACCGCACAATACAGATATAGCCATTGTTCGCATGAATATTCTTAAAGGCATTTTAAAACAGTTAGGATTTTTTGAAGGAAAGAAATAAAGAAGTCACAGATATCAAGTTTCAGGTATCAGGGATGTGATACAAAAAAAGCAAGGAGACGAGCCTTCAATCTTGCAACTTACAACTTACAACTTAAACTTAACTATTCATTTTGGCTTGATGCTTGTAGTTTGCAGGTAGTAATTTTTTGTAAGCCGGCTTTAGTGTGTGTGGCATCATTTCTTGCGTCGCACTCTTGTACATTCTGAATTTTATTGAACAAAAAGTTTTTGAATATTATTCATGTTTTCACTCGAACATACAGAGTTTATTTTAGGTTTAGCAGTTTTAATACCGTTAGTGATAATTTTTGTATTGGTATTAAGATGGAAACGGAAAGTAAAAAAAGCTTTGGGTGATGAACAACTCATCAATCAACTTACCAAAAATTATTCAGCACGTTTATACATTGTAAAATTTATTGCAGTGCTTCTTGCACTTGCTCTAACAATTGTTGCTGCGACTAATTTGCGCAAACCGCTAAGCGGAGGCAAAGAGCCAACAGCCGGTATTGATGTAATGGTTGTGCTTGACGTAAGTAAAAGCATGTTGAGCACCGATATAAAACCCTCACGATTAGAAAGAGCAAAACAGCTTGTAAGCATTCTTATTGACAGACTGGAAAATAACAGAGTTGGATTAATAATTTTTGCAGGTCGCGCCTACTTGCAAATGCCGTTAACGCCCGATTTGGAAGAAGCAAAAATGTATTTATCAAATGCCTCTCCCGATGCAGTTCCGGTGCAAGGAACAAATATTGGCGAAGCACTTGAATTGGCTGATAATTCACTGGACACGAAAGAAAAAACACATAAAGCCCTCATACTGATAACAGATGGTGAAGATCATAATCCCAACACAGATAAAGTTGCACAACATCTCGCCGATGATGGTGTAATAGTTTGCGCCGTTGGTATCGGAACAACAGAAGGTTCGCCGATAACAGAACCCGGAACAGAAATTTATAAAACAGATATAAACGGCAAAACAGTTATCAGCAAATTAAATGAGGTTGAGTTAAAAAATATTACTGCAAAAACAAGCGGCAATTATTTTCATTTGGATAATGCTTTGGCAACAGCGAATGAAGTAACAAATGCTTTAAGTAGTATTGAAAAGAAATTGATTTCAGGAAGCGGTGAAAGAGAATATTTTTCTTTTGCTCCTTTTTTTATCGGGTTTGCAGTGTTGTTGTTGGTATTGGAAATTTTTATTCCGGAAGCGTTGAAGGAAAAAAGGAACGGACAACAAAAGAAAGTTGTTGAATTAAGAGAACAAGTTTGAAATACTGCTGCTCATTACGATACAGTACAAGTGAGTGACACAACGAAGATGAAAAGAATTACTGAAGCCGGTCAACAAAAAATAAAATAAAAATTGAAAACTTTTTTAATCATATTATTTGCTTTTATTTTTTGCTCATTGCATGCGCAGGATGTGAACAGGACAATTAAACAAGGCAACGACGCATATAAAAAAGGTAATTATAAAGATGCTGCATCATTGTATAGAACTGCATTGGGAAAGGATTCAAAAAATGCTGCCGCAAAATTTAATTTGGGAAATGCATTAGACAAACAAAGTGATCCTGTTTACGCAGAAAAATATTACGATGATGTTGCATCTTCAACAACAAATGCATCCCTAAAAGCAAAATCAGTTTATAACAAAGGTGTTGCGGAAGCACAGCAGCAAAAATTGCCGGAAGCAATTGAATCGTTCAAACAAGCACTGACGTTGACTCCTGAGGATGACGAGGCAAGAGAAAATTTGCAGAAGGCAATTAATGATTTAAAAAAACAACAGCCACAACAACAGCCACAACCAAACAAGAGTAAACAAAAACAACAGCCGCAACAAAAAAATAAAATGCCCAATCCACAAATGATGGAACAAAAATTTAATGAACTGCGCGATAAAGAAAAACAATTGCAAAAAATGTTGCAACAAAAGCCAAATCAAAGTCAGCCGGATAAAGATTGGTAATGCTTTGCTTACTTTTGCATCAATTAGCAAATAAGCACATTAATTATGCAGTTGTATTGTAATTCACTTACTGAATATAGCCGTTTAAAAACACGTGAAGTAAAGATTGGTGATCTGTTACTTGGCAATTTTCATCCCATTCGCATTCAAACGATGACAACAACAGATACAATGGATACACTTGCTACCGTTGAGCAAAGCATTCGTTGTATTAAAGCCGGAGCGGAGCTGGTGCGCATTACGGCACCGAGTAAAAAAGATGCAGAGAATTTATTGAACATAAAAAATGAATTGCGCAGAAGGGGTTATACTACACCGCTTGTTGCCGACATTCATTTTACACCCAATGCTGCAGAGATTGCTGCAAGAATTGTTGAAAAAGTGAGAGTGAATCCCGGCAATTATGTTGATAAGAAAAAATTTGAACTGATAGAATATACAGATGCAGATTATGCTGAAGAAATAGAACGCATTCGTGAACGCTTTACACCGTTGATAAAAATTTGTAAAGAGTACGGAACGGCAATGCGTATCGGAACAAATCACGGAAGTCTGAGTGATCGCATCATGAGTCGCTATGGCGATACGCCGATGGGTATGGTTGAAAGTGCGATGGAGTTTTTGCGCATTGCACGTAATGAAAATTATCACAAGATTGTTTTAAGCATGAAAGCAAGCAATCCTCAAGTGATGGTACAGGCTTATCGTTTGTTGATACAACAAATGGATGCAGAGTTTGGTGAATGTTATCCTTTGCATCTTGGTGTTACTGAAGCAGGCGATGGCGAAGATGGTAGAGTGAAAAGTGCTGCCGGCATCGGCTCTTTGCTTGAAGACGGAATTGGTGATACGATTCGTGTTTCATTAACAGAAGATCCTGAATTTGAAATTCCTGTTTGCAAAGATTTGGTAAAAAGATATAGCCTCCAAACCTTCCCCGACAGGGGAGGCTTAATACCTACAGCAGAAAAAATTCCTTACAATCCGTTTAATTATTCAAGAAGAAAAACTTTTGCTGTTGATAATATCGGCGATCATCATGTTCCTGTCGTGATTGCTGATTTGAGTAAAATAGAAAACATTACTCCTCAACATTTGGAAAGTGTCGGCTACAAGTATGATGAAGTGCTTGATAAATGGAACATTAATGATGCCGCTGCAGATTATATTTTCACAGGTCATCAAATTTTGAATTTTGATCTGCCCGGAACTTTAAAAATTATTGTGTATCCTGCAGCATGGGCATTAGCAGAAGATAAAACAAAATATTTCCCCATCTTCGACGAAAGTGGTTATGCAAAAGCTGAATTGAAAAGCGATGCAATAAATTTTGTGATGATAGACTGCTTCAGTGATGAAACACCAATCAATGATTTCACTTATTTCGACACATTTTCAAATGATAATACTGTTGTGCTTTGTTTGAGCAGTGAGACCAAACACGCAATGCCTGCTGTGCGCAGAATGTTCATGGAACTGATGAACAGGAACATTCAAAATCCGGCGATCATCATTTGTGACAGTTATTGGCAAACAACAGACGAACATCTTATTCATTACGCAATAGAATGTGGCGCATTGTTGCTTGATGGTTTTGGTGATGGAATTTGTTTGGGCATGACGAATGAAAGCTACAAGAAGCAAGAAACAAATTTCAAAACATCAGGACGAAATTATCTTAGTAATACAACGACTGAACAATTCATTAATTCAACTGCATTCAGCATTTTGCAGGCAACACGTACACGTATTTCAAAAACGGAATACATTTCTTGTCCATCCTGCGGAAGAACTTTGTTTGATCTGCAGGAGACCACTGCGAAAATCCGCAGTGTCACCAACCATCTCAAAGGCGTGAAGATTGCGATTATGGGTTGCATTGTGAATGGTCCCGGCGAAATGGCTGATGCGGATTTTGGTTATGTGGGCAGCGGCGTTGGAAAGATTACTTTGTATAAAGGAAAAGAAATTGTAAAACGAAATGTTGATAGCGCAATTGCTGTTGATGAACTCATCAATCTTTTAAAAGAAAGTGATGCCTGGATAGAGCCTTTGGAAGTGCAGAATTTTGTGTAGGTCAGATGCATATCTCTGCTCATCTTCGTTGCGTCGCACACTTGTACTTTTAATACGCCTCAACAATTCTTACTCATAACTCGTAAACAATTGAAACTTGTAACCCCGTAAACTGATCTATGAAAATAGTTGTAACCGACGGTTATACTTTAAATCCCGGAGATCTAAGCTGGCAAAGCATTGAAGCATTTGGTGAATTAACCGTTTATGAACGCTCACTGGAAAATTCATTAGTTGAAAGATGCAGTGAAGCAGATATCATTCTCAGCAATAAAACCGTTTTCGTCAAAGAAACTATTGATCAATTGCACAAAACAAAACTGATCAGTGTTCTTGCAGCAGGTTATAATGTTATCAATGTAAAAGCCGCGGGAGAAAAAGGAATTACAGTTTGTAATGCGCCTAAATATGGTACTGCAACTGTTGCACAACATACAATTGCATTGTTGCTTGAGTTAACAAATCATGTTGGTTTGCATGCAGCATCAGTTGCAGATGGTGAATGGGTTACTGCAAAAGATTGGTGCTATGGCAAAACAACGATCATTGAATTAGCAGGAAAAACTTTAGGCATCGTTGGCTTCGGAAACATTGGTAATCGTGTAGCAGAAATTCTAAGAGCACTTGAGATGAAAATAATTTATTACAATCCACACAAAAAAGAAACAGCGATTACAGAATTTGTTGATCTAAAAACTTTGTTTCAACAAAGTGATTTTATTTCTCTTCATTGTCCTTTAAAACCGGATAATCATCAATTCGTCAACAAAGAAATGCTGCAATTGATGAAGCCTTCAGCTTTCCTCATCAATACAGCAAGAGGACAATTAATCAATGAACAGGATCTTGCAGATGCACTGAACAATAATCAAATTGCAGGCGCTGCATTGGATGTTCTTTCAACGGAACCACCGGATGAAAACAATCCTTTACTCTCTGCAAAAAATTGTATCATCACTCCGCACAATGCATGGATGAGTAAAGAAGCGCGACAACGAATTTTAAACATCACAACAAAAAACATTGAAGCTTTTTTGAAAGGTAGTTCCATAAATGTTGTGAATTGATCAATGATCTTTCAACACTAAATATTCAAGCAACAACATATCATTCCATGCGGGACAATAATGATAGAATAAACCCATGTGATTCGTTGTAGCATATTTGCGAAACATATCATGAAAATAGGAAGGAACATTACCGATAAAAAAAGCAAAATCATTCGTTTCAATTTTCGTTTCGATATCAGTTGTTGTTGGCAGACCAATTACCGGAGGACTATAGCCCCATTTTAAAATTGCAGTGCTTAAAATAATTTTTTCAAGAATATTCTTCGAGTTTGGCAGTTCATTTACTGCATCTGTTATCAGCTTTGTTTTTAAAGCTTCCAATTGTGGAATTTCTTTTATGCTCATCAATCGGGCAATGTGATAAAGTATTATTGATGTTTTACCGTAATAAGGCGAAGCATAAATTGGTTCAGCAATATGATAATTATTTTGAATTGTTTTTACAATCACTTCTAAACTTGCAGAATCTGCTTTTGTCCATTGCAAATTATACTTCTGTACAAAACTTAAAACATTGCACAACACACTTACATCAAACACAACGGGAAATTTTTTTCCAAACCATGTGGAATATGCAGGAAGATCATCATATTCTTTAATTACAGAACGAACTTTGTTTGTATCAGCATTCACAAAAAGCTGCATTAATTGATGAACCTCTTCTGCAGTTGAATCATCAGCATCAAGCGCAAACAAAGAAAGAATAGTATCATCCATATCATCAGGCAGCGTGATTTTTTTGCCAAACAATTTTAAAAAACTTGCATAAGGATATTCGTGGGCAGAATCTGTTCTCCAGAAATTAAATGTGTTTCTTCCTTTTTGATTTTTGAATTTTGAATAAAGTGTTTTTGAGTTTTCAAGAATTGAATCAATCAACAACTGATCTTGTTGATTCATTAAAGGTTTTATTTCATTCAATGTATAATCAATAAGTCCGTTGAAAAAAATATTGTTGTCTTTTTTGCGGTTGCTGAATTTTTCTTTATTGGTAATGTAAGAAGGAAAAATGCCTGTAAGAAAATAATCATCTGCTTTTACTTGTTGCCCGGTTATTCGTTTTAGTAAATAATGTATGAGAGCTGAATCCTGCGCATTGCAACAATTTGAGAGGGCGATAAAAAAAAAGAATATGAAAAATTTTCTTTTCATAAGCTAAATAAAATAACGGAATTTATTTGTAGAGCAACTAAGTGCATAAATAAAAAAAGGAAACAGAAAATGTTTCCTTCACTATTTTTTGTGTTCGATCTTTTATTTCTTATCTGCAGTTGCTGCTGCAGTTTTAGCTTGTTGTTGCTGACTCCACTCAAGACTGATAGCGGATTTTTCAATTTTTATATAACTTCCCGGACTCACTTCAAGTTGAATGGTTCCATCATCATTTACTTTATTAATGGTTCCGTGAATACCGGCAATAGTTACGACTTTATCACCTTTCTGCAAATTGTCGATATACTTTTTTTGATCTTTTGCTTTCTTTGCCTGCGGACGGATCATGAACAACCAGAAGACAAGAATAATTGCGCCCATCATCAAAAACGTTGGCCACGGACTTGCATTTTGTCCGCCCGGAGGTGTCATCAAAAAAAACATGTTCAATAGATTCATTGTGTTTTGTTTTATGTGAATAGTTTAACTTTTTTTAGTTGTATCTGTTTGCGCTGTCACTGTACCATGGAATATTAGCATTGGTGACGCATTTGTGGTGTTTGTTTGAACAGTGATAGATTTTCTCACTTCACCAACAATACCGTGATTGCTGTCGTACTCTGCATTTACTTCACCTATGCCGTTCGGAGGAATGGCAGCTTTTGTATAATCAGCAACAGTGCAGCCGCAACCAGGTCGCACATAATAAATGAACATCGGTTTACTGCCAACGTTTTTACATTTATAAGTAACGTGCACTTTTTCACCCTTTGCAACCACACCAAAATTAATTGAAGAATCAAGCCATTGAACTTGTGTAAAGTTTGCAGAATCCTTTGCTACATCAGCGGGCGGCGTGGACGCACTTCCTGTATTGCATGCATAGAATGAAAGCAACGTAAGAGAAGAAAAAAACAAACAATACTTCTTCATACTTTTTTATTGATGTGCAAATGTAAGAGATTCGTTTTATGCCTTTTGTTTAAAATCAACTTTATGAATTTTGTTTTGTGTGATCAGGTCTTTGTGAATACTGTCAAGAATGCCGTTCACAAACTGACCGCTTTGTTGCGTGCTGTATTCTTTTGCAATATCAATGTATTCGTTGATGGTAACTTTAGGAGGAATTGTTTCAAAATATAAAAATTCGCAAACACCCATTTGCATTAAAATCATATCGAGTGTTGCAATTCTTTCAAAATCCCAGTTCTTTAATTTCGGCTTGATCAGTTCCAATGCATAATCGCTTTTTTCTCTTGTTGTAAGCAACAAATCTTTTGCGAACTTCCATTTTTCTTCACCAATCATTTGCTGAATGTTGTAGCTGCCCGGCTTTTGAAGATAATTTTGAATCAACTGGTTCATCATTTCGGCATCATCATCCCAGTTGGTAAAATTTTCTTCAATGTGATTGATAAAAATTTCGTTGGGCAACATCAGGTCGGTAAAAATAAATAGAAGAATATCTTTTTCAGATCTTTTATCACGTCCGTTTACCCGAATATATTTTTGATACTCGTCAGATGCAACAAGCGCATCATAAATTTTTTTCACCTGCTCTTTCGTATCAGAAAATTCAACCTTTCGTGTTCCGCTTTCTTTTTTAAAAGATTCACTTTCCAAAATTTGCCATAGCAATTGATTGCCGGCAATTTTTGTATTCACATTCTTATCGTATTCAGTGGGGAGATTTTTTGAGGCACGGATCCTCGCATCAGTTTCAGCATAACGTGCAACTTCAGTTATAAACCACAGCAGGTAAAAAAATAGTTGTCGCGTTTGTTCCAACTGCTTTTGCAAATTAGCAACTGCATTTTTTTCAACGGTTTCACCAGATTGTTGCGCATATAATTCCTGCATTACCTTAACACGTATATTTCTTCTGCTTATCATCGTGTGAAAAGAACTTTTTTAAGTGTGCGAAGATAGGGAGCAACCGCAAAACATTTAGCAAAAATTCCTCTTAATAAATTAAAATATTTTTTGTGATAGCAACTGCAAAACCAGTAGCATCGTCTGTTGCGTCGCAATCCGTTCATCGTTCCGAACTGTGGTGAGCGCATTTCGGCTTCGCTCAATATCAAACCATTAATTGAGCTAACAATCGTTCCTTATTTTAAATCCAAAGAAAATAATATTTCGTATTTGTAATATCGATGAAGTTGCCAATCAAAACCAATGACAAAAATTTTACTTTCACTTACAGCACTTTTTTGTTTTTTCCTTGCAAGTGCACAAACTTTTATCACGGGTAAAATTATTGATGCGGTAAGCCATCAACCATTGGAAGCGGCTTATGTTCAGCAAAGAGGAAATGCAACAACCAAAACCCTCACCGATCAATTTGGAAACTTTTCTATAAAAATAAATCCTGATGAGCCGGTTCTTCAGATTTCTTATGTCGGCTACAAGACAGATACAATCAATGTTTCAGCAAGCAATAATTTGCATGTAAAGTTGCAGCCTGATATTATCAATTTAAAAGACATCATTATTGTCCAAAATAATGGACAACAAAAATTTAGTACACTCGCAAAAATAGATCTTGATTTAAAACCAGTAAAAAACACCCAGGAATTATTGCGAATAGTTCCGGGCTTGTTTGTCGCGCAACATGCAGGCGGCGAAAAGGCAGAACAAATTTTTTTGCGTGGATTCGATTGCGATCATGGAACGGATATAGCCGTGAGTATTGATGGCATGCCTGTGAATATGGTTTCACATGCACATGGACAAGGATATGCTGATGCGCATTTCATCATTCCGGAAACAATCAACAACATCGATTATGGCGCAGGTCCTTATTACACACAACATGGAAATTTGAATACTGCAGGTTATGTAAATTTTTCAACTTACAACAGCATCCCCCAAAGCCGCGTACAATTTGAAGCAGGAAGATTTAATACTTTCAGAACGCTTGCAATGATCGATCTGCTAAAGAAAAATAAGGACAAACAAAGTGCCTATGTTGCGGGAGAATTTAATTATACAGATGGACCAACTATTAACAAACAAAATTTCAACCGCTTCAATCTTTTTGGAAAATATAATTTGTTAATTAAAAACAATACTCAACTCACTGCTTCTCTATCTGCTTTTAAAAGCAAATGGAATGCTTCAGGGCAAATACCAACAAGAGCAGTTGAAGAAGGATTAATTGATCGCTTTGGTTCAATTGATCCAAACGAAGCAGGAAATACTGAGCGATACAATTCAAACATTTTGCTTACACACAATTTCAAAAATGATATTAGTTGGCAAAATCAAATTTATTACAGTCGTTATATTTTCAATCTTTATTCCAACTTCACTTTTTATTTGAACGATCCTGTAAATGGCGATGAAATAAACCAGGCGGAAAGAAGAAACGTATTTGGTTATTCTTCAAAACTCACTCACAAAAAAATTTATAATGGCTTGGCATTAACTTCTGATTATGGCGCGGGTATTCGTTACGATGCAACAGACAGTTCCAAACTTGCTCATGTAGTAAAGTGTGAATTTTTAAATTACATTCAATTGGGAAATATCAAAGAAGCAAATGCTTATGCATACACGCAACAACAAATAAGTACAGGCAAATGGCTGATTGATGGAGGCATTCGTTTTGATTACTTACACTTCAATTATTTCAATTACCTAACAACACAACAATTGCCTGCGCAGGGCGAATCAATTTTCAGCCCTAAACTGAATATTCAGTACACTGTAAATTCTAAAACACAATTGTAT
>AR_comb_assmDRAFT_10214381_pt1 | contig 12084 bp, 10 predicted proteins | sample ArasoioldDNA_FD_10543 | JGI IMG/M metagenome (IMG submission 10543) | reverse complement strand
GCGGCGATTAATCAGGGCGTGCTGCGGGTACTAGCCTTGAGTACCGACAAAGCCGTGAACCCCATCAATCTCTACGGAGCCACAAAGCTGTGCGCGGAGAAGATGTTTGTACAGGCCAATGCCTATGCGGGGGCCCAGGAATCACGTTTCAGTTGCGCGCGTTACGGAAATGTTGTCGGAAGCCGGGGCAGTGTGATTCCAGTATTTCAGGAACAAAAGCGACGTGGTCGGATCACACTTACCGATCCGCGGATGACACGGTTCTGGTTGACGCTGGAACAAGGCGTGAAGTTCGTGATCAGTAGCATCGAGCAGATGCACGGCGGCGAGATCTTCGTGCCCAAGATACCGAGCATGCGGCTTGTGGATTTGGCCGAAACGATTGCGCCGGGGTGTGCGATCGAGACCATCGGCATCCGCCCGGGAGAGAAACTGCACGAGGTGCTCGTGTCGGAAGATGAAGCGCGAAACACGCTCGAAGTGGAAGACCGCTACATCATTCAGCCATCGCATCCATGGTGGCGGCGAGAGAACTGGGTGAACGGAACACCTCTGCCCGAAGGTTTCCGCTTTGCCAGCGACACCAACGAACGCTGGCTTACGCACCGCGAACTGCAGGAATTGATCGCGCCGTCAGAACACGCGGAAAAGCCGATTCCAGCCTAGGCCCAAGTATGGGATTATTCCGATGAGCGCGACTACTGTGAGGCCGCAGACCCTGGCAATCAACGGCGGCACTCCCGTGCGCTCGACATTTCTTCCCTATGGACGCCAATCGGTGGACGAGGCCGATATTCAGGCCGTCGTCGAAGTATTGCGCTCCGACTGGTTGACCACTGGACCGAAGGTGAGCGAGTTCGAAGAAACTCTCGCGGCGCGCGTGGGTGCCACGTACGCCGTCAGCTTCACATCAGGGACGGCAGCGTTGCATGCGGCGGCTTACACGGCAGGATTAAAGCCCGGGGACGAAGCAATCACAACTCCGATGACATTCGCGGCGACCGCCAATTGCATTCTCTATCAGGGAGCAACGCCTGTGTTCGCCGATATCAGCGAAGACACTCTGAATGTTGATCCTGAGCTGCTCGCGAAAAAGATTTCGCCGCAAACGCGGGTCATTCTTCCCGTGGATTATTCGGGACATCCGGCGGACCTGACTCGGATTCTCGAGATCGCACGAGGGCACGATCTGCTCGTTGTTGAAGATGCCTGCCACGCTTTGGGTGCAGAGTATGGCGGGCGACACGTGGGCAGCATCGCTGACATGACCGTGTTCAGCTTTCATCCGGTGAAGCACATCACGACCGGAGAGGGCGGCATGGTCGCGACGAACAATGGCGACTTTGCAGAGACGCTGCGCCGTTTCCGTAATCACGGGATCTCGACGGATGCGCGTCAGCGCCACAGCGCCGGGCAGTGGTACTACGAGATGGTGCAACTCGGCTTCAACTATCGCTTGCCTGACATTGTATGTGCGCTTGGGATCGAGCAATTAAAGAAGCTCGACGCCAACCTTGCGCGCAGACGTGAAATTGCCGCTCGGTACACCGCGGCCTTCTGCGAGATCCCCTGCTTGATCGTACCGACCGTACGCACAGGCGCGAATCCCGCGTGGCACCTCTATCCGATTCGTCTTGACCTCGAAAAACTCACAGCGGATCGTGCTCAGATCTTTCGGGCACTCCGGGCAGAGAATATCGGCGTTAACGTGCACTACATACCGGTGCACACGCATCCGTACTACCGCGAACAGTTTGGATATCAGGATGGAGAGTTTCCTATTGCGGAAAACGCATTTTCGCGCCTAATCAGCCTGCCTATGTTCCACGCAATGACCGACCGGGATGTCGAAGATGTGATTGAGGCTGTCAGAAAAGTGCTGGCGTTCTTCGCGGTCTGAAACTTGTCAGGTGGATAGTTGAGAACGATCACAATCATCCAGGCGCGTACGAGCAGCTCTCGCTTGCCGGCGAAAGCGCTGCTGAAGGTTGGCGGATACCCGAGTGCAATCCTGGCTGCGCTGAGGGCTGCCAATCGCGGGCACACAACCCTACTCGCAACTTCCAACGATCTCTCGGATGACATCCTGGCGGAACAGGCCCGCAGTCATGGCTTGGCAGTCTTCCGGGGGCCGCTGAAGGATGTCCTGGCGCGCTACTATCTCGCATCGATCAATCTGCCCGAGGACGGCGCAGTGATTCGCTTGACCGCCGACAACGTTCTTCCCGACGGAGACTTTGTCGACGAACTGGCGCACGCGTTTGCCTCGTCGGACACCGACTACCTGAGTACAGACTCGCTGGAGTGCGGCTTACCCTACGGCTTGGGAGGGGAAGTATTCTCTGTGGCTGCGCTGCGAAACGCTCATCATCAGGCCACGCTGCCGGAGGATCGCGAGCACGTGGGCCCGTGGATCCGGCGCAATTGCAGTTCTGTAGTGTACTGTCCGCGGCGGTCAGACGACTCCGATTACAGCTACCTCCGTTGCACTATCGACGACCAGGAAGATTACGGACGCATAGTGCGGCTTTTCGATCAGGCAGCCGACCCGGTGGAAATGGGATGGCAGAACCTGCTGCAAAAGCTATCGAGACTTCCCGGCGAAGCGCGTTTCGGAATCCCGTTCCGGATGGGGGCAGGACGCGCGCACAGCCTGATGACGCTGGGGACCGCGCAACTGGGCATGGACTACGGAGTGGTGAACGATTGCGGTCAGCCGTCCACGGAGCAGGCGATCGCCATCGTGCATCAGGCGATCGCGCACGGGGTGACATCTCTCGACACAGCAAGCTCGTATGGAGCGGCGGAGGAAGTGCTGGGCCGGGCGCTTCGAGGATCGTGGGGATCTCGCGCCCACATCATCACGAAACTTGATCTTTCAGGATTGGGAGAGACTGCAGGCGAGAACGAGGTGAGAGCAGCCGTCGACGGCGGCGTTCGCAAGTCATGCGAACGGCTTGGCCTGGAGAGGCTGGCTGTCCTGCTCGTGCATCGTTGGTGCGATCATCACGCATGGAACGGAGCGGCGTGGCGGCGGCTGCTCGAACTCCGCGAGGAGGGAAAAATCGGAACGCTGGGCGCTTCCGTCTATGGACCAGAAGAAGCCATCGAAGCGCTACAAGACAGAACGATCGGTCATCTTCAAGTTCCGTACAACGTGCTTGATTGGCGGTGGGAGGCCGGCGGAGTAAATCGCGCCGTGCTGCGGCGCCCGGATGTCGTTGTGCACGCGCGCAGCGCCCTGTTGCAGGGAATCCTGGCGAGCCCGGCGGTCCGCTGGCCCGCGGTGGAGCTGTTCGACGCGGCCGAGTGCGTGCGCGCGCTGCACCGGTTTGCGCGAGAGCTTGGACGCGAGAGCGTGACCGATCTTTGCCTCGCATACGTTCGATCCGCGCCCTGGGTGACGAGTGCCGTGGTGGGGTGCGAGACCATGAAGCAACTCGATGAGAACCTGCGCCTCTTTGCGACCCGCAGCTTGAGCCTGTCGCAGTGCGAGCAGCTGAGGCAAGGGCTTCCGCACCCGCCCGAGATGCTGCTCAATCCTTCGAAATGGAAGACGGCCCATGAACACTCTGCAGTCCGCTGACGATCAAGTCCTGCGGCAGTTCCGCCTTGACGGGCGGGTTGCATTCCTGTCGGGGGCGACCGGCCATCTGGGGCGGGCAATGGTAGAGGCGCTTGCCGCCGCGGGCGCTCACGTTATCGTCAACAGCCGCACTCAGGATGCGCTGGAGAGCCTGTGCGACGATTTGCGGCAAAAAGGCTATCAGGCGTCGCCGGCCTGCTGCGATATTACCGACGATGCAGCAGTCCAGGAGCGGCTGGCGCGCATCAGCGGGAAATTTGGCCGGCTCGACGTAATCGTGAACAACGCTAGCGCGGGCCGTCCAGGAACGATCGCGAGCGCGACCATCGACGACTTTGAGCAACTCTATCGTGTCAATGTAGTGGCTGCTTTCCGAGTGGTGCAGGCGGCGATTCCGCTGCTTAAGGAGGCGGCGAAACTCTCCGGCGGAGCGTCGGTCGTGAATATCGCTTCGATGTACGCGAGCGTGAGCCCGGATCCTTCCATCTATGGGAGCAGTGGGGCAAATAGCCCACCATATTATGGATCAGCCAAAGCCGCAATGCTTCAGTGGACGCGCTATGCCGCGTGTCATCTGGCACCCGATCGAATTCGCGTGAACTCCATCAGTCCCGGTGCCTTTCCGGCGGAGCGCTACCTGCAGAACGATCCGGAATTTCACGGGAAACTGAAAGCGAAAGTTCCCATGGGCCGCACAGGAGGCCCGCGCGAGTTGACGGGACCATTGCTGTTCTTAGCCTCCGACGCGTCTTCGTATGTCACGGGAATCGATTTGGCAGTCGACGGAGGCTGGACGGCGTGGTAACCCTGCCTGCCGAAGATGTCTCGTATCAGAAGCCGGTCCTGGTGTTTCGGGCGGACGCAGAGGTGGCGATCGGCACGGGCCACGTCATGCGCTGCCTCGCGCTGGCGCAGGCGTGGCAAGATGCGGGGGGCCGGGCGTCGTTCTTGACGGTATGCGAGACACAATCGGTAGCAGACCGTCTGAAGTCGGAGGGAATGGAAGTCATTCCCCTGCTAGGTTCGGCGGGAAGCGACGCGGATGCGCGGCAGGTTTCGCAGTTGGCGCATCGCCGGGGCGCGAATTGGGTTGTGCTAGATGGCTATCACTTCGGCGCATCCTATGAGGGCGCGTTGAAGGCTACGGGCACTAGGGTCCTTCGAGTGGATGACGCCGGATTCTCCAGGCCATGCACGGCGGACATGATCCTGAACTCAAATTCGGATGCATCCGAGAGTCTGTATCCGAATTGCGACGTGCGCACGAGGCTGCTACTGGGGAGCCGCTATGTGCTACTACGGCGAGAATTCTTGTCTTGGCGAGACTGGGAGCGGAAGACTGCACCGAAGGTGCGTCACGTTTTGGTGGCCATGGGAGGCAGCGATCCAGACAACCTGACGCTGCTGGCGATGCGTGCGCTGCGCTTGGTGAAGGTGCCAAGTTGGCAGGCGACGGTGGTGGCGGGAGGCAGTAATCCGCATCTTAAGATTTTGCGCGCGGAAACGCAGAGTTCCGGCGCCAAAGTCACGCTTCGTGAAGCCGTTTCGAATATGCCGGAACTGATGGCCCAGTCCGACCTAGCGATCATTGCGGCGGGCGGAACGCTTTGGGAATTGCTTTCGATGGCTTGCCCTGTATTGAGCTTCGGTCGCGACCCGGTGCAGCGGCGAATTCTTGACGACCTCCAGAGAAAGGGAATCGTAAAGCACCTGGGAGATCCCGCGGGCGCGAAGCCCGCCGTCGTTGCGGAGGCGATCGATGCGCTGGCGGACGACCCTCAGCGGCGTGCGAAAATGGCGAGGGTAGGGCGCCAGCAAGTGGATGGAGCAGGCGCACGTCGTGTCTGCGAATTGCTGGTAAGCCGGAACTGAATCCTCATGATGGTGAAAATGTCGGCCATTGCGAAAGCGGATCGAAAGGCGTTTCTGGGGATGGCGGAACAGCATTTTCGCGGATTGAATCCATTGTTCGTGCCGCAGGCCGACTGGAAAAAAGGTTATTTTGAAAAAATACAAGCTAATCCGTGCATGTTTGCGCGCTGGATTATCGCGGACTCGGAACGAGCTGGATTTATCCTCTACGGACTCGAAGAACATCGCTTCCTGCCCCGGCTGACTGGAATGATTTATGAGCTCTTTGTCCTTCCGCCGTTTCGCCGGAGGGGCGTGGCGCGCAGCGCTGCGATTCTGGCCATCGAGGAATTGCAGGCTCACGCACCCTCTAAAATCCAGCTCGAGGTCATGGAAGGGAATGAACGAGCGTTCGCGCTCTGGCAGTCTCTGGGGTTTGAGAAGGTGTCCGAGCGCCTGGTGATGAAACGAACCGAGTCATGAAGCTTGCCATTTCCCAACCCGCGTATCTGCCGTGGCTCGGATACTTCGATCTGATCGACCAGGTGGACACTTTCGTGTTGCTGGATACAGTACAGTTTGAAAAACAGTCGTGGCAGCAGCGCAATCGCATCAAGACGCCCACGGGACTGCAGTGGCTGACTGTGCCGGTGTTATTCCGCGGGCATTTCGGACAACGGATTCTGGAGGTGGAAATTCGAGACCCGGAATTCTGGCGGAAACATCAGAGAGCCATTGAACTCAACTACCGGCGGGCGCTGTTCTTCGAGGATTATTTTTCCGAGGTGTCTAAGATCGTGCAGCGCAGGTCGGCCTCGCGACTGATGGACTTAAATCAGGAGCTGATCAGTTGGTTCTGCCGGGTGCTCGGTCTTTCCACGCGGATTCTGCGGGCGTCAGAGCTAGAGTGCGAAGGCAAACGGAGCCAGCTTCTCGTTCGACTTTGCCAAGCGCTTGGCGCGGATTATTATCTGTCGCCGCTAGGCTCGGCGGCCTATCTGTTGGACGAGGCCGGCCTGTTTACCGAAGCGGGAATCGAAGTCGGCTTTCAGCACTACGAACATCCCCAATACCGGCAGCTGTTTCCGCCATTTCAGTCGCATGCTTCAGCGCTCGACCTGCTTTTCAATGAGGGCCCGGGATCGCTCTCGATTCTCCGCAGCAGCCGCAGAGTCGCGTACTCACCGGCTGAAGTTTGCGCAGCCAATTCTCAGGGCTTTCGCGGATGAATCCGTCAATGAGGATCAGGAACAGGGTCATCGCCGCAGGAGCGCCAGTGTATGTGATCGCGGAACTGTCGGCCAATCACAATCAGGATTTCGCACAGGCGGTTCGCATTATAGAAGAGGCGAAGGCAGCTGGCGCCGACGCGGTCAAGCTGCAGACTTACACGCCAGACACGATTACGATCCGCAGCGATCGCGAATATTTCAAGATTGGCGGCGGTACCCTCTGGGATGGACGCACTCTCTACGACCTCTACGGGGAGGCTTACACTCCGTGGGAGTGGCAGCCGAAACTGAAGCAGGTCGCAAATGAAATGGGGTTCGACCTTTTCTCGAGCGCCTTCGACGCAAGCGCTGTCGACTTTCTAGAAACGATGGACATTCCCGCGCACAAGGTCGCGTCGTGTGAACTGGTGGACATCCCGTTGATCCAGAAGATGGCGCGAACGGGTAGGCCCCTAATTTTGTCGACGGGGATGGCGACGGTTGAGGAAATCGAAGAGGCGGTGCAGGCCGCTCGCTCGGCAGGGGCGACCGAGATCGCGCTGCTGAAGTGTACGAGCGCGTATCCGGCGTCTGCCGAGGAGATGAATCTGCGGACCATTTCGGAACTGTCGCGACGCTTCGGCGTGCCGGCGGGGCTCTCCGATCACACGATGGGGATTGCCGTTCCAGTGGCTGCGGTGGCGCTCGGAGCGTGCATCATCGAGAAACATCTCACTCTATCGCGCTCGCAGCGCGGACCGGACAGCGCATTCTCGCTGGAGCCGAACGAATTCAAGGCCATGGTGGATGCCGTGCGAGTGGCGGAAAAGGCGCTGGGCCGAGTCCAGTTCGAATGCAGCCCGAAAGAAGCCAGCAGCCGCATGCTCCGGCGGTCGCTGTTTGTGGTGGAGCACGTCAAGCGGGGCGAGCTCTTCACTCGGGAAAACCTGCGCTCGATACGCCCCGGGCATGGGCTGCATACTCGCCATCTCACCGAAGTCCTGGGTCGCCATGCGGCTCAGGACATTGAGCGCGGAACTCCTCTTAGCTGGGATCTGGTCGAGAGTCAATGAGATTTGTTAGCCCGTCCTGACACTTTTCTTTTGTTAACTGTCAGATCGCTCATCACTCATCCGTCAAAAGATTAAACGCCAGTTCAGCTTAATCTCGTTTCGCCAACGTCGCACCTGCCACCGCGTTTCCCTGTTCTTGACCCGCGAAGTTTCTCTTAAATTTAGTTTACTGTCTAGATACTGCTGTCAAGGTTATTGTTTACTTAGTTCTAATATAGGTAGGTCATTTGGGTTTGGAGTGTCCTCGGCACGACTAGATGATCATACTGAAAAGAGTTCTGTATCCATCGTTGTCGATGATGGGCGTGCTTCCGCGGTTCGCTGCCGGCGGCCTCGCGGTGGTTACCTATCACGGAGTCCTACCGCCGGGATACAAATCGATCGACGCCGCGCTGGATGGACACCTGATCACCGCAGAAACCCTGCGTCGGCAAGTTCGTCTTCTCAAATCGCATTATCAAGTGACTTCCCCCGAGGACGTTCTTGCGTGGATTGAGAAACGCCGGGATCTGCCGCCACGCGCCGTGCTGTTGACTTGCGATGATGGACTCTCGAATTGCCTGACCGATATGGTACCGGTGTTGCAAGAAGAGGGAGTCGGTTGTGTCTTTTTTGTAACTGGGGCGTCGGCAGCGGAGTCTCGCTCGACTCTCTGGTACGAAGAACTTTTTTTACTTTTCTTGAGAGCGCGGGCAACTACGTTTGAGATTTCGTGCGACGGGGTCACCATTCGAGGAAACCTGGATTCTCCAGGGCAACGCCGCGTCGTGTGGTGGGATTCGGTTCGGCGACTCTCTGAATTCAGTGCAGAGGTTCGCGGCTCGTTCCTTCGCGCGACGCGAACGGAATTTGAGCTCGAGAATCCGATCGATTTGCAAAACTCTGAGTCGTGCCGGCGATTTGGACTGATGACCGCGTCTGAATTGCGGGATCTAGCTTCCTCAGGGATGTCGGTCGGAGCTCACACGATGAGCCATCCGATGCTGTCGCGCATGCCGGCTGCCCTTGCGGCTGAAGAGATTGCCGGCAGCAAGGCTGCGCTTGAATCGGTACTGCAAAGGCCCGTATGGGCTTTGGCGTATCCGTTTGGAGATCAGCAGTCGGTCACTTCGCATACTCTGGAAATGGCTCGGGCGGCGGGCTTTTCGGCTGCCTTTCTTAACTATGGAGGCGGGTTGGGCGTCGATCTGCCGCGCTACTCTCTTCCGCGCACGCACGTTTCGGCGGGGATGCGACTATCAGAGTTCGAGGCACATGTTTGTGGATTCTATTCCCGTTTACGACGCGCCATCCGGCCGTCACCCTCGATCTCAGCGGCGGGCGCCTCCTGAACCGCGAGTATTTCTGCCATACTTCTCACACATCTCACCATATATCACACGAGACTTCGCACGATGAGGGTTCTACTCATACATCCGGAAGACGAACTGCAGGGGGGACCGTGGGCTTCCCAGCGGTGGGACCGCGTGATCGATCTCGGAACGGCAGGCGCGTCATCCTACCATCAAGCCGCTGCGAGTTACGGCTGTGCCGTCGGCACCCTAAATGCTTTTCGAGAGAATTTCAAGGAGAAGCACCGAGTACGGGAGTTGCTGGCTCTCGGGATGGACCTGCTGACTGATGGTTGCGGCCTGGATTGGTGGGAGCTGACTTCCATCATGGTGCACGAGCAATTGGAGACTGTTTTCCTCTTGCTGCTCTTCGTCGAAACGCTGGACCCTCACGATGAGGTGCATGTTTCGCGGCCGTGCTTTCACGCAGAAGTCCTGCGACGGGCGCGTGGTGTTCTCGTTGAGACATTTTCTGATCTTGGTAGTCGTCAAGTTCGCCGTGCGCGACATTATCTTGGTGTGCTGAAGAAGTTTCCGATGCGGCAACTGGTTGAGATCTTCTGGGACAAGACGGACCCGGGATATCAGATTCGCGGATCGTTTTGCCGCCGACGGAAGACTTCCTCCGATCCTGTCGTGTTGCTGCCCAGCGCCTACGTGAACGTCTCGAGCACCGAACTCGCTTACGCCGGCAGCGTTCCCGATAGCCGTTTTCTCTTGGTTGTCACCAGGCGCAGTGGATGGATCCAGAGTCTTCCTAAGAATGTCTCGATGGCATGGTTGCACAGCTATGCGTCGGTGAGGGCGGCATCGAGAAAAGTTGAATGGGTGGATCTTACGAAACGGTGGCAGTTGCTGCGAAACCAGCTGCAGGCGATTCCGGAATTCAGGATTCTGACCGAGTTGGGATGTCTCGATGACCTTCCGCGGCGCTTCGCGCAGGGTCTTGAGATCCGCGATGCCTGGAGAAACGTTCTGAACACCGAGCTTGTAAAGGCCGTGATCTGCGCGGACGATAGCAATCCGTACACGCATATTCCGTTACTCCTCGCCAAGGCGCGAGGGCTGCCAACGATTGCATGTCATCATGGCGCGCTCGATGGCCGCTACATGTTCAAGCGCAGGCATGCCGATGTTCTGTTGGCCAAGGGCAGGATGGAAGAGGACTACCTGGTGAGGCTGTGCGGGCTTCCCCCCGAAACCGTGGAAATAGGAGCGCCGATTCGCCTCACGAATCAACAGCAAGAGTCTGAGCGCGATGCAAAGCCCTTTATCGTTTTTTTTTCGGAAGGCTACGAAATAGCAGGTGGTAGGGGGCGAGGATTTTACCAGGATGTGCTGCCTTTCTTGGCTGAATTGGCGCTCGCCGAGGGCAGGCAATTGATCATCAAGCTACATCCCACCGAAAGCTTCTCGGAGCGCAACCAGTTCGTCGAAGAGGTTCTCAGCCGAGAGCAACGGGAGGTAACTCGTGTGGTCGGTGGTCCGCTGCAACCCGAGTTGCTGCACGAGGCGTGGTTCGGAGTCACTGTTCTCTCGACCGTCGCCGTGGAATGTGCGCTCTGCGGGATTCCGTGTTTTCTATGCTCGTGGCTGGAGGCGTCGCCTTACGGATATATCGATCAGTTTACGCGCTTTGGAGTGGGAATTCGCCTTCGACATGCCGGTGAGATCGGACAGATCCCGGCGCTGATCAAAACTTACATACCAAGCGACGAAGTGCGGGGCAATTGCTGGACTCCGATTGAAACAGCTCGATTGCAGACTCTCCTCGATATCAAGGAAGTACTACGGACCGACCATGAAGGCCAGGCTGCGAGCTCGAAGAATTCCAGATAGCGTTGCTGCCGGGCCGATCGAGAGTTACGAGGCGAATGAGCAAGCGGAGCTTAGACCTGAATCGGCACACATACGGGGCGACCGAGACCGTCACCCACTACGCAGCGCTGAATTACTTGACTCCTTGTGAACGAATGCTTTTCGGTTCGTACGTAAGGTCGTCAAGCGCGATTCTCGATCTGGGCGTTGGCGGCGGACGTACCACCCCCTTTCTCGCCCAGAAGGCGTCAAGTTACGTGGGTGTCGACTACATTCCAGCAATGATCGAGGAATGCCGAAGGAAGTTTCCCGCACTCGAGTTTAAGGTTGCAGACGCAGCGAATCTTTCCGCATTTGCGGATGCGTCGTTCGATGCGGTGGTCTTCGCCTTCAACGGGATTGATTTCGTTATTCCCGATTCGGCCCGTATGAGGTGCCTCCAGCACATTCGTCGAGTGCTGAAGCCAGGAGGAGTCGTCGTGTTTTCGTCACACAACGCGCGCGCGATTTTGGTGCGACCCAGTTGGAATCGCGAAAGGTTGCTGCGGGCCGCGCTGCGGTTTTCGTTAGGTTCACAAATGGTGGCGAGCGCATGGATGGTGATCCTAACCGGTGTTCGGGTGGTGCTTGCTTACTGCCAGGCTCTGCTCAAAACTTTCGGCCGCATCGCCAAACGCATTCCGGCGAAAGCGTTCTGGCGTGGGGAAGGATGGCTTCTTGATTCTGCGCACGGCGGGCTGTACACGCACTACGCGGTCCCAGGTCGCGTAATCGCCGAACTCGAAGCACTTAACTTCTGTTGCGACCGGATTCTGGGCGACGACTTTCCTCGGCCTAGTCATCCACTGGCAACGGATTGGTACTATTACGTATTCATCAAACCACTGGATAAGTGATAAAGCTTTGCGACTCATCGTTTTGAAAGAGATTCCGGAAGATGTGAACCTGCGTCAGGAGTGGAATGCGCTGGTGAAGCGTGTGGATCGGCCGGAGGTCTTCTATACGTACGACTGGTCCTTGGCAGTGCAGCGCGCCTACCATTCTACGTTGCAGACTCTATTGTTTCTGGCCTACTGCGAGGCGGGGTCTTTGTGCGGCGTTGCGGCACTGGCCACGGATTCCGGCGGAAAGCGCGTTTCGTTCTTGTGCGCCGCAACTGCCGACTACTGCGATTTTCTGAGCCTGCCGGAACATAAGGCCGAGCTGGCAAGTGC
>AR_comb_assmDRAFT_10001265_pt1 | contig 12084 bp, 8 predicted proteins | sample ArasoioldDNA_FD_10543 | JGI IMG/M metagenome (IMG submission 10543) | reverse complement strand
GTTGTAGACACAGGCGAGGACAGTAGCAATGAGGCAGACGACTGCGAAGGCCTTCAGGCTCTCGATCACGACCACGCCGGAATAGGCGGTCAGCCGGCCGGCAACGACGCCGATGACCCACATGAGCATCGTGACGATCGTCCAGGTGCGCGCCCGGCTCGTGACCGGCTGGGCGTCTGGATCCGGATACCGATCGAAGATCTCGCGGACCATGCCGCGCAGCGAGAACAGCGCGGCGATCAGTGCAGCGATCTTCACGAGGAATACGATGTTCTTGACGTACCCGGCCGGCGCGGTCGCGAACAGCACCGTGCCGGTGATCATCGTGATCCAGAAACCGATCTTCATCAGCGGCCGGAACGATGCGAGCGGTCGGATGGGCAGTGCCGGCGCGAGTCCCAGAACACGGGCGGCGATGATCAGGCTGGGACCGACCAGCGCCACCATCCCGATCGTGTGAAACGCCAGATACAGCGTGTAGCCAAGCTGCGAGTCGGACTCGCGGATCCACGTGATCGCGGCATTGTCGGAAATCCAGGTGAGAAACTGCACGGGCTCGTCCTTTCGACGCAGGGCGGGCTTTCAGGCCCGCCGCAGAAGCAGGGGCGCTAGGCCGCGTTTTCCAGCACGAGCACGCCAGCGGCGGTGCTCGATACGGGGACGTGATAGTGACGATGGATTAGTGAGACACGCTCGCCGAGCGCGCCGCGCATCACGAGCCACATGATCAATTCGACCCCTTCGGAGCCCGCAGATTCGACCAGGTCAGGCACTGAGAGACGCGCGAGCGCATCGGGGTTGGTGACGATGGTCTCGAGGAACATCAGATCGAACGGCTTGTTGATCAGGCCGGCGCGCTCGCCCTGGAGTTGGTGTGACATGCCGCCGGTTCCGATCACGACGACGTTCAGGTCCTCCGGATACGAGGCGATCGCCTTGCCGAGCGCCTTTCCGAGCTTGAAACAGCGCGCCGGCGACGGCAACGGATGTTGCACCGTATTCACGGCCAGCGGGACCACCTGCAGCGGCCACTCCATCGCATGCGGCCACAACACCGACATCGGGACCATGAAGCCGTGATCGACTTTCATCTCCTGGCAGATCGTCAGGTCGAATTCGTCGCGTACCAGCGATTCGATCAGATGCCATGAGAACTCGGGATTGCCGAGCGCCGCCGGACCTTCCTCCAGACCCCAACCCGAGTCGCAGTTCGGGTACTCCTTCGCCGCACCCATCGCGAAGGTCGGGATCTGGTCGAGAAAGAAGTTGAGACCGTGGTCGTTGTAGACGACGACGGCCAGATCCGGCTTCACGTCATCCAGCCACGCGCGAACCGGAATGTAGCCGTCGAAGAAGGGCTTCCAGGACGGGTCGTTCTCGCGCCCGCGCTGGATCGCGTTGCCGATCGCCGGGATGTGAGAGGTGGTGATTCCGCCGAGAATCGTTGCCATCGGCCTACTCTCCAGCGGCGACGAGCATCGCCTTGAAGTCGTCGACGCTCATCCCGCTCTGCTGGGCGCCGATATCCTGCACATTCAGACGGAAGATGCCGGCGAGCTTGGCGAGGTAGTAGATGTTTCCGCCCAACTTGATCAGGCGAAGGACATCACGATCGCTCACCGCCTGTCGCTGTTCGTCGGACAGCCCGAAGCGGCGGCAATAGGCGTCCTCATCTCGGAGAAACGCGTGGCGATTCTCCTCGCTGTTGAACGACATGCACATCCGGTTCAGCGGATAGCCGAGCACGGAACGACGGCCGTTGAACACGTACGTTCCGGGGATGTGGTCGAACTCGTGATTGGTCCACGTCATGGCTGTGTGCCGGCGCTCGAGCAAGGAGAGTGCCGCGCGAAATCATGTGGAAAATCCACGGCGACACTCGGTTGCGCACCTCACCCTGCGAGGAATTTCCCGGCGGCTGCCAAGAAACTCGCACGGGGGTTCCGGAGGCAACGGGTTCACAAACGGGGGAACGGTGGTGAACTCCGCTCCCTCCGTCTTCTCCGTCATAGGCCGCTGAATCTCCCGCAGCAACCCTGAACTTTCTCGCGCTGCACCGCCGGATTCATCGGCGCGCCGCCGAATTCACAGGCATTTCATGTTGTGGCGCGGCTGGTGTGTCGCTTGCACACCGCGTCGCGCAGCCATGCATCCAGCCGCACGCATTGCCGTCACCATCGCGGTGTTGGGACTTCTGGGAGTGGGTCGCGCCGTCGCGCAAAGTGCGCAGCCTCGCGGTTGGGATGCCGGCGTGAAGGCGCAGGAGGCCTCGGACACCAATCCCGATCCGCGCATTGTCGAGATCTCGCTGGAAGCGCGCGTCGCGCGCGTTGACATCGCGCCCGAACAATCGGTGGATGCATGGACCTACAACGGCGGCGTGCCTGGCCCGGTCATCCGCGCGCAGGTCGGTGATCGGCTGATCGTGCATTTCACGAACCGGCTACCGGCGCCGACCACCGTCCACTGGCACGGCATCCGGCTGCCGATCGAGATGGATGGCGTGCCTGACGTGTCGCAGCCCGAGGTGAAGCCCGGCGAGTCGTTCACCTATGACTTCAAGGTGCCCGATGCCGGACTGTTCTGGTATCACCCGCACGTCGCGTCGGCGGAGCAGGTGGGGTTCGGTTTGTACGGCGCGTTGCTGGTGGAGGATCCGAACGACGGCGTCGGCGTCGCCGATCAGCTCGTGATGGTGTTGAGCGACATGTCGCTCGTGCCCGCAGGAACGTTGGAACCCGCAGACGCGGGAGGGTCTATCGGCACCGTGTTTGGACGTGAAGGCTCTCACGTGCTGCTGAACGGTCGCGAGCACTCGACGATGACCGTCGCATCAGGAGCGCCGCAACGATGGCGCATCGTCAATGCGGCCAAGAGCCGGTACTTCAGTCTCGATCTTGGCGGCTCCCTGTTTCGTCAGATCGGCACCGACGGCGGCCTCCAGGAATATCCGGTTGACCATGACACCCTGACCCTGGCACCGGGGGAGAGGGCCGACGTGATCGTGGCGCCGTCTGGCGCCGCCGACGCGCCGCTGACGCTCCGGTCGGTTCTCGTCTACCGCGGTTTCGGCACGATCGAAGGACGCTTTCCGTACGACGATCTGGCGACAATCGATTTCGCTGATGGTCCGACGTATTCGGGGCCGCCTCCGCGTGACGTCACGCGTGCGATCGTGCCGACTCCGGTGACCGGAGCCACGGCGGTCGACCTCGAGGTCGCCCTCGTCCAGGCGCCCGACCAGGCCCCCGAGTATCAGATCAGCGGTCCCTTGTTCCTGGCGAAGGCAAAAATCGTACGGGCGCAGCAGGGTGAGACTCAGGTCTGGCAGGTGACGAACAAGTCATCGTGGTCGCACCCGCTCCACCTGCACGGTTTCTTTTTTCAGGTGCTCGATGACAAGGGCGAGCCAGTGCGGCCGCTGGCCTGGAAAGACACGGTCAACATCCCATTCGATTCCACTGTGCGGTTCGTCGTGCGCTTCGACGATCGTCCGGGCAGCTGGATGTTTCACTGTCACATCCTCGATCACGCCGAAGGCGGGCTGATGGGGATGGTCGTCGTCGGAGACGCGGCGCGTGCCGACCACGCGCATCACTGAAGTGATGCTGGAGCGATCCATGAGCAGGACAGTCGTCGTCTGTGGTTGCGTCGCGATCTACTTCGTCGCCCTCGTCAGCGGCCAAGGCCTGCCACCGTCGTCGGCCGCGCCGGTTCTGGTCAATGCCCACGCGGACGCGACGGCGATCCGGTCGCTGCTCGACCAGAACTGCGTGACATGCCACAACGCGCGAATCAAGTCCGGCGGAGTCGCGCTCGACGGCGTCGATTTGTCCGGCCTGGTCAAGGATGCGGCCTCCTGGGAGCGAGCCGTGCGCAAGCTCCGCGCCGGCATGATGCCGCCCGCCGGTTCGAAGCCGTTGACGCCTGAGATGCGTGAAAGCTTCGCCGCCGGGCTCGAAGCGGAACTGGACCGACACGCCGTGTTGCAACTCCCGCCGCCCGGCTTGCACCGCTTGAACCGCAGCGAATACACGAATGCCATCCGCGACCTCCTGGCGCTGGACGTCGACGCGAGCCGGTTCCTGCCGAGCGATGACTCGACCGCCGGCTTCGACAACCAGGCTGGCACGCTGGTGATGTCGCCGTCGCTCCTCGAAGCCTACCTGGGGGCATCCGGGCGCATCAGCCGGCTGGCGATCGGTGATGTCGCCACTCCGACACAGACGGTGTACCGCGTTCCCGAGGACGCCACGCAGGACTATCACGTCGAAGGGCTGCCGTTCGGAACGCGTGGCGGCCTGCTCGTCCATCACCAGTTCCCGGCAGAGGGCGAGTACGCGTTCAAGGTCGTGCCCGTCAACAAGGGAAACATGGGCAGCTCCACGGCGTTCGGCGAAGTGCGCGGTGAGAAGCTGGAAGTCCTGCTGGACGGTGAGCGCGTGCAGTTGCTCGACTGGGACAAAGAAGTCGCACGTGGCGGCACGCTCGATTTGCGAGTGCCCGTCAAAGCCGGACCGCACGCGCTTGGGGTCACGTTCGTGGCCACGCAGTACGCGCCGATCAACGACCTGAACAAGCACTTTCTCCGCAGCACGATCGAAACGGGCGGCCTTCCGGGCTTCACGTTCTTCCCACACGTGGGAAGCGTCCGCATCGACGGGCCGTACACCGTCGCCGCCGCTGCCACCGACACCCCCAGCCGTCGGAGGATCTTCGTGTGTCGCCCGGCGCGCGCGACAGAGGAGTCAGCCTGTGCCGCGCAGATTCTGGGGACGCTCGCCAGACGTGCGTATCGGCGGCCCGTTGCGCGCGACGACGTCGACGGCCTGATGGCCTTCTATCGGACCGGTCGGGAACAGGGCAGCTTCGACCGGGGAATCGAGATGGCACTCCGCCGCCTTCTCGCCGATCCCGAGTTCCTCTATCGAAAGGAAGCGGAACCGATTGGCGCACCGGTGAGCCTGCCGTATCGCATCAGCGATTACGACCTTGCGTCCCGCCTGTCGTTCTTTCTGTGGAGCAGCATCCCGGACGACGAGCTGTTGAACCTGGCTGAGAGAGGCCGACTGAAGGATCCCGGCGTGCTCGAGCAGCAGGTGACGCGCATGCTGGCGGATCCTCGTTCGGACGCCCTCGTCGTGAACGTCGCCGGGCAGTGGCTGAACCTGCGGTCGCTGCAGACGCAGGCGCCCGTCGTCTCGAACTTCCCTGATTTTGACGACAACCTGCGCCAGGCGTTTCGCCGTGAAACCGAATTGTTCTTCGGCAGCATCGTCCACGAGGACCGCAGCATTCTCGACCTCCTCGATGCGGACTACACGTTCGTCAACGAACGGCTGGCCATGCATTACGGGATTCCGAATGTCTACGGCAGCAACTTTCGACGTGTGACGCTGCCAAAGGAACTCGACATGCGACGTGGTCTGCTCGGGCAGGGGAGCCAGCTCACCATCTCGTCGCAGCCGGGGCGCACCTCGCCGGTCCAGCGCGGCAAGTGGTTCATGCAGACGTTCCTGGGCGTCAGCCCGCCGAGTCCGCCGCCGGGAGTCGTCATCCGCATTGCGACGACCGAGAAGGACGCGCACGGTGGCACGAAGTTGTCGATGCGGCAGCAGATGGAAGCGCATCGGACCACGGAGCCGTGCAAGAGCTGTCACAAGATCATGGACCCCATCGGGTTCACCTTCGAGAACTTCGACGCGGTCGGCAAGTGGCGGACGGAGGACGGCGGAGTTCCTGTCGACGCGAGCGGCGTCATCGTGGATGGCACTCCGGTCAATGGCATCGCCGGGATCCGTCAGGTCGCGCTGCGCTACTCGACCCAATTCGTGCGCGTCGCCACAGAGAAGCTGATGACGTACGCGCTGGGCCGCGGTGTCGAACCGTTCGACATGCCGGCCCTTCGCACCATCGTCCGTCAGTCGGCTGCAGGCAACTACCGGTTCTCGTCCCTGGTCCTCGGAATCGTCAGGAGCCAGCAGTTCCAGATGAACGTGAAAGCCGCGGACGCTCCGGTCACGCAAGTCGGACAGCGGTAATCGGGCAGGTAGAGGCCGACCTTCAGATCGGCCCAAAGGCAAACGATATGTTCCTCACCAAAAAACATCTGCCGCGCCGGACGTTCCTGCGCGGCGCCGGCGTGGCGCTGGCGCTCCCGTTTCTCGATGCCATGGTGCCGGCGCGGGCACTCGGCTGGCAGTCCGCGGCGGCGCAGGCAAGAACGCGGTTTACCGGCATCTTCGTGCCGCATGGTATGGCGCCAGGCTACTGGGTGCCGTCGACCGAAGGAACCGGCTTCGAGTTCCCGATGATCCTGAAACCGCTCGAACCGTTTCGTGATTCGACGGTCGTCATGAGCGGACTCTGGTCAAAGTCCGCCGAGCCGCCGCCTGGCGTTACCGGCGCCGACCACTGGGTGGCCTCGGCGTACCTGTGTGCGGCCAAGCCGAAGAAGACCGCCGGTGCGGACATCCTGAACGGCGTCACGATCGACCAGGTCATCGCCCGGCAGATCGGTCAGGACACGCTGCTCCCGTCGCTGCAACTCGCCGTCGAGGATCCTGGCGCGAACTCCAGCAACTGCGGCGAGGGATACAGCTGCGCCTACACGAATTCGATCTCGTGGCCGAGCCCGACGCGACCGCTGCCCATGGAGATCAATCCGCAGGTGGTCTTCCAGCGGTTGTTCGGTGACGGCAGCACCCAGGAAGAGCGTGCCCGGCGGCGTCGGGAGGACGAGTCGATCCTCGATGCGATCTCGACCAAGCTCGGTCGGTTCAAGCGTGATGTCGGAGCCGCCGATCGGGTCCGTGTGGATCAATACCTTGACGATGTGCGCGAGATCGAACGTCGGCTGCAGATTGCAGCCAGGGCGTCGTCGGCGGCGCCGGCCGCGGAAACCCCGTATGGGGTGCCCGAGAGTTTCGACGAGCACATCAAGCTGCAATTCGATTTGCTCACGCTCGCGTTTCAGGCAGACATCACGCGCGTCTCGACGCTGCTCTACGCGCGTGACCTGACCGGGCGGTCGTATCCGGAAAGCGGCACCACAATCAGCTTCCACGGCGGATCCCACCACGCGGAAGACCCCAAGAAGATCGAGGAATACGCGATCCTCAACCGTTACCACGTCAAGATGCTCGCCTACTTCCTGGAGCGGCTGCAGAAGGCCCAAGACGGCGACGGCACGCTGCTCGACCACTCGGTGGTGCTGTACGGCAGCAACATGGGGAACTCCAACCAGCATCTGCACCACGACGTGCCTCACGTTCTCGCGGGCGGCGGGTCAGGCGCGTTGAAGGGCGGACGCCACCTGGCGTTTGCGTCGAAGACCGTACCAACAGGCAACCTGCTGGTCAGCATCCTCGAGTTGTTCGGGGTGCGTGAAGAGACCATCGGCGACAGCACTGGTCGTCTGCCGGGCCTGGCCTAGGCAAGGAGCGTGTCATGAAGCCCACCCGTGTGATCGCGATCGGCGTCGTGGCCCTGACGTTCCCCGTTATGGCAGCCGCCCAGAGCGGCGGGACCGCTTCCGGCGGATCCCGCCCTGCGACCTCTTCTGTCGGTGGAGATCCGCGAAGCGGTCCCGGCGTCGCCTCGCGAAATACGCCCGGCTTCACCGTCGCCGACGCCGCGATGAAGCGTGACGTCGCCGCCGTTCGCGCCCTCCTCCGACAGAAGGCCGACGTCAATGCGACACAGGCTGATGGTGCGACTGCGCTGCATTGGGCCGCCTATTACAACGCCCCCGATCTGGCCGACGTCCTGCTCGCTGCGGGCGCCTCGCCGACGAAGGCCAATCGTGACGGCGCCACGCCCCTGCAACTGGCGTGCATCAACGGCAGCGCATCGATGATCGAACGGCTGCTGAGGGCCGGCGCGGACCCCAACGAGCGTGGACTCAACGGCGAGACTCCGTTGATGATGGCCGCCCGCACGGGCTCGGTTCCCGCACTGAAGCTCCTGATCGAGCATCGTGCCGACGTCAATGCGCGGGAAACGCTGCGGGGAACGACAGCGCTGATGTGGGCAACGGCGCAGGCCCATCCTGACGCTGTGCAACTGCTCGTCGAACGGGGCGCCGACGTGGCGGCACGATCCAATCCGGCGTCGCTGGGCCGAACCGCGTATCTGGCGCCTACCGCACGCCAGCGTGGTGCCGAAGTGCAGGCCGACGCGGCCGCGACCGTGCCGACGCGCGTGGCGAGAGGAGAAGGTGCCGGCCAGCGTGAGGTTGCCCAGGGCGGCGGGCTCACCGCGCTGGTGTTTGCCGCACGCGAGGGAGATCTGGCCAGCGCCGAGGTGCTGCTGGCGGCAGGCGCCGACATCGACCAGCAAACGCAGTACGGGTGGACGGCGCTATTGACGGCGACGCAGAACCGCAACTACGTGCTCGCGTCGTACCTGCTGGAGCATGGGGCGAACCCGAACGTCGGCAACAGAGGCGGCTGGACGCCTTTGTATCTGGCGACCGACAACCGCAACATCGAAGGCGGCGATTATCCGGTGCGCGCCGGCGACATGGACCACCTCGATTTCATCCGGAAACTGCTGGCCGCCGGGGCCGACGTGAATGCGCGTGCCAAGGACAGCACGGAGACCCGGACGATCTTCACGATGCAGTGGCTCTACGAGGATGGCGCCACGCCATTCCTGCGGGCATCACAGTCAGGCGATATCGAGCTGATGAAACTGCTGTTCGAGCATGGCGCCGACCCCAAGATCGCGACGGTCAACAACACCACGGCACTCGCCGCCGCTTCAGGCATCGGCTGGGTCGAGGGAGTGACCTACGAACACTCCGCCAAGGACAGTGTCGAAGCGGTCAAGCTCCTTCTCGATCTGGGTGTCGATCCCAACATCGTCGACGGCGACGGCCGGACCGCGCTGCACGGCGCCGCGCACAAGGGACGGAACGACGTTGTGCAACTGCTGGTGGATCACGGAGCAAAGCTCGATGCCCGTGACTTTGGGAGTCGTGACACGGGGATCGGGGCGCTGCAGGGCCATGGCTGGCTGCCTGTCGACTACGCCGACGGCCTGGTCCGGGTCGGTGTCCAGTCAGCCATCCCGCACCCCGAGACCGCGGCGCTGATCCGCACGTTGATGAAGGAGCGCGACCTCGCCATTCCGGCGCCGATCACCGGCTCGGTTTGCATCACGCAAATCTGCAAATAGATAACTCCTAACGTCTGTCGCCCGCCCCAACTCCCAAAGGGGCTCCTTCTCACGTCACCTCATTCCGTGTTGACTACAGCTGTCGTCAGGAGTAGGCTCCTCTGTGACGACATGTGTAGTCAGGCAGTCAAGCCGATCGGCGACCAGGAGCTCGCGCTCCTCCGGTTCATCAACGACCGTGCGCAGGCCACTGTCGCCGAGGCGGTGGAAGGCTTCGGCCAGCCACGCGGGCTCGCGCGATCCACCGTGCTGACGATGATGGATCGGTTGAGGCGGAAGGGACATCTCAGCCGGCGCGCCATCAACGGCGTCTATCACTATGCGCCGCGGACCCATCACAACGCCGCGATTCGAAATGCCATCGTCAGCTTCGTCGATCGCACCCTGGGCGGGTCGATCTCGCCGTTCGTCACCTACCTTGCCGAGCGTGAAGACGTGTCGGACGAGGAACTCGCCGAGCTCGAGGCCCTGCTGGCTTCGCTGCATCGGGATCGGCGGAAGAAGAGATGACTCTTCTCGCTCTGAGCCTTACCGAGTGGCTCGCGAACCGGTTGGTGAGCGGCTCGCTCCAGGCGATCGTGCTGGTCACACTCGTCTGGCTGGCGTGCCGGCGGCCAATGAGGCTGTCCGCCGCGGTGCAGGCGACACTCTGGTGGCTGGCGCTGTTGAAGATCGTCCTCGTGTTCGCGCCGCTTCCATCGATCCCGATTCCCGTTCTTCCGGCTGGCACCGTCTCCACTACGCTCCCGATGTCTCTGGCCGGGACGAACGCTGCCCAAGCCGCGATACCACCCACATCGCATCCGCCTTCCGATACGGCCGGGGGCACCTCGCTCGCCGTCGTCGTCGGACTGTGGCTGGCGGGCGCGGGATTGCACGCGGCGCTGATGTTGCGGGGGTTTCGCAGGGCGCGGGCGATTGTCCGACGGTCGCACCCGTCAGCAGGCGACGTCGAGGTCGCGGGCCCGTTGGCAGCGAGGATCGGTCTGATCTCCGTGCCGGATGTTCGGGCATCCGGGGAGACGGTCGCCCCGCAAGTCGTGGGGATGCGGCGCCCCGTCGTGCTGATGCCCTCGGCCCCCGCGCTGTCGCCCGAAGACCGTCTCATGGCGCTCGGACACGAGTTCATGCACATCAAACGAGGAGACCTTGCGCTCGGGTGGATTCCCGCAGTCGCCGAACGGCTCTTTTTTTTCCACCCCGCCGTGCGCCTCGCGTCGCGCGAGTACCTCACCGCGCGCGAAGCCGCCTGCGACGCGGCGGTGATTCGGGCGCTCGATGTCTCGCCGCAGGACTACGGCCGCCTGCTCATTCGCTTTGGCGTCACCCGGCAGGCGCTCGCGATGTCGGCAGGAGGCGCATCCGGTTCGTCAGCCGCACTTCGAAGGAGATTGGACATGCTGCAGAACCTCTCTGGTCACCCGCGTCGGACTGCATGGCTGGCCATCGCGCTTGCCGTCGTCGCTCTTGTGCCGAGCCACCTCGCGGCGAGGACGGCTTCTCTCACTGCGTCGCCCGTGATGACATCCTCGACCGAGAGTGACCTGCTGCGACCGCTGACGCAAGCGCCGGCCGTCGCGCCCACGCAGCAGGAGCCAGTTCCGCCGCGTGCGGAGCCGCAAGTTCCACAGGTCCCGCCGGTTCCGGAAAGCGCGGCGCCGCGCCAGGCGGAACCGTCCCCTTCGGCCGACGAGCTGCGCGAGCGCGTCGCCAGAATCGACAGGCTGCTGCGAGAGGGCGATTTTCGGAAGACACAAGCGCAAGTGGAACGTGACCAGCAGAAGGTTCAGCAACTGACGGAGATCATGCGTGAGTCGTTGATCGAACGTGCCCGCCAAGCGGATCAAGCCGCCGAGGAGGCCAACCGGATCCAGCGCGAAGTGGCCATGGAAGTCGAGCGACGGCTGGAATTGTCGCGGACGGAACAGGAACGAGCGCTGGAGAAGTTGCTGGCCGACCAGCCGGAAACCAGGCAGCGGTTGCTGCAGCAGCGTCTCCAGGAACTCCAGGACCGTCTCAAGATGCTGGCCGACATGCAGCGCCAGTTGCAGATCGAGGCCCAGCAACTGCAGCAGGAGTTGGGCGGAGCTCGATAGCTCCCAATCCCCAACGGCCGTCGCTTTCCCAACTCCCACGAGTCCCGTGAGAAGTGTTTGGGACTTGGGGAAGCGTCAGCCGTTGGGAATTGGCAGTTGAAGACAAGTAGTTCTCTATAATCGGCCGCATGTCGAATCGACGTGCGTTCCTGAAGTTCATTGCCGCCAGCCCGTTGCTTGCGGTCGTTCCCGGTCTTGCCGAGGCATTCCAGCAGGGCGATCTGGAGCAGGCGCAATATGCGCTCGACGTCTTCGACTTCGAGGCGGCGGCGCAGAAAGTCGTCCCGCCGGCGCATTGGGGGTACCTGATGAGCGGCGTGGACGGTGAAGCCACGCTCAAGGCGAACCGGGACGGCTACACCCGTTATCAGCTGAAGACCAGGCGGTTCATCGACGTGAGCCGGATCGATACGTCGATCGAACTGCTCGGCGCGAAGTTCAACTCACCCGTGTTGATGTGCCCGATCGGCAGCGCCGGTGCCTTTCATTCCGATGGGGAAGTGGCGGTGGCGCGGGCGGCCAAAGCCAAGGACCAATTGCAGGTCGTCTCGACACAGGCCTCGAAGAGCATCGAGGATGTTGTGAAAGCGCGCAGCGGACCGGTCTGGTTCCAGCTCTATACGACACCCGACTTCGACATCACCTCCAGGCTGCTGAAACGTGCCGAAGCCGCAGGATGCGCTGCGGTGGCGGTGACGGTCGATCTGCCGGCAGGACGGAACACCGTCACCGGCACCCGTCTCGCGCGCCAGGACACGCGCAACTGCGCCGCCTGCCACAACGACGCGACGGGCAACCGGATGAATCC
>AR_comb_assmDRAFT_10357437_pt1 | contig 12087 bp, 7 predicted proteins | sample ArasoioldDNA_FD_10543 | JGI IMG/M metagenome (IMG submission 10543) | reverse complement strand
CTATTCCCCGGTAGCTCAGTCGGTAGAGCGGTTGGCTGTTAACCAATTGGTCGCTGGTTCGAGTCCGGCCCGGGGAGCCATATCTCAAAAAAGCCGTCAGAGGTACCTTTGGCGGCTTTTTCTTTCTGGTACGTATTGTTCGTAACAGCCAGCATATCAAAGGGTTTGCGGTAGGTGGGGATAAGGCAACCATCCTTCCAGGTGGAGTTCGAGAATACAAAATCGAGCAATCGCCGCTTTTCTCGCATTTCCTGTCTTTCGTATAGGTTTGTAGCTCTCTGAGCGAGTTCGAGAAGCTGGACACCCTCATCCAAGTATGTCTGGTTCGCATGCTGATGCTGTTCGATTTTGCGCAAGATATCGGCCTGCTCAGAGCGCCATTCACTGCTCTTCTGGTCGAAGAACTGCTGTGAGATAGTCCCGTCAAGCTTATCCACATACATAGCGTCAAGGCGGCTCTGAAGCTTCTGGTATTGCTTCTGGAGGGTAACAATCATCTCATCATGGTAGCGCTTCGTGTCGCTGTGGCTTGCCTTGAGCGCTGTAACCATCCATGCCAGGACGTCACTATCGAGATGGATAGCTTGCAGAGCCACACCAAATTGTGCAGCCATTTCCTCTTCACGAACGTATTTTCCCGGACATTTTCCTTTGTAACCGGTGCAGTGATAGTAGACGTAGCGTCCTTTCTTGACTTCCGCGGTGAAAGCACAGCCACAATGCCCGCAGGAAACCAGGCTCTGGAAAGCCCAATGGTGTTTCTGCTGGTGTGTTCGACGGTTGCCCTTGTCTGTTAAGACCTCTTGCACACGGTTGAACAATTCCTGGGAGAGCAGTGGCTCATGGACCCCCTGGTAGCGCTTGCCAAGCCAGTCGAAATCACCATAATAGATGGGGTTGGTGAGTATCTTATGCACCGTGCTCTTTGTAACTTTGGTACCGCTCTTGCGAAAGGCTAGCCCCGCATCCCGTGCCATTTTCGTTACGTCCTTGAGGGAGTGATTGCCGGAGGCATACCACTCGAAGAGCCGGACCACGAGAGGGGCCGTGTCAGGATCAGGCTCAATAGTTTTCTTGCCATCCTTCCCTACTATGTTACGGTAGCCCAGTGGCGCGATAGTTGGATAAATACCCTGCTCTGCCTTTTCCAGCATACCCTTCTTTGTTTCCTCGGAAAGATTATCGATGTAGTTCTTGGCCATGAGCACCTTGATACCGTGGATGAATTTCTCAGAGGAGCGGGAATCGCGGGAGAGTACGACGTTTTCCTTGACGAAGTGGATTTCCAGCTCAAGGTCATCCAACGTCACCCAGTCTCGAATATTACGGTAAAGGCGATCAGTCTTTTCTACGAGCAGAATGCCGCAGGAGTGCTCTGGTATCTTGGTTTTTGTCTGCTTCTTGAAGAAATCTACCATCGCTGTGAAGCCGGTACGTCCTGCTCGCTTCGCCGTTTCAACGTCTATAAACTCCTGAATCACGGTAAAGTGCTGCTCGGCAGCATATCCCCGAAGGAGTTTGAGTTGCGCTGGTATTGAGAAACCCTCTTTCTCCTGCTCTTTGGAGGAAACACGGGCATACATAACTGCGGTAGGACGCTGTTGCACCTCTGGCTTGCGCATGCTTTCTCCCCTTGATGTGAGAGCAGGCCAGAAACCGACGTCTCTAGCCTGCTCCTACATGAGCTTTGCTTCTCCCTTTCTCTGGACTGCAATCGTCTCACTACTTCCTGTGCCCCTTTACGATAGACACATAGACAAATGAGCGATCCATCGCTATCCTGAACTGCCCAGTAGTGTGTATTCCCATACCGTTCAATGCGCATGGCGTGTGCTCCAATCCTCATGACAACAGGCTGGGCAGGGCAGGGAGAACCTACCCTACCCTGTCTATGTTACTTGCCACGACACCATTGACCGTTGGGGAGTTTGTGCGAGTACCAGACTTGGCCGTTGCGCTCATACCGCTTGAGCACGGCGTTGTGTGCCCGACAGTAGGGGCTGTCCTCGTGTGCGGATTGCGTCTTCCCCTGCCCTGGTGGCTGCGTGGGTGGCTGTGCAGGTGCCTGGATCCTGAGCCATTGGCTCGCCTGCTCGACCTGCGCCTTGACGCTGGCGAAGTCGGTACCCCGCAACGTGACCATGACTTCATGGCCGTGCAGGGTGGCTTTCAGCGTGATACTGACAGGAGCCTCTGGCAATGCCAGGGCTGTCTCACCCTGAGGCTGTGCCAGGGTTTGCTCGGCTGGTAGCTGGCTGGTGCCATTGCTGACATGGTTAAGCTGCTCGAGCCGTTGCTTCACCAGCTCCTGTGCGCGTCGGGCAATCGCAGCGCTCAGCCTGTGTTTGCAAAACTGATGTGGTGCTTTCTCGAAATCGCGGCAGTCACAGTGGCCGTTGACAACGTGGTAGACCGTAGTCCCGTTGCTCTGACTGGCCACCTTCGTGGTGCCATCGGCCAGAAGCTCCACATCGCCGGCGAGGACGATGGCCACCGCCTTATCCACACGGCCGTTGCACTCGGGCAGTTTGGCTCTCGCCTTGTCGGCGATGTCTGCCACTGCTTCACGCCATGCGGCCCGGCTACCGAAGTCAGGCGAAGAAACCTCTTCCCAAGAGAACTCTTTTACTGCTACCATGATACCGACCTCCACTCAGACTGGAAGGTTGTTGTACCTGGCCGTTGGGGAGCTGCAATCTCCTCAGCGGCCGTTGTGCTTCTGCCCTGCTACGCCCTTTCCGGTTGCGTCTCCTACCGCCCCATGTGCGGCCCCAGCACCTAACGGGTCTTTGGGATTTACGCCACTTCCTCTGGCTGCTGCGTTACCTTTCACCAGCCCTTGCGGGATAGTTGTCTCAGAGAGCCGTCGTCAACTGACATTGTCATTATACAAATAAATTTGTATAATGACAAGAGAAATATACAAATAAATTTGAATAAAATTTCAGTGCTGTGTATGCTTTCCTATCTGAAGGAGGAGTAGCTATGACCCTGGGAGAGCGTATACGACAAGAACGGGAACAATGTGGCATGAGCCAAGCGGAATTGGCACGCCGTATTGGCGTGAGCAAAAATACAATGAATATGATTGAGGAAAGCAAGATTGCTGATCCTCGTTTCTCCCGTGTGCTGGCGATTGCGCGCCAACTCGATATGAGCCTCGATGCCTTGGTACGTGGGGCATCCCCCCCGCCCCCAGACAAACCACGTGGGCGGAAGGTACAGGAGGCGCTTACATGATTCCACTCTGGCGCTGTAGCCGCCAGCACCAAGGATGCCTGCCCACCGGCTCCCGCCCAGTATGTGAGCGAGGCTGGCGATTTTCGAAGACTGCATTGACCGAGGGCTGGAGGCATCCGGGCGGTACCATGCTGACACGCGGAAGGGTGCGTGATGATCCAGCCTCTGTATAACCAAATCATGCTGCAGCTCGAACAGGTAGCTGGACTCTACTACCGGCTCATACTCGTAGTCGCTCTGAGGGGTGCAGGGAAGACCACAGCCTTGCAAGAGGTCGCCGCTCGGACAGGTGCCCTAGTGATTAATGTCAACTGGGCACTCTCCCAGCGTATGCTTGATCTTACAGAGCGGCAGAGGTCTCTGCGGGTCCCACGTCTTCTGGAGGAGATCACCGGACAGACCGATAGAGAGCTTGTCGTGCTCGACAACCTGGAAATCCTCTTTGATATCGCCCTCAAGCTTGATCCACTACGCCTCCTCCAGGGACTTTCGCGTCATCGTACAGTGGTCGCTACTTGGAATGGTTCAATAGAGGGTGACTACATGATCTATGCGGTCCCTGGCCATCCAGAATACCGCAGGTATCCAGTGCGCGATTTCCTCATAGCTCGCCCCGAAGGGTCTCCATGAAGAGCAGAGAAATCATACTGAGGTATACACCATGCAATACGGCGACCTGATCCAGTTCGAACCCATCGAGACAGTGGTGCAGCTCCGCGCTGCCGACGATGCAGTTGCCGCAAGCCAACTGGCCTCCACGTATGTCATCTCTGCAGAGATGGGTGAGCGACTCACCGGTCTCGTCATCCCCCAGCTACAGTTCGAGCGGCCTGTCGATAACAAAGGGCTCTTAATCATCGGCAATTATGGTACTGGAAAATCCCACCTGATGTCCGTGCTCTCCGGCCTTGCAGAACACGCTGAGTTGATTTCCGCCCTGAACAATCCCCAAGTTGCTGAGGCTGCAGGACAAATTGCCGGAAAGTTTCAGGTGATCCGCACTGAGATTGGTGCGACGACGATGTCGCTTCGTGACATTCTCGTGGCCGAACTGGAAGAGCACCTGGACACACTGGGTATTAGCTTTACCTTCCCTGATGTTGGCACGATTACGAATAATAAGCGCGCCTTCGAGGAGATGATGGCGGCGTTTCACGCGCAGTACCCCGACCACGGTCTGCTCCTGGTCGTGGATGAGTTGCTCGACTACCTTCGCACGCGGAAGGACCAGGAACTGATTTTGGACTTGAACTTTTTGCGTGAGATTGGTGAAGTCTGTAAGGATCTGCGTTTCCGCTTCATCGCCGGTGTGCAGGAAGCTATCTTTGATAGCCCTCGGTTTGCCTTCGTGGCTGACAGCATCCGTCGGGTTAAGGATCGCTTTGAGCAAGTGCTCATCGCCCGTCAGGACGTGAAGTTTGTTGTTGCCGAGCGCCTGCTCAAAAAAACGGGTGAGCAGCAGGCCCGCATCCGAGACTACCTGACACCCTTCGCAAAATTCTATGGGCACATGAATGAGCGCATGGATGAGTTCGTGCGCCTTTTCCCAGTCCATCCCGATTACATCGACACATTCGAGCGGGTCACGGTCGTTGAAAAACGCGAGGTGTTGAAGACGCTGTCACTCGCCATGAAACAGCTCCTTGAACAAAATGTCCCCACGGATTACCCTGCCCTGATCGCCTATGACAGCTACTGGGCGACCCTGCGCGAGAATCCCGCCTTTCGCGCCATTCCCGACATCAAAGCGGTGATCGATTGTAGTCAGGTGCTCGAATCTCGCATCCAACAGGCGTTCACCAGGCCGGCATATAGGCCCATGGCGGAGCGCCTCATCCATGCCCTCGCAGTCCATCGCCTGACCACGGGCGACATCTATACAAATCTAGGCGCTACTCCTAAAGAATTACGTGACGGGCTGTGTCTCTATCAGCCAGGCATCGAGGATCTTGGCGGGGTTCCCGCTGACGACTTGCTCTCTCAGGTCGAAACGGTTCTGCGGGAAATCCACCGGACTGTCAGTGGCCAATTCATCTCTGCCAATCCGGATAACCGCCAGTACTATCTCGACCTCAAAAAGACGGACGATTACGATGCGCTGATCGAAAAACGCGCTGAAAGTCTCGATGATGCCAGGCTGGATCAGGCGTATTTTCGCGCTCTTAGACAAGTCATGTTGGAAGATCCAAGCCTGTCTTTCTACAGGGGGACCTTTCAAATCTGGGAACATGAGATCGAATGGTTAGAGCATAAAGCATCCAGGAAGGGCTATCTTTTCTTCGGCACGCCTAATGAACGGCCAACCGCCGTACCACCTACGGATTTCTATTTCTACTTTATACAGCCCTATGATCCACCGCATTTCAAGGAGGAGAAGAAGGCCGACGAGGTCTTCTTCCACCTCAAGAGCGACGACACCTTCCGCATCGCCCTGCGCAACTACGCAGCAGCCCTGGACCTGGCGTCAACCTCGTCTGGCCATGCCAAGGCGACCTACGAGTCCAAGGACTCGGGCTTCCTGCGTGAGTTGGTAAGGTGGCTGCAGGAACACATCTCCACCGTTTTCGAGGTGACGTATCAGGGAAAGACCAGGAAACTTGTCGAGTGGCTCAGAGGTAAGGGGGCGGCTGCAGGTGGTTCACGTGCCAACGTGCGCGACATCATCAACACAGTCGGCTCTGTCTGCCTGGCTGCCCACTTCCAGGATCAAGCACCAGACTACCCGGTTTTCTCGGTACTGATCACGAGCCAGAACCGCTCACAGGCTGCACAAGATGCCTTGCGTGCCATCGCTGGACAGACCAGGACCAGACAGGCAACAGCAGTGCTCGACGCGCTGGAACTGCTCGATAACGGCCGGCTCGATCCCTCCCGTTCCAGGTATGCGCAGTATACTCTGGAGATACTCAGGAAGAAGGGGCATGGTCAGGTCGTCAACCGTTCCGAGTTGATGCAGGATGTCCTTGGTGTTGAATATCTGGCCCCGCAGTCCCTGCGGCTGGAGCCTGAGTGGGCGATCGTCGTCCTCGCCGCGTTGGTCTACGCAGGCGATCTGGTCCTGGCCATCCCTGGCAACACGTTCGATGCTACCGGCTTGCCAGCGCTTGCGACGACCTCAGCCAGTGAACTGACGCAGTTTAAGCATATTGAGCGGCCAAAGGATTGGAACCTCCCTGCCATCAAGGCGCTCTTCGAACTCCTGGGGCTCACTCCCGGCCTGGCTCAACTCGTCACTCAGGGAAAGGACGAGCCGATTCAGGAAATGCAAAAGGCTGCCACCAAGACTATCGAAAAGTTGGTCCTGGCTCAGCAACACCTGTACCAGGGTCTCTCCTTCTGGGGTCAGCATCTGCTCAGTGAGGACGAAGCTGCGACTCTCCGTACCCAACTGGAGCAGACGCAGACCTTTCTGGAGTCCCTGCAGGCATACTCGTCTCCCGGTAGGCTCAAGAACTTCCGATACGACGCCCAAGAAGTCACCACCCACCGTAACGGTCTTACAGCCCTTGCCGACCTGGAAGCCCTCTCTGAGCTGACGGTCGAACTGGGTATTACCGCCTCCTACTTATCGACCGCCGAGGCTGTCCTACCGACGGAAGATGCGTTAGTGACTCGTTTGCGGGAGGTCCGGGTAGTGATCCTCGGCGAGTTCTCCAATCCAGCCAAGCGGACCGCTGCTACCTTCCGGCGACAGGTACTGCTTCAGCTCACTGACCTGAAGAAGTCGTATATTGCTGCCTATCTGACTCTACACTCCCGGGCTCGCCTGGGCATCAACGAGGATAAACGCAAGGGTGCTCTGTTGCGCGACGAGCGACTCACGGCCCTCCAGAAGCTCTCGACTATCGACCTGATGCCGCTCCAGCACCTGACCGACTTCCAGGAGCAACTGCCAAGGTTGAAGAGCTGCTTTGCACTCACCTCGCAAGAACTAGAGATATCCCCTGTCTGCCCACACTGCAGTTTCAAACCGAACGTCGAGTCCCCCTCAGTACCGGCGGGCACAATGCTCGACCGTTTGGACGCTGAACTCGATAATCTTCTAGGGATCTGGACCCAAACCCTGCTCACGAACCTCGAAGACCCGACGATCCGCGAAAATCTAGATCTGCTCAAGCCCGAATCCAGGCAATTGGTCGATACCTTCCGCCAGCGGCGCACGTTACCTGACAGCCTCACGCCGGATTTTATCCGTGCCTTGTCCGACGTACTCTCAGGGCTTATTAAAGTACCAGTGCGAGCCACTGACCTCTGCCGGGTGCTACTTGCTGATGGCGCCCCTGTGACTCCTGCGGAGATGAGGCAACGGTTTGATGCATACCTGAGCGACCTAACGAAAGGCAAGGAGCAAGGCAAAGTGCGGATCGTTATGGAATGATCAACAAAAGGCATGAACGGCAATGACCAGAGACGAGCTTATCGCATTGCTGAAGAAGCACGAATGGCGAGATGTCGAGTTCAAGGAAGCACAGCGTGAGGTTCCCAGGGACGCGTATGACTCCGTCTCTGCCTTCGCCAACACCGAAGGTGGCCATCTCGTCTTCGGTGTAAGGAAGCATGGCAATAGTTTCGCCATAGTGGGCGTGCTGGATGTCGATAAGGTACAGAACGAATTTCTTACCACCCTGCGTCAACCTGACAAGATCAGCGTTATCCTCGATGTGCAAGAGGAGTTGCATCAGCACGACGGCAGTGAATTACTCGTCTTCTATGTCCCAGAAGCCTCGCGAGCCATTAAACCGGTGTATTTGAATGGGGATATCCGCCGTTCGTTTGTTCGCAAAGGTGCGTGCGATATCCGATGCTCCAAAGAGGAGCGGGACCGATTCCTCATCGACGCCGCGGCAGAACGCTACGACAGTCAAGCAGTCGAAGTCAATGTGCATACAGCGTTCGATCCCGAATCTCTCAGGTGGTATCGCGGTGTCTACGAAGGACGGCCGAACAATAAATCCTATGCCGATCTATCGGCTCTCGATTTCCTGTTCGAAATGGGATTACTGGTTGAGCGTACCAGCACGCGTCTACCGACTCGCGCGGCAATCCTGCTCTTTGGCACAGACGGTGTAGTGCGGCAGTTGCTGCCGCGGCCTGTTGTTGATTGCCAACGCTTTGGGCTGCCTTTTGAGCAAGCAGCAACCGGGGCACGCTGGATGGATCGCATCGTAGTTGAGGAGAACCTCATCCGCACGTGGCGCCGGTTGTTGGATTGGTATCAAAAATTAGCCGAACAGCCTTTTCGTGTCGATTCGACAACACTGCAGCGCGATGATATGCCGGCCGATTACATCGCTTTCCGAGAAGCCACGGTCAACCTGCTCAGCCATCAGGACTACGCGGACCACACCCGCAAAGCCGAGATGCGTACCTATCAGGATCAGATGGTGTTCTGGAATCCCGGCGATGCCTTTGCCACAGTGGCCGATCTTCTGGAACCCGGTGAGAAGGAAGTCCACAATCCGCGCATTGTCAGCGCCTTTCGCCGTATTGGATTGAGTGAGCACGCCGGCTGGGGTTTGCGAGATGTGTTCCGCAACTGGCAGCAGCTTGGCCATATTCCCCCGCGCATCACCAATGACAAGGCGCGTAAAGCCTTCGCATTGACCCTCCTCAAGGAAGAGCTGTTATCCGAAGAGCAGCTACTCTTCCATGCCCAACTTGGTGTCCATCTGAGTGAGCAAGAGGCCCGGGTGTTCGCCTATGCCTGCCGAGTTAGAGAGTTGTCCATAGCGGAAGTCAAGGTTCTTACAAGTCTTGGGACATCAGAAGCACAAAAGGTCGCAGATCATCTAACCCTCCAAGTACTCCTTCAGCCCATCGAGGACGGTCAGCGTTATGCCCTTGCGGAGCATCTGCGCGAGCGCTTTCAAGCTGGCCGTATTGACTTGGTCACTGACCAAGTTAGACGCGAGGGACAGAACTTGTCCACTGTACAAGTTAGCGTCCAGGAAGGCAACTTGTCCACTGCACAAGTCCCCTTGCTCCGGGAGCTGTCAGACACCCAATGGTATCTTGTCGATATGTGCGAGATACCACGCCGTCTGGCGGACCTCATGACCGCTCTCGGTGTGAGTAACCGCGGTTTTTTCAAGCAGCACCACCTGGACCCGCTCATACAAGCTGGTGTCATCTGCATGACCAACCCAGATAAGCCTCGATCATCAAACCAAAAATATATTCTTACTGAGGCCGGAGCACAGATCAGAGCACGGCGTCTCAAGGAAGGAAATGGGGAATAGCCATGGCAGATCAACTTGAAACACCACTGCTCTTCCCTGCAGAAGCTAGCGTCCAACCTCACAGCCGGGTGGAATGCTTGGGACTCACTTTTGAGAGCGCCGAGGCACGGCGGGCCTATTTTCTAGAGAGGCTAGGCGAGAAGCTCAAGGAGCCAGAGTTTCGCAAGCTAGAGGGCTTTCCTATCGGCTCCGATGAAGACATTCTGGCACTGTCAGACCCACCATACTACACCGCCTGCCCGAATCCGTTTATCGAGGACTTCGTTCGGTGCTATGGCAAGCCCTATGACCCGAACGTGTCTTACAGTCGAGAGCCCTTCGCAGTGGACGTGAGCGTTGGCAAAACAGATGCCATCTACAAGGCCCATGCTTACCACACGAAAGTCCCTCACCTGGCCATTGTGCCATCTATTCTGCATTACACTGAGCCCGGAGACATTGTGCTAGACGGCTTCTGTGGCTCAGGTATGACTGGTGTCGCCGCGCAATGGTGCGGCTTGGCCCCAGAAATCTACCGCCGAGCCCTGGAAATGTCATGGAAAAAGGAAGGTCTGGAAAAGCCGAAGTGGGGTACACGACGCGTTATCCTGAATGATCTATCGCCTGCCGCAACATTTATTGCGGCCAACTACAACTTGCCCTTTGATGTGCGTGCTTTCGCCAAAGCTGGCAAGCAGTTGCTCGCTGAGATCGAGCAGGAACTCGGCTGGATGTACGAAACCCTCCATATGGACGGGAAGACCAAGGGCCGGATCGAATACACAGTATGGAGCGAGGTTTTTAGTTGTCCAGTTTGTGCAGGCGAAGTCGTCTTCTTAGATGAAGCCCTCGATGAGGACAGCAAACGGGTCAGGGATATCTTTCCCTGTCCTCACTGCGGAGCCAATCTTACGAAGGATAATCTTGAGCGAGTCTTTGAATCCCGCGCTGATGCGGCCCTAGGTGGCGCCTGGAGACGGGTGAAGTTTCAGCCTGCCCTAATCTCGTATCTGGTCAATGGTCAACGATACGAAAAGCAGCCCGATGAACATGATCTCAGCTTACTCGATCGTGTTGCACGGTTGCCTTGGCCACCGGACGTTCCAACCAACCGTTTTCCTATTGAGGGGATGTATCACGGTTCGCGGATTGAGCCCAAAGGATTCACCCACGTCCATCATTTTTTCTTGCCGCGTGCTACGCACGCTTTGGCGGCACTGTGGAGGAAAGCAAACACGTATCCCGACTCTCGCATACGCCACATGCTGCTGTTTTTCGTGGAGCAGGCGATTTGGGGGTTGTCTATACTCAATCGTTATGGACCACTCCACTTCTCGCAGGTCAACCGCTACTTGACAGGGGTTTACTATGTGGCATCCCAACATGCTGAATGTAGCCCCTGGTATATCCTCAATGGAAAGCTGGACAGGCTCTCCAAAGCTTTTCAACATAACCTTGGATCAAGCAAGTCAGCGACCATCACCACTGGCACTGCTGCTCATCTTGATCTCTCCGACAACTCCATTGATTACGTCTTCACCGATCCACCCTTTGGTGAGAACATCTATTACGCCGATCTCAATTTCCTCGTCGAATCTTGGCATCGAGTGATCACCAACACCAAGCCAGAAGCCATCATCGATAGATTTAAGAAGAAGGGACTGCCCGAGTACCAGGGGCTGATGCAGCAGTGTTTCGAGGAGTACTGCCGGGTGCTCAAGCCTGGCCGTTGGATGACTGTCGTGTTCCACAACTCCCGTAATGCGGTCTGGAACGCCATCCAGGAGGCTATGCTGGGTGCAGGCTTTGTGGTAGCAGATGTCCGCACGCTGGACAAACAGCAAGGTTCCTATCGTCAGGTGACCAGTACCGCTGTCAAGCAAGATCTGGTTATCTCTGCCTATAAGCCAAACAGCGGCCTGGAAGAGCGCTTCAAACTGGAAGCCGGCACTGCGGAAGGCGTCTGGGACTTCATTCGTACCCACCTCAAGCAGCTCCCTGTGTTCGTCGCCAAGGACGGCCAATCCGAGATAATTGCTGAGCGCCAGAACTACCTGCTCTTCGACCGCATGGTTGCCTTCCATGTCCAGCGTGGCGTCACTGTACCGCTTTCGGCTGCGGAGTTCTATCAGGGCTTAAACCAGCGCTTCTCTGAGCGTGAAGGTATGTACTTCCTGCCCGAACAGGTGGCGGAATACGATAAGCGGCGTATGACTGTCAAAGATGTCCTGCAGCTCTCCATCTTCGTTATAGACGAATCGTCAGCTATCCAGTGGCTTAAGCAGCAGCTCATCAAGAAGCCCCAAACCTTCCAGGAACTCCATCCCCAGTTCCTCAGGGAGATCGGTGGCTGGCAGAAACACGAAAAACCCCTCGAACTCTCAGAACTGCTGGAGGAAAACTTCCTGCGCTACGATGGCAGAGGCGAAGTGCCCAGCCAGATTCACAGCTACCTGTCCACCAATTTTAAGGAACTGCGCAACCTGCCCAAGGAGGACTTAAGCCTGCGCGCCAGGGCCAGGGACCGCTGGTACGTGCCTGATCCAAATAAGGCCGGTGATCTGGAGAGGCTGCGTGAGCGTGCCCTTCTACGTGAGTTCGAGGAGTATCGGGACTCAAAGCAGAGGCG
>AR_comb_assmDRAFT_10052849_pt1 | contig 12087 bp, 17 predicted proteins | sample ArasoioldDNA_FD_10543 | JGI IMG/M metagenome (IMG submission 10543) | reverse complement strand
TGCTGCTCGACCTCATGCGAAACGAGGACATCGAGTTCCCGCTTCTCGTGTGGGTCAACTACGTGCCCACGGGGCAGTCCTACGAGGCACGGATCGCGAAGGAGTTCCCGGACCTGTCCGTGAAGTTCGTCCACGGTGACGCGACGACGCAGAAGAAGAAGGACGAGCGGGACGAGACGCTGCAGTCCTTCAAGGACGGCGACCTCGACGTGTTGATCCTTCAGTACGAAGTCGGCAAGTTCGGTCACACGTTCACGAAGACCCGCACGGTGTACTACGCCGATCGCTCATGGAACAGCGACAGCATCATTCAGTCTCTCAGACGAGTTCGCAGGATCGGCCTGACTCACTCACCTGTCCTGATCGTCCCCAGAGCACCTGGCACGATTGACGATCTGGTCGAGCTCGTCCTTGAGGGCAAGCTACGCTCCATCGCTGAGGTGTCTCAGGCGGACCTGGTCGAACTGCTCAGGAGCCTGGGCAAGTCGTGAAGTGCTCGAAGTCATACCGGGACGTGTGCGAAGGTGAGGCACGTCCCGGTCGGGGGTCATGTGCTGCGTGTAGCGCTCACAACCCATCCAGCGATGACTTGAACTGGAGCAAGTGGGCTGAGGAACCTTGCGCCATTGATGAGTGCGACGAACGCCGAGCCGGGCGTACTGCTTACTGCTCTCTTCACGACAAGATGTTCTCGTTTCTCCGGGTCGCTGAGATACGCGAGTGGCACACCCAGGGGAAGGTCTGGGTTCCGCCCTCAATCAAAGAGAGACGTGACGCACGCCACGGAGACGGGTACCTCTACGTAGCCACAGCGAATGAGAACGTCATCTTCGGCATCGCTGGAGGTGAGGATCTCGTTGAAGCCCGTCTGCGTGAACACGAGAAGACCTTCCCGGACCTCGAGTACGTCGAGCGATTCTTCTTCGAGGAAGGACGTGCGGGCAAGATCGAGAAGGATCTCAAAAAGGTCCTACGGACGCTCGACCACTTCCCGTTCGTGCCTCGAGGCACTCCGAAGTGGACAGAAGTCGTCTCGTTCACAGAGTGGGACAACCTGAAGCGCCTCATCTATCCTTAGCGGCATGCCGCCACAGAAGCAACGGGAAGGACAGGGGCGACGTGTACGCGAAACGGTCAAGGAGCGCGCCGCACGTGCGAAGCAGGCACGCCTCGAGAGGATGGCTCAGGACGTGCAGGAAGGCACGCTAGTCATCCGACAGATGACGGCGGAAGAACGGGAACAGTTCCCACCGCGTGAACCCGCTAAGAAGCAGCCTAAGCGCCGCTCACGCTACCACGCTTGACAAGTAACAACGGGGGTCGCTATCCTGGGCGACCGCAGGCGATCGATTGTAGGTTGTGCCTTAAAGAGATGCGCCCCCAGAGGTAAACGTCGATCATCCTCTGGGGTTTGATATCTACCCCGACAAGGAGCCCCGTGTTACTTGCCATCGACCCAGGCCTGACCACTGGTGTGGCAGTCCTCAACTACAGAGGCGAAGTCATCTTCGCCAACGAACTCTCTGGCGATCCTGACCTGATCGTCGCCACGTGCGCCGAGATCCCACATCAGGACGAAGTGATCGAGGAAGGACCACCGAACAGGAACAACCCCTTCCTCGATGACCTCGACGGGCGCCTACGAGCAGAGTTCCCTGACGCGGTCTGGTTGCGTCCCACCGACTGGAAGTCGACGCCTCGCGCATCCACACCGATCCCGCGACGGACGATCCGATCGGTGCACGTGCGCGACGCCATCCATATGGGGCGTGAGTTCCTTCACCGCTCCGGCCACACGCTCGACACGCGAGCGATGGCGTCGTGAAGCGTCCGACAGAGGCGCCTCTCGAACTCACGCAGTCGGCGCGTGACGTGTCGGTCACTGAACGTGGCCAGTTCCGCACGTGTCGCAGACGCTGGACGCTCGAGACGATCGAGAACCTCACCCCGAAGGCGCCAACGTGGGCGCTCGAGTTCGGGACCGGCATCCACGGCGCCCTGGAAGCGTACTACGAGTCACTCGCTACAGGAGACGGGAACTCGCTCGAGATTGCAGTCGAGTCGCTCGAGGACTGGCACGAGGAGATGGAGGAATCGCAGCAGGAAGAACTCGGCGGGCTGTACTCGAAGGCAGTCGAAGAGGAACTGTGGGACCTGTACGGACTCGGGAGACAGATGCTCGACAACTACGCTCTGTTCTCCGCTGACAAGGCACGCGAGGACCCGTGGGAGGTACTCGCGATCGAAGGAAAGGAACCTGGTGGCAAGATCATCTCACCAGCGACGTTCGGTGAGTTCGGAGACCCGCCGTACGGTCGCTCAGCACATCCGTTCATCCACCAAGGCCGCATCCTCTGCCCGATCGTCAATCCAACGACTGGCCACTGCCTCCCGGGACGCCCGTTCCTCTCTGGACGCTTGGACCTCATCGTACGGCGAGCGAAGCGGAACAACACCCTCTGGGTAGTCGACCATAAGACGACTGCTTCCTCACCGAGTGACAGAGGACTCGACTTCGATGATCAGGTCACCGGGTACTCGTACCTGATGTGGCGACTCACCGGCCTGATCCCACGCGGGACGATCTTCAACTACCTGGTCAAGCAGGTGCCGAAGGAGCCGAGGATCATCTCGGTGACGGCGAAGAACCCAGACGGCAAACTGTCCACGGCGAAGGACCAACTGTGTCTCGCTGCTGACTACCGCAAGGTCATGCTCGAGCGGGGGATCATGCGGAAGGACGGAACGGTCACGTCGGAGGAACACGCTGAGTGTTACGCCGGCCTACTCGCGAAGGGGTACGATCCCTACTTCAAGCGCTTCGAGCCGACACGCAACGAAGACGAGGTCCTCCACTTCGAGGAGCGCCTCTACCAGGAGTACCGAGACATGCGCCACGTGTACCAGCACAGGCACGAAGGCGCCGCGTACCCGAACCCCTCGACGTGGTGGTGCCCGTCGTGTTCAGTCGGCCCGATCTGTCAGGCGATGGAAGATGGCAGCGACGTTGAGGGCATCATTGACAGTCGCTACATGCACGCTCCGGACAGGAAGGCTGAGCGGTGATCCAACTCAACCTCGGGTGTGGGCCGTTCAGGGCACCCAAAGGGTGGATCAACATCGACCACCCAGCGAGCGAGTTCAGAGACGAAGTAGACGCCGACATCTACACCCTGATCAACGACCTCCCGTTCCGTGACAGCAGCGTGTCGCGCATCTACGCTGGGCACATCCTCGAGCACATCCCCTTCGAGGAAGTGCCTGACACGTTGATCGAACTTGACCGTGTCCTCGAGCCGGACGGCATCCTCATGGTCGTAGGTCCGGACATGGACCGCATCGAGGCGATCGATCACGAAGCATGGCTGGACGAAGCGATGCGTGTTGACAACGATGGGCCTCCTGGCATTCACCACCGCTGGGTGCCGACTGCAGCGAACACGCTGTCCCTGCTCGAGAACGAAGGCTTCATGGCACAGGAGGTTCCGATCAACGCACTCGCTGACTCCCACTGGCCCGTCGTCGCGTTCACGCCGTGGCAGTTCGCGATCGAGGCACGACCATGACTCGAACGGTCCCAGGACACGTCGACTCGGTCGGCAAGATCCTCGAGCGTCTGCAGCTCGTCTCGCCGTTCCGCGTCACGTACAACGGCAAGCATGTCCGTGACGTGCCGAGTGAGTTCTACGTGTCGCCTGCCCTGATGCGCTACTTCGAGTGTAAGAAGGGCTGCACAGCATGCTGTCTGCCGTTCACCCTCGACTTCACTCCTGACGAGATGCTCGGGCAGCCCCTGCGTGTCGCGAACAAGCGTCTCGACAAGCGCTTCTACGACCGGGACATCGTTGTCAACGGCAAGGCCTTCCCGATCAAGTCCTACGACCAGTACAAGGATGACGCCTGCCCGTTCCTCACGCCGAATCGAAACGGCTCGGCACTCGGGTGCGGGTTCTGGGGCAAGGGTGTCGGTCAACCGATCGAGTGCGAGGCAGCGCCACAACTCCTGATGACCTCACGCGGGCCAGACATCTCCATGCTCACGTCGAGGCCCTTCGGGCGTGGGTGGGCGTGGAAGGACAAGCCTCAGTGCATCTTCCATCCGGTCGCCGATCGCATCGGAGCGATCCCGGACGATGCGAAGGCACAGTGCGAGAGCAGAGCGAAAACGCTGCGTCGCTACCTCGCCTGGGCTGAGTACCTCGAGGTCAGGACAGTGCTGCCGCAGGCGATCGAGGCAGTGGAAAACCTTCCGGAGATTCTCCGGACGAACGGGATGCGGACATACCAATATGCCTAGGAGGCAGAATGCCTGAAGTCAAACTGCAGTTCAGCAAGGAGAAGGAGACGCCCGGGACGGTGCGCTTCCAGGAGAACGGCGACCGTGAGAAGCATGTGGTCGGGACCCTGTACGTGAAGAAGGCGTCCGAGTTCTCGAAGCAGGAGACCCTGGACGTCACGATCAAGGCAGGCAAGTAGATGGAGATCAGAAAGCCCAGCGAACGGCGGTACGCCAAGTGCCTCATCTTCGCTCCTGCGGGTGCGGGCAAGACGGTCCTTCTCGGAACCGCGCAGGCAGACGAGCGGACGCATCCGATGCTCCTGCTCGACTTCGAGGGAGGCACGGAGTCGCTCGCCGGCCTCGACATCGACACGATCCCGATCCGTTCCTGGGACGACTACAACGAGGCCTACGAAGCGGTCGCGAACGGAGACGTCCTTGAGTTCGAGGGTCAGGAGTACGACTTCTCGAGGTACAAGTCGCTCGGGATCGACTCGGTGTCCGAGACGCATAAGTTCGCCCTGCTCGAGATCCTCCGGAAGGAAGGCCCAAGCAGGAAGAACCCGGACCTGATCGAGCAGGGTGACTACGGCACTGCGACCACGCAAATGCGGCGCCTCCTGCGCGAGTTCAGGGACCTCCCGATGCACGTCTTCTTCGTGGCACACGCCAAGGAAGTGGACATCCCGCGGGAGGGGCGTGTTCGTGTTCCTGACCTCGCCGGACAGATGGCGGAGGAAGTCGCAGGCCTGGTGTCCGTCGCCGGGTACCTCGCGCAGTTCACGGACGACGAAGGCGACCTCCGGAGGACGTTGATCCTCCACGGGGATCGGAAGTTCAGGACGAAGGCCCGCACACGTTGGGGCACGTCCGCCCCTGAGGAGATCCTTGACCCGACGGTCACGGACGTCCTCGATGCGATCGGGTACGGTGGCGAAGGAGCGGTCGACGCTCTGAAGGACCGTGGGTCGAGCGCCGGCAAGCAGGTTGACGACGAGGTGCCGGAGGACGACCCAGGTCGACTCCCGGGACGAGGAGGTGACGAGCAGGAAGACAGCGAGGCAGAGCAGGACGCTGACGTGTCCGGCAACGGGCACGCAGACATCGACCTGGAAAGTGCGACCCTGCGAGAGATGCGGGCGCACGCTCAGGCAACAGGGATCGACCTCGACGGGGTGCGGACACGCGCCCAAGCTCGAGAGCGGATCCTGGCAGCGAGCGAGTAACCAACTAGGAGGAAACACCTGTGGGTAGAACCACGATCAACTTCGCTGAGGTAGAGGGTGGCTTCGAGGCCGTCCCTGAAGGCGTCTATGACGTGACGATCGAGACCGTGGAGGTCCGTGACTCGAAGTCGTCGGAGCACGACTACTTCAACTGGGAGTTCAAGATCACCGGGCCGGACGACGACTACGAGGGACAGCACCTCTGGATGATCACATCGCTGTCCCCGCGGGCGCTGTTCCGCCTGAAGGACGTGTTCGAGGTCCTTGGAGTCCTCGAGGACGAGATGACGCTGGACTGGGACGACGACGTGGAGATCACCAACTCCTCCGGTCCCGTACTGCTCGAGCCCGACGTGATCGGCATGGCGTGCTGCGTCAAGGTCGAGAACGAGATGTACGAGGGCAAAGAGCGGAACCGCGTTCAGGACGTCCTGCCCGAGGGGTCGGCGTCGAGCAAGTCGAACGGCAGGTCATCCGCAAAGGCGTCGTCCGGCGCCAAGAAGTCCTCTTCGTCCGCAGCGAAGAAGACGAGCGGCCGTCGCGCACTCCGGTAGCGATGGACCCGGTGATTCATGGCGAAGGCGTCCTGGGCAAAACTGTCCAGGGCGCTCGTCGCCAACTCGACACGTTCGATCTTCCAGATTCAACGCAGGAGGTGCGCTACACGTCCGACGAGGTCACATCCAACTGTCCGATCACAGGGCAGCCCGACTGGTATGTCGTCTCCATCTCGCTCGTCAACACGCGGCGAGGTGTCGAGTCGAAGTCACTCAAGCTGTACCTGCAGTCGTTCCGCGACGACGGACAGTTCTGCGAAGCGTTCGCTGACACGATCGCGAAGGATGTCAGCGAAGCGACGGAGGCTGGCAGCACTTCGGTCATGGTGCAGCAGAAGCCTCGCGGGGGCGTGTCGATCAACGCCACGTCCGTCGTGCAGAAGCAGGGGCACGTGCAATGAGTGAGCAGAAGTGCTCAGTCGGCAAGATATTCACCTTCCACGCCGCTCACCACGACGAGGAAGCGACGGACAAGTGTGGCAGCCTCCACGGCCACACCTACAAGCTCGAGATCGAAGCACACGGCGTCCTGAACCAGGGTGAGCGCATGCTCGTCCATGGTGACGAGATGAAAGCGCTGTACCGCGACAAGATCGAGCCGCTCGTTGACCACCAGAACCTCAACGCCACCTGCCCCTACAACCCCACAATGGAACTCGTCCTCATGTGGTTGGCAGACATCGCAGCAGCGCACTTCAAGGAGGTCAGGGGTGTGACTGCTGTGTGGGTCCGCCTCTGGGAAACGCCAACCATGTACGCCGAGACAACAAGGAGAACGTTCTGATGGAATCGCTTGACGACCTGGCTTACAAATGCAACCTCACGTCTCGAGCGAAGGGCTTCTGGGACCACGAAGTCCTCGACGTGGATCCTGCCGAGATGCGCGAGATCAAGAACCCGTCCATCTACGGCGAGAAGATCGCCCTGATGCACTCGGAACTCAGCGAGGCGCTCGAGGCCTGCAGGGACGGTGACCGTGATCAGGAGGAAGAGGAACTCGCTGACACGATCATCCGGATTCTCGACTACTGCCACGCCCGCGGGTTCTCGATGGACAAAGCTGTCTACGCGAAGATGGAACGCAACACACAGCGCCCGCACCTGCACGGGAGGAAGTGGTGAGCAAGTTCCCCGTCGCTGAGATCTTCGGACCTACAGTGCAGGGCGAGGGTGAACTGCAAGGCGTGCCCACTCACTTCGTCCGCTTCGCAGGGTGCGACTACAAGTGCGACTGGTGCGACACGCCCCACGCAGTCCTGGCAGCAGCAGTGCGTGCTGCTGAGCGCCTCGATACGGTCGAGATCATCGAACGAGTGAACGGCCTCGCCGGTTGGCCTGGGTGGGTCGTCCTCACCGGCGGCAATCCTGTCCTGCACGAACTGAGCGGCCTGGTCGACGCCTTCCAGCAGAACGGGTACCGAGTCATGGTCGAGACCCAGGGGACGCGCTGGAAGGACTGGATCTCTGACTGCGACTCGATCTGCGTCTCGCCCAAACCTCCGTCGTCACTGATGCCGATGGACAAGACGGAGAATCAACTGGCTATGTTCTTCGACATGCTGAACGGTCAGGCCGCCTTCCTCAAGATCGTCGTGTTCGATCAGGCCGACTACGAGTGGGCGAAGCAGATCCACAAGCAGTACTTCTTCGCGCCGATGTTCTTGTCCGCTGGCAACGATGCCGGCAAGACAGTCGGCAACCCGTCCCGGGTGGACAACCGCAACACGCAGCAGGTCACTCAAGACCTGCTCAATCGAGCAAGGTGGCTCACGAACAGGGTCATGGTCGACCCCAACATGCGGGACGTCCGTGTCCAAGCCCAGTACCACGTTCTCCTGTGGGGGAACGAACTCGGGCACTAATGAGTCAACTGGAGGAAGCAATCGTGGCAAGTGAGCCCAAGGAGTTCCGGAGGTCAGACCCGGAAGTAAAGAAGGCACGGGTCAGGGAGGAGATGAAGCGCATCCTCACCCACCTCGACCCCCAACCTGACCGCAAGGGGCTTGACGACACGCCTGACCGTGTCGCTCGCATGTACGTGGACGAACTGTGCTCCGGCCACGACGTGGACGTACCGTCGCTGTTCCGCACGTTCGAGAACGAGGGTTATGACGGCATGATCCTGGTCAAGGATGTGCCGCTCGTCTCGCTGTGTGAGCACCACCTCGTCCCGTTCGTCGGGCACGCCCACATCGGGTACTTCCCGAACGGCAAAGTCGTCGGCCTGTCGAAGGTTGCGCGTGTCGTCCACGCCTACGCCCGGCGTCTACAGATCCAGGAGCGCCTCACGAAGCAGGTCTGTGACGCGATCGAGAAGAACCTCGAGCCGCGAGGTGCCATGGTCGTGATCGAAGCGGAGCACCTCTGCATGACCATCCGTGGCGTGCAGGCGCCGGGTACCAAGACGATCACGTCTGCAGTTACAGGTCTCTTCAACGAGAACAACGAAGGCGAGAAGGAAGAATTCCTCCGCCTCATCGGAAAGGAGTAGGGATGGAATCAATCGTACTGCTCAGCGGAGGGCAGGACAGCACGACCTGCCTCGCCTGGGCGAAGCAAGAACTCGGCGCCGGCGTGCGCGCTGTGGCGTTCGACTACGGCCAGCGGCACAGTGTCGAGTTGAAGCAGGCAGCGGAGATCGCTGACCGTCTCGGCGTCATCTCGTTCTCGGTCCTCAACGCGTCAGTCCTGCACGACCTCGGGGGCGCTGCACTGACTGATGATCGCGTGGACGTCGAGGCGATGGCAGACCCGCGCAGTCTCAACCAGCACGCGTACAAGCACAACCTCCCGTCCACGTTCGTCCCGGGCCGCAACATGCTCTTCCTGACCCTGGCAGCAGCGTTCGGCGCCCGGTTCGGCTGCTACGACCTCGTCACGGGCGTCTGCCAGCAGGACCGGGCGGGCTACCCCGACTGTCGCGCTGAGTTCGTGGATGCGGCACAGGAGGCGCTCTCCCTTGCTCTGGACGAGCGTGTCACAGTCCACGCGCCGCTCCTCGAGCGTACGAAGGGTGACACGTGGCGCCTCGCCCAGGACCTCGGGATCCTGGACGTGATCATCGAGCACACGCACACCTGCTACCACGGCGATCGCTCGCAGATGCACCCGTGGGGCGCAGGGTGCGGCGAATGCCCTGCCTGCGTCGAGCGGGCAAAGGGGTACCAGGAGTTCGTCAACTCGGAGGTAAGTGCATGATCAAGCGAGTCACAATCTCTGGCAAGGTCACCGACACAGGAGAGGTGCAGGACAAGTCCCGCCGCATTTCCCAGAAGGAACTCGACGGCGGCAACGTCCGGGACATCGTTATCCAAGCGATGGACCAGTCGGGCCTCGACGGGTACACCGTCGGTGAGTTCTCAATCAAGGTCTCGGACCCCGATGAGTGATGGCGCTCCGGAGGCACCAGACACTGCTGCGTCTTCTCAGGTCACGGATCACCCGTTCATTCGCTCGGGACGAAACCCGTTCCTCTGTGGCAGGTGTTCGCTCGGTGAAGCGGCACACGCTTCCTCCGAGGCACCCGTCGAAGAACGGCCACAACCCATCCCTGTAGCGGAGATCGATATGTCCGAGATGCAGGAGCACGTAGTCACCGATCGCCTCAGGTGTGGCATGCCTGGGCCTGCGCCAGGACTCGCGTGCGAACTCGACCAGGGGCACGAAGGTCTGCACCGTGGGTGGCCCGCTGCGATGTCCTCTCGCTCAGAGACGGACATGATCCAGTGGGGCGAGCCTCCGAAGGCAGAGCAGGACGATCCGATCGGTGGAGGACGTGTGCAGGAACTGCTCCAAGCAGGCCTGACGGTCGAGCAGGAGTTCCACAACCACGGTGACCAGCCCACCGCCGGCAAGACAATCGTAGAGAGTCGGCAGGACCTCTACGGCGATGCCGTCCCGAACATCGAACGAGTCGCCCGTGGGTGGTCGATCCTCGCTGAGACGAACATCACTCCGCAGATGGTGCCCCTGATGATGGTGTGGCTAAAGCTCGTCCGTCAGTCCCAGGCACACCTGGTCGACAACCTGGACGACATCGAGGGCTACGTCGAGATCATGCGCCGCGTCATCCAGGAGTTGGGCGAGTGACTGCGCGACGTGCAGCACTCGAAGCAGCGAAGGCGCTTGTCCTGACCGTCTGGTACGGCCTCAAGGGTGACTGGAGGTACGACCAGAAGACAGGACGCTACTGGCCGTCAGGGAGGCGTGGGTGAAGATCGCTCTCATTCCACCGATCCCTGAACTGCGCTCGTTCCCTTCGACTGGCATCCACCTGCTGCTGTCTCACCTCCTCGAGGACGATCGATACCTGTCCTACTACATCGATCGCCGGCGAGAAGGCGACTACCTGATCCTGGACAACAGCGCCCACGAGTTCGGCGTTGGAAACAAGCCGGACAAGCTGTTCAAGCAGGCCCGAGCGCTACGTGCTCAGGAGATCGTCTGCCCGGACGTCCTCTTCGACGCGAACGGCACAGTCGAAGCGACACGGCAGATGCTCAAGTACATCGAGGCCCACACCGAGATCTACAAGAAGGCAGGCTCGCCTCGCCTGATGATCGTCCCACAGGGTCAGGACAGAACCCAGTGGGTCAAGTGCCTGAACAATCTCCTCAAGGCGTACAACGCGACACGCGAGGATATGGCGTTGCCCGACCCCGTCATCGGCGTCTCGAAGGACTACGACGTCTTCGTTAAGGGCGGGATCACGACCTTGGTCAGAGAGTACTGTGGAGGGTACGACGTGCACTGCCTCGGGTGGCCGAGCGACCTGTGGTCACTCGCACGTGTGCAGCAGGAGTGCCCCTGGGTCAGGTCAACGGACAGCGCCAAGCCGTTCGTCTACGCCCGCGCAGGCATCCTCCTGGAGCCTGGTGGACGAGTGCCGGAGTACCCGAGGCGTGGAGAGAACTATTTCCAGGCGGTCATGAACTACCAGCAGCATGAGATCGCGGCGCGTAACATTCGCGTCTTCGACGCCGCAGCAACAGACGCTCTGATCCTCGCATGAGAATCCTGCTGAAATCACTCTGGATGGGCCTGAAGAATCTCTTCACCAAAGGACGCGTGGACGAGTGATCCCACCCACCGACTCCTGCCGCCAGTGCCCGTGCAAGCGACCGGCAGGAGTCACACGAACGGAGCACTCGGACGTCGCGATCGTCGTAGATCACCCTACCGACATCGAGACGAAGAAGGACACCTGGCTGCAATCTGACTCGGGCAACCTGATCCGTATGGCGCTCGAGGCGAACGGCTTGAAGGTGGACGACTGCTACATCTGCTCCGCCCTCAACTGTCGCCCGTTGAAGAACGTCAGTGACTCGGTGAAGAAGAACGCCATGCTTGCCTGCCGGCCCAGGATCGTGCAGGAGCTCAAGGAGGTCGGCCCCTCGAAGGTACTCTGCCTCGGACCGATCGGGTACTCCGCTCTGATGTCCGCGGACAAAGTCATGCCGATCACGAAGGTCCGCGGCAAGTGGCACCAGGCGTACGGCATGAACGTCCTCGCCACGTTCAACCCGACGATGGTCATGGGTGAGACAGACTTCTTCCGCGACCTTGACGACGACCTCCATAAGTTCGTCTCCATGGACGGCGCGAACCCCAAGCCGCACGTTGAGGAGTGGGTGATCGATGACGTGGACGAAGCGAAGGAAGCGTTCGACTTCGTTGAAGGGGCCTCGTTCGTCTCCCTCGATGTCGAAACCACTGGGTTCTCCTACTTCAGGGACGAACTACTCGCTGTAGGCCTGGGAGTGATCTACGAGGACTCACTGGACGGCGTCTCGATCATCTTTGACGAGAACATGCTTGCCCGGCGTGAGGTGTGGTCAGAGATCTGCTACCTGGTCGAGCGTGAGGACCAGACGCTCGTCATGCACAACCAGCAGTTCGACCTTAAGTGGCTCAGGAAACTCCTCACTCAGTTCGGCCTGCCGTTCAACCCGAGGAACGTGGGCGACACGATGCTTGCTCACTACTGCATCGATGAGCGACCGATGGGGCGGTTCCAGTCGCACTC
>AR_comb_assmDRAFT_10295750_pt1 | contig 12090 bp, 9 predicted proteins | sample ArasoioldDNA_FD_10543 | JGI IMG/M metagenome (IMG submission 10543) | reverse complement strand
GACGAGATCGCCATTCTGGTGCGCGCCTCGTTCCAGATGCGCGAATTCGAAGACCGTTTCATTCAGCTCGGCCTGCCCTACCGCGTGATCGGCGGCCCGCGGTTCTACGAGCGCGCCGAAATCCGCGACGCTCTCGCCTATCTGCGCGTGATCGCGCAACCGGCCGACGATCTTGCCTTCGAGCGCATCGTCAACGTGCCCAAGCGCGGGCTCGGTGACGCCACGCTGCAGATGCTGCACGACTACGCGCGAAAGAAGCGCATTCCGCTCACGGAGGCCGCTACGGCGCTCAGTGCTACCGACGAAATGAAGCCGAAGCCGCGCCAGGCGCTGCGCGACCTGATGGCCGCTTTCGAAGGCTGGCGCCTGCGCAAAGATTCCATGCCGCACACCGAGCTCGCCGAAATCGTGCTCGATGAGAGCGGCTATACCGATATGTGGCAGAAGGATCGCTCCGCCGACGCCGCCGGGCGCCTGGAAAACCTCAAGGAGCTGGTACGCTCCATGGAGGAATTCGAGAACCTGCAAGGATTCCTTGAGCACATCTCGCTCGTCATGGACCGCGAGGCTTCGGAGGCCGAGCAGGCCGTCAATATTATGACCCTGCATTCCGCCAAGGGGCTGGAATTCGATTGCGTGTTCTTGCCCGGCTGGGAGGAAGGCCTGTTTCCGCATCAGCGATCTTTAGATGAAAGCGGCCGCGCCGGCCTCGAGGAAGAGCGCCGCCTTGCCCACGTCGGCCTTACCCGCGCGCGCAAGCTCGCCAAGATCTATTTCGCCACCAACCGGCGAATCCACGGCATGTGGACATCGACGGTGCCGTCGCGCTTCCTCGATGAATTGCCGGAGGCGCATGTGGAAGTGAAGGAAGCGGCCGGAGGCGCCGGCGGCTTCGGTATGTCGGGTTATGGCGCCTCGCGCTTCGATGAGATGAATGCCTTCGGCTCCGGCTACACCACGCCCGGCTGGCAGCGCGCGCAGGCGCGCAAGGGACGCGGCGGTTTCTACGACAACGGCCAGCCGCGTTACGTGCCGGACGGCGTTTATGACGACGATGAGGATTTCGGCAAAGCTCCGTCGTCCGCACGCGGCAAGGCCAAAGGTGCCGGCCAGGTCCGCAAGAAGCCGTTGGTGATTGAAGGCGAGCTGGTGGCGAAGTCCAGCGGCACCGTCTCATCATTCGCGGTCGGCGAGCGCGTGTTCCATCAGAAATTCGGCAACGGCAATGTGGTCGCGGTCGACGGCAACAAGCTCACCATCGCCTTCGACAAGGCCGGCGAAAAGCGCGTGGTGGATAGTTTTGTTGAGCGGGGGTGAGCATCCGCGCGGCCAAGGTGCTACCCTCCCCCGGCCATGATGAAACGCGAAATCTTCCCGGTCGCCAATATTTACGTGCCGACCGCCCGCCGCAAAACGCTCGACTTGAAGCGCGTCGACGCTATCGCCCAAAGCATGCTCACGGAGGGCCAGCAGACGCCGATCCTAGTGCGTGCGGACGGCGCGCGTTTCGTGCTCGTCGAGGGCCTGCACCGGCTTGAGGCCGCCAAAGCGCTGGGTGAGGCCACCATCGTTGGCTACCGCGTCGCCGCCCGGAAGCACTAGGCGCGTATCCGCTTTTTTCCATGACTTTGTGTCGGAGGGAAGTGCGCAGCAAGAAAATTGGAGGCCCGGCCTGGAATCGAACCAGGCTGAAAAACCGTGCATGGCTTCTGCGTCGCCACTCCGCCACCGGGCCGCAGCAATCGTAAGTCCGCAGGCCCGGATTACCAACGGCAAAGGCCCGGCATAGTAAACCAATTGCGAAAGATTCGATTTACTACACGATCGAAAAACCGGCGTGGCCCGGCGGCGCGTTGACATCACCTTCCGGGAAGAATGCTACACAAAGGCCTGCAATCAAGGGCGCAGGCGCTGCGGTCAATGATGAGCGATTCGATGCGGATGAGTTGGGTGGATATGGCCAAAGGCCTTTCCATCATTTTGGTTGTCGCGATGTATTCGGCCTACAACACCGGCCAATACACCGACGCAACTGGCTTCCTGCACTATTTCATCGCTTTCGCGACGCCGTTCCGAATGCCGGAATTTTTCCTGATCTCTGGCCTGTTCCTCTCGCAAGTGATCGACCGGCCGTGGCGGCGCTATGCCGACCGCCGCGTCATCCACTATTTCTATTTCTATGCGGTGTGGGCCCTCATCATGATTGTGCTGAAGGTCGGTGTCTTCTCGCGCGCTCCCGTCGAGATGCTGCGCGAGCTCGCGCTGGCTTTGGTCGAACCTTATGGCGTGTTGTGGTTCATCTACATGCTGGCCGTTTTCGGTATTGCCGCAAAGTTGCTGTGGCAACTCCGCGTGCCGCACTGGGTGGTCGTCCCGCTAGCCACCGGTCTGCAGATGGCGCACATCGAAGCGTTCAGTTACGTGGTGACACAGTTCGCCGGTTATTTCGTTTTTTTCTATATCGGATACGCCGCCGCACCGGCGATTCATCGGATCGTTGCCTGGGCGGAGAACCATGTCGTCGCGTCGATTGCCGGCCTTTTGTTCTGGGCGCTCGCTAACGGCCTTCTCGTCTTTTCACCTGGCTATGCGGTTATGCCCACTGAAACCAAAATGGGCCTCGCCGCGCCGCCGCCACTGCATCTGATGCTGGCGCTTGTCGGGGCGCTGGCGCTCTGCGTCCTGGGCGCGTTGCTTTCGAAGCTGTTATTCATGAATTGGCTGAGATGGCTGGGTGAGCATTCTCTCGTGGTCTATGTTGCTTTCACCTTGCCGATGTCGATTTTTCGCGGCGTCGCGATGTGGAGCGGGTTGTTGACCGAAACCGGGCCGCTCAGCTTTGCAGTTCTCATTGTCGCAACGACAAGCCCTGTGGTGCTCTACCTCACTATCCAGCGCGTCGGTTTCAGGGATTTCCTGTTTGCGCGGCCGCGCTGGGCGCGGATCGCGCAGGATCGGCCCGCAAAGCCGGCCGTAGCTTTTGTGGCAACGCCGAGCCGGTCGTGATGCAGGTGCGTTGAAGATTTGCGCCGCACACAAACTGGCTTAAAACGACGCACGGTTGATGCGTAGAAGCACAAAAATCGGCAACATGATTGCGTAAACGCGTACCGCATTACCACCATTAACAATCTTGCCTTGCTCTCGCCATGTTGCGCCGGTCAGCACGTCCCCAACGTGACCGAATCGGGGACACATTCAATGAAATATCTCGGCATCGGAATGCTTGTTGGTCTTCTGACCATCACGTCGGCGCATGCAGCCGGCTGGGAGTCAATTCATAGGTACGTCAAGCCAAGCGGCAACTGCGCCGGCGGACAAGAAGTGCTTGCGAGCTCGTATTCCTCCGGGCGCCGCACTGCGAGCGGCGAAGTTTTCGACGCCAGTGGCAACACGGCAGCAGCGCGGACCTGGCCGCTCGGCACGACTCTGAACGTGACCAACCCGCACAACGGACGATCGATCACCGTCCGCATCAACGACAAGGGACCATGGGGCATCGCCTATCGCATGGGTGCCCGGCTTGATCTCGCACGTGGCGCCGCCCAACGCCTCGGCATGCGCGCGTCACAATACGTTTGTGTTGCGTAAGACGAGGCCGCGGCGGCCCGCAAAGCTTGCCGCGGCCTTCTTTATTCTGAAGTGGGCGCGCCGCCCCTTACCCACCAACGCATCTGATGGTAGTTTCCCACCATCCGGCATTATGGTCGGATGGGGGAGCCGCCAATGCATGCACACCGACTTGTTGCAGCATCGATGCTGAGCGCGCTCGTATTCGGCGCCACGATCCATGGCCTCCGTGCCGAAGATGGCTACGTACGCAAAGTGCCGCTTAACCCGTATCTCGCTCCGCTCCCGGTGCCGGTGCCTGCTCCGCCAGGCTCATCGCTCGACTTGCGGCCTCCGCGCCCTGGAGACTCGGGCGAAGCGCTATCGGGTTATTCCTCGAGTCGCGAAGCGCCGGCGCCCTCGATTGGTCTGTCGATCAAGCCCCTGTTCGAGGACCGGAAATAGGTCCGGATTGCAGCTACCAGCGCCACAAGCGGCGACGCGGATAGGCTCCGCTCGCAAGCCGCACAATTACCAGCAACAATACCGCGCCGATCGTTGCGACGATGATCGCAGAAATAATGCCGCTGGCGATATGGATGCCGAGCCGCGGCATCAGCCAGCTCCCGATCAACGCGCCAACAATGCCGATGGCGATGTCGCCGATGAGTCCAAATCCGCCGCCGTCGACGATCCGGCCAGCAAGCCAGCCGGCGATGAGACCGACCAACAGGATGACAAGAAGACTTTCTCCCGAAATGTGCATTGCTCCATCCTTCCCGTTGCACCGCACACTAGACCGTTGCGAACATTCTGTCGGACAATCGGGACAGGAACCTTTGGTTCCGTATAACGGCGTTTTAAGTTGCACATAAAAAAGACCGCCTCTCGGCGGTCTCTAGATAACCCGACCAGCTTTTTTTACCGGGCAGTCGGTTTGGCCGGCAACCGTCCCCTGCAACACCCGGCAGCCACAACTGATTACAAACCATGAACGATGAATCCGCGTCTTGTCATTTGCGGTCAGAAATTTGATGATTTTACCCAAATGCTGATCACGAAAACGAAGACGTCGGGTTTTTCAAGAGCGATAAAGGATGGGGTCATGAAAAAACAATGGATCGCGGCTGGGATTTTGCTGCTTGCCGGGTTTAACGGCGCACAATCCCAGACCTATCCGAGCAGAACAGTGACTGTCATCGTGCCGTTCGCCGCGGGTGGACCGGCCGACGTGACCGGACGCATTGTCGCCGACATCTTTTCACGCCACCTCGGCCAGCAGTTTGTTGTGGAGAATGTCGCCGGCGCCGGTGGCACGCTCGGATCGCTGCGCGCCGCACGCGCTACGCCCGATGGCTACACCATCATTTCAGGCCACATGGGTACGCATGCCGCAGCGCCGTTCTTCTATCCGAACCTTGGATATGACCCTGAGAAAGACTTCGAGCCGATCGGATTGATCGCCGAGCAGCCGGAGCTGCTCGCGGTGCGCAAAGACTTCCCGGCCAACAATCTCAAGGAATTCGTTGCCTATGCCAAGGCCAACGAAAGCAAGTTGAACATGGGACACGCAGGTGTCGGCTCGGTGTCCTACGTAGGCTGCCTGCTGCTCAACTCGGCGATCGGCATCAAGCCGACCATGGTGCCGTTCACCGGCACCGCGCCGGTGATGAACGCGATCCTTGCAGGCCAAATCGACTACGACTGCGATCCGGTGCTCGGCCCCTTGTCGCATGTACGCGCCGGCACTGTGAAGGCGCTGGCGATCGCCACCAAGAAGCGAAGCCCTCTGCTGCCGGACGTGCCGACCTCCTATGAGCAAGGCCTGCCGCAATTCGATTGCGCCCCGTTTTACGCGCTGTTCGCGCCGAAAGGCACACCGCAGCCGATCATCGACAAGCTGGCTGACGCCTTGAACAAGGGTCTCAGCGAAGAGGCAGTGCAGAAACGGTTGTCTGACCTTGGCGCTGAGATCGCCGAGCCGAACCGCCGCGGGCCGAAAGCTCTTGGCGAGCTGGTCAGAAGCGAGATCACGCGCCTGACACCGATCCTGAAGGCCGCGACCGCCGACAACAAGCAACACTAAAAGAAAGACCGCCTTGCGGCGGTCTTTCACCGGGCTTCGATCAAACCGATCGCATCAATCCGGCCGCGGGGCTTTTTTTCGCCCTCGCACGCCGAACACACCGATGCCACCCAGCCCGGACGCAAAAAGCACGAGAGCTCCCGGCAAAGGAGTTTCAAAGCCGGTGATCTGAGCGCCTGGAAGCGGGGCAGATTGAGTCATCCAGATGCTGTCGTCGCCGGATGTGAATCCAACCGCTCCTTGGATCTGCCTGCCAACCCAGAACGCGTCATTGACATCAAATGGATCATCGCTGTGTGCAATAGCGACGAGCCAGTATTTCGCTCCACTATCGATCGACCAGTCGAGCGATGTGAGTGTCACAGGATCAAACGAAGCGGTGACGGTTGCACTCGACAGAAAAATTCCAGTCGGAAGGCCGGCGAAATCCGCCATGATCCCGAGATCAAGCGTCACCGGGAAGAGTGGCGCAGAGAGGGATGCATTAATGCTTGTGATATTCCAGGGATTATTGGAGCCATTGCCAGGAACCGTGAACGATACGGCCACCGATTGACCGGGCTGGAAGCCAGGACCAAAGACCGAATAGATAGTGTCGGACGCCGGGGCGCTCAATGTATTGAGCAGATCGACCTCGACAACAGAGGCCTGTGTTGTACTTGTCAGAGTCAAAAAAGAAACAATGGCGCCAGCCACAGTTGTCCATCTACGCGCGCAAAACTGCATAAACCTGATCCTCCGTAAGTTCTGTGTCGTAAGCGACAGCCACACGGAGGCGATGCCTTATTGGTTTCTACCGGCACAACAAGAGACTGAAGCGACAACAGACAAGACTCTCACGACGAATATTCGGACTCTCGCGACCATGACAGACTCAAGACAACCTTGACAAAAAAAGCGGCGTCGATTTTCACCACGTCGTATTCGACGCGCGATTGTCCTTAACCCGGCACCGTTAATTGCTGTGAAATTAACGCGGTGATGGCGTGAAATGTGACGCGCGCGTCAGGCTGCGTCGCGAGCCTGGTCCGCTGGGTCGCTGTCTGACGATTCGCTCAGACCCATCGCCACGAGAAGGTTTTCCACTTCCATGCGGGCCGTTATGTGCGACATGGTCGGACGCGTGCCGAGCGTGCCTACGTCGAGATCGTCAAGCGTGGTCAGGCCACGTGGATAGAATTCGCGAAATATGACACGCTCAGCCAACCCCTCGATGCAGCGGAAATTCAGCCGACGCGCAAGCTCCTGTAACCCCTCCCCGACCAGGCGCTTGTTGCGCGAGCCAAGCGTCGAGAGCCGGTTGCGCAAGACGATCCAGTCGATCGTCTTATTGTTGAGAAGCTGGCGCTGGGACCGTGTATCCTCCACCATCTGCGCATAGTGCCCGATGCCGGTGACGCCAAACGTCTGCGGATCGACTGTGCCGAGCACATCGAAATCAACAAAGCTGTCGTTCAGCGGCGTGACCAGGATGTCAGCCATCGAATGCGCCAGCCGCGCCAGGTAGCTGTCATGCCCGGCAGTATCAATCACGATGAAATCGTGCGTCTGCGCCAGCTCCTCGACGGTCTCGCTAAATGCTTTGGATCCTGCCGCGCGATCTTCAGTGCTCGGGAAATTGACGGTCTCATCGACGCAGAAGTGGCTGGGAATTTCGAGGTTGCGGCCGATAAGCAAGGCCCAGGCTTGCCTGTTCAGAATGTATGAAGTGAAGGTCTTCTGTCTGGCATCAATGTCGATCGTGGCGACGCGCCGGCCCGATTTCAGCAATGCCACCGCAATGTGGACCGCAATCGTCGATTTTCCTGATCCGCCTTTTTCGTTACCAACAACGATGACCTGGGCCGGACGTGTTCTGTCGATCGACATGGATGTCCTCGGAAACCTGGTGTGGAGAATCGGTTTAACGCCGATTCTGCGTCAAGCGCCATTAGGGCTGATTCGCGAAATCCCCACAAGAATTCTTGGAGTGATGGAACTTTCCAGACTAAGATACTTTTTCTTGCCATGTCACAATCGTCACAAGCCCGCAAACAGCTCACGGACGGCGCCATCGATTTCTGGCTAGCGCGCGGCGCCGTCCTCGTCATCGTTGGTCTTCAGATTGTCATCGTGAATGACCTAACGATCGGGCCGCGCTGGCTCGCGCCTTCCATCGAATTCGCACTTCTCATTCCTCTTTCAATCGCCACCGTGTGGACCCAACGGCGCGCGCGCCGGGCATCGACCGACGAGCAATGGGATATTGTCGGGCGCGACAGGTTGAGAACGCGGCGTCTCGCCATCACTCTTACAGCGGTAATCACGCTGATGAATTTCGGAGCACTTACCCGGCTGATCGCCGCCATACTGGCCGGGACTGCCGGAACGGGACGCACGCTGCTTCTCGATGCGCTCAATATCTGGGTGACAAACGTGATCATCTTTGCCCTATGGTTCTGGGCGCTGGATCGCGGCGGGCCGGCGACCAAGAGCGACAAAGGCAACGATTTTATTTTCACTCAGCAACAGCAGACCGATGCGGCCCGATTTCCTGGCTGGTATCCAGGCTTCATCGACTATCTGTTTCTGGCTTTTACCAATGCGACGGCATTCTCACCGGCGGATACCTTTCCCCTCACCGTCCGCGCCAAACTGCTGATGATGGCTGAATCCGCCATTTCGCTCGCAACCATCGCGCTGGTCGCATCGCGTGCTGTCGGCATTCTGAGCTGATGTGAGCGCATAACCGGCGCAATAAGAAATCCTTTCCAATATTTGCAAGCCAGTTGTTAACCACCAAGTTCGTTTCGTGACACCGTTTCCCGGCCACAATACCTAGCGAAAGGCGAATGATTAAAGTCTTTGCCTTATGACTGTCACATCAATTGGGACAGGCGTCTCACACAATAAGACTTGGATTCCATGCTGGGATGGTTTCCTGAAGCGGTTTCTATGAAGGCCGGCGCCTCGGACGCGCCCGCGCCGTCGTCGAAATTTTTAAACCTGGAATGGCTGATCGTTGTCTGCGCCGTTACGTTGGGAATCATCGCCGTCAGCAGCGCCGGCCTTATCGCCTTCAATTTGCATGGACGGGTTTTTTCCGAGAACGAACAGGCTCTATCAAATTCCGCGCGGATCATCGCCAAGCAGATCGAGCAGGCCTTTGCGGCCGCCGAGGCCGTACAACAGACTTTGACCGACGATATTTCGCGCACGCCCGGCATCACTAAGAAAAACTTCGATCAACTGCTGGGCAACTACGATGTTCATCTGAAGTTGCGCGACAAAGCTACCGGCGTGCCGTATGTCGGCGCGCTGGTCATCTACGATGCCGATGGCAAGCTGGTCAATCTTTCACGTCAATGGCCGCGTCCCGACATCAACATTGCCGATCGCGACTACTTCAACCTCGCAAGACTTGGCCAGACCTCCAGGCCTTTCTTGAGTGAACCTGTTCGCAACCGCGCAAGCGGGAGCTGGGTCACCAACATGGTCAGCAGGATATCCGGCCCACATGGGGAATTTCTCGGCGTTGTTTCAGCCGCGCTCGAGCTGCAGTATTTGCAGAACTATTTTCGCGAAATCAGTCCCGAACCAGAAAATACGCTTGCCCTTTTCACAAGCGACGGCACCCTGCTCGCCCGCTATCCGCAAGACTCCGACATCGGGCGCCGATTTCCAGGCGCGATGGCTTTAAAGCTCACGGCGAAATCCGAGCATGGCGTGGGCATGAGCGTCGGCGTGATCGACGGCATTCCGCGCATGGTCGCCGCTCATCGGCTCGGCAACTTCCCGGTCGTGGTCGCTGCGACCAAGTCGCGCGAGGCGCTCTTCGCCGGCTGGAACAGGTCCACTTTCTACATCGCAGGGGCTGCCGCCCTAATCATCGTCATCATCGCGGCATTCGCAACTTTGTTCCTGCACCTGCTGCACAACTATCAGGCTCTCGTGCAAGCCCGCGCTGAACGAAATCGGGCCGAGTATCTGCGACAGCAAAGCCTGCAATTCAACGTCGCCCTCAACAATATGTCGCAAGGCTTGGTGATGTTCGACGCCTCGTCGAAAATGCTGGTTGCCAACTCGCGCTTTCTCGAAATTTACAACCTGTCGCGCGACGTCGTGAAACCGGGATTGACATTGCTCGACCTACTCAGGCACCGAAAGGAATGCGGATCGTTCGCCGGCGACCCGGATGAATATCACGCCAAGTTGCTCAAGCAGATCGCCAAGCGCACTCTCACCAAGCAAAACGTGCCGACGCCCTCGGGGCGCATTATCCAGATCGTAAATCAGCCCATGCCTGACGGCGGTTGGGTCGCTACGCACGAGGATATTACCGACAAAGTCGAGGCCGAAGGCACCATCCGCAAGCGCGATGAGCAACTCAACGCCGCCCTGGAAAATATTTCCCAGGGCCTCGTCATGTTCGACGCCTCGAAGCGCCTGATGATCTGCAACAAGCAATATGCCGATATTTATGACATCAGCGACGAGTTGACCAAGCCTGGGACGGAATTTCAGGCGATTCTGGAACACACGATTTCGAAGGGCCACGCTCCAAAAGACTGGCCAAACTTCCTCAAAGCCCGCCTCAACGACGTATCCACCAACGCCGCATATCAGACCGTCAACCGGCTGCGCGACGGCCGCTACATCGCGGTCGTTCACCGGCCGTTGAGCAACGGCGGTTGGGTTTCAACCCACGAGGACGTCTCGGAAGCGAAACGCCGGGAGGAATCGTTCCGCCTGCTCTTCGACGGAAGCCCGGTTCCGATGTGGGTCATCGACCGGGATACTCTGTGTTTCCTTGCGGTCAATGAGGCCGCCGTAGTGCATTATGGCTATAGCCGCGCGCAATACATGGCAATGAAAGTGACGGAGCTGCGGCCGCCTGAAGACCGCGAGCGTTTCAGCGCGTTCATCCGCTCCTTGCCGGAAGACCAGTTCACCGAAAATATCGGGCAACATCTGAAAGCAGACGGAACGCGGATCGAGGTCGCGGTCTATTCAAATGCGATGATGTATGACGGGCATAACGCACGTTTGACCGTCGTTCACGACATCACCAAGACCAAACTCGCTGAATCCGAACTTCGGCGAACAAAACTCTTCCTCAATGCCGTCATCGAGCACGTGCCCGTTCCTATTGTTGTCAGGGATCTGGACCGAGCGGGATCAGATACGCGCGGCAACCGGTTCACTTTGTTCAATCGTGCCTATGAAGAGCTCACCGGCGCCGACCGCAGGGATCTCATCGGCAAGACCGCACACGAAATATTTCCGCGTGAACGCGCCGATATGATTGTGCGTTCGGACAATGAAGCGACTCTGTACGACCGCATCGTGCATACCCCCGAGCATCAAATTCCGACGGTATCCAAAGGGCCGCGCCGGATAACCGCGAAAAAGACCGCCATTCGCGATGAAGACGGCAAGGCACAATATATCCTGACCGTTCTCGACGACATCACCGAACGGCGGCAAGCCGAGCAGCACATCTGGCATCTCGCACACAACGATTCACTGACTGGCCTTCCCAATCGCGCCTCGCTGCTCGAACACCTTACGACGACACTGGAACGAGCAACCAAGACCGGCGATCGGTTCGCTGTCATGTGCCTCGACCTCGATCGCTTCAAGGAAGCCAACGACGTCTATGGCCATCTGGTTGGCGACGGCTTGTTGCGCGAGGCCGCACGCCGGCTGCAAAAAGCGGCCGAGAGCGCCTATCTCGCGCGCATCGGCGGGGACGAGTTCATCGTTGTCCTGCAGAGCGACACGCCGGAGGCAGCCGCCAAAACGGTCGGCGATCGAATGTTGGCCGCGTTCAAGGATAATTTCGAGATCGAGGGTCATCAACTGCAGGTCGGATTGAGCATTGGCGTCGCAGTTTTCCCCGCCGACGGCTCTGACGTGAAAGCGCTCATTGCGAACGCCGACGCCGCACTCTACCAGGCCAAATCCGAGGTCCGCGGCTCGATCCGGTTTTTCGAAGCGAAGCTCGGTTCGCGCTTACGTGAGCGACGCGAGCTGCAGACCGACCTGCAAGCTGCGCTCGACCAAGGCGATCTGCTGTTGCACTACCAGCCGCAGAAAACGATCGCACTCGACAAAGTTGTCGGCTTCGAAGCGCTTGCCCGCTGGGACGACGCCAAGCGCGGCATGGTCCCGCCCGACACGTTCATTCCGGTGGCCGAACAAAGCAGCTTCATCATCACATTGGGTGAGCGAATCCTGCGCGAAGCCTGCCGCGAAGCCGCAACCTGGCCAAAGCCGCTCAAGGTTGCAGTCAACATTTCGCCCATTCAATTTCATCATGGTGATTTGCCGAGCCTTGTGCATTCGATCTTGCTGGAAACCGGCCTGAAGCCGGAACGGCTGGAACTGGAAATTACAGAAGGTGTTCTGATCGACGATTTTTCGCGCGCAGTGTCGATCTTGCGCAAGCTCAAGATGCTCGGCATTCACATTGC
>AR_comb_assmDRAFT_10399603_pt1 | contig 12091 bp, 10 predicted proteins | sample ArasoioldDNA_FD_10543 | JGI IMG/M metagenome (IMG submission 10543) | reverse complement strand
CGGGCCGCGCCCCGCTTGGCGGCCGGCGCCGACGGTGGCGGGACGACCGGCCCGATGTCGCCGTCCGGCGCCTCGTCCAGGTCGACGATCACGGGGGCGTGGTCGCTCGGCCCGCTGCCCTTGCGGGCCTGCCGGTCCACCCAGGCCGCCCGCACCCGGCCGGCCACCGGGGCCGAGGCCAGCACCAGGTCGATCCGCATCCCGAGGTCCCGGTGGAACATGCCGGCCCGGTAGTCCCAGTAGGTGAACACCCGCTCGGCCGGCCAGCGCTCCCGCACGACGTCGCGCAGCCCGAGCTTCTGCAGCTCGGCCAGGGCCGCCCGCTCCGGCGGGGTGACGTGGGTCTGGCCGACGTAGGCCTCGGGGTCGAACACGTCGGCGTCGGTGGGCGCGATGTTCATGTCCCCGCAGACGACCGCCTCGTCAGGCCCGGCGGCCAGCTGGTCCCGCAACGCGGCCAGCCAGGCCAGCTTGTAGCGGTAGTGGTCGGAGTCCGGTACCCGCCCGTTCGGGACGTACACCGAGTGCACGCGGATCCCGGCGCAGGTCGCGGACACCGCCCGTGCCTCCGGGTGCGGGAAGCCGGGCGCGCCGGCGAGGCCGGGCACGACGTCGTCCAGCCCCACCTTGGAGAGGATGGCCACGCCGTTCCACTGGCCCTCGCCGTGCTGGGCCACCGCGTAGCCGCGACGGCCGAGCTCCTCGCCGAGCAGCTCGGTGAACGCGGCGTCGGTGAGCTTGGTCTCCTGCAGGCAGAGGACATCGGGCCGCCGCTGGTCCAGCCACGGCAGCAACCGGGGTACCCGCTGCTTGACCGAGTTCACGTTCCAGGTCGCCACTCGCACCCGACAACGGTAGCCGCTGACGGACCGCTCGGCGAGCCGCTCTCGGCCGTCCGGTTGTGGGAGTCTGGGCTACCAGGGGATCCAGGTCGGCTGGGCGGCGACCAGTGGCGCCACCGCCAGGGCGAGGATGCCGGTGGCGGTGGCGACGGCCGGGCCGTGGCGGCCGATCTTCTCGTACGCCATCAGGGCGGTCAGCGCCGCCATCCAGCCCAGGTCGGCGACGCCGACGGCGAACATCACCAGCATCAGCGCCCAGCAGCAGCCGAGGCACCACAGCCCGTGGCCCCAGCCCAGGCGGAAGGCGGCACCGGGGCCGCGCCGGTAGTGGCGCAGGAGGTAGGCGGCCAGGTACCCGCCGGCGAAGCACGCCAGCACCCCGCCCCGCCCGGCCTGCGCGGCCGACACCTCGGTGAACAGCCGCAGCAGGGGGACGGCCGACGGCAGCATCATGGCGGCCACCATCACGCACCACAGCAGCGCGTACCCGCCGACGCCGGCCAGGCCGGGGGTGCCGTGGGCCAGCAGGGCATGGTGGTGGAAGTGGTCGGCCAGGCCAGGGCGATGGCGGCCGGCACGGCGGCCGGGAGCCGCCGCCGCCCGAGGGTGGTGGCGGCGCTCATGACGTGGCGGTGTGGACGATGCGGTAGTCGGACTGGATGGCGTTGCGGCCCTCGAACGACCACACCATCCCGTGCCCGGGCAGGTTGACCGTGTGGTGGTGGGCCCGGCCGACGTAGGCCGGGGAGCCCGGGACGGTCGAGAACAGCGAGTCACGCAGGGTCGTGACGGTGGCGCCGTCGGCGCTGCGGAACGGCGCCATCTCCGCGGACACGACCTCGCCGATGCGCAGGGTGCCGGCCCCGTCGCGGATCTCGTGCACGATCGGCGCCCGCTCGACGGCCACGACCTCGCCGACCAGCCCGGCCAGCCCGGCCAGAGGCCCGCCCAGCCGCCCGTGGTAGGCGTCAAGGATGGCCTGGAACTGCTCCTCGCTGGCCCGGTCGTCGACGAAGCTCACCACCTGCCAGCTGCCCGGGGTCAGGACGTTGCCGGGGATGTGGCAGACGTTGATGAACGACAGCCCGCTGACGTCGATCGGTCGTAGACGGTCCTGGTCGTGGCCGCCCGCTCGGTCGTGGTCATGACGGTCTCCTCCCGGTCGGTGGCGGCCATCCTCCGGGCGGCCATGGCAGTGGCGTTGCAGCCACGCCCGTCAGCCGTGTCAACAACGCCCCGGACGCCCCACCCAAAAACCCCCATGTCACCTGGTTTCCGGGGAGCCAACACACGCCCTCCGGTGGTTTTGCGGCCAATCGAGGTGGGGTAACGCTCCCGGGATGAGAGGCCGACACGTCAGGAGGAGCCGTGACTGAGCTCTTGGGTATCGCTCGATTCAAGTTCAACGAAGGCAAGCGTGAGGAGTTCAAACGCTTGTCCGCTCAGGCGATGGAGATCGTGCGGACCAAGGACTCCGGAACGCTGCAATACGACACCTACTTCAACGACGATCAGTCCGAGTGCATCGTCATCGAGCGGTACAGGGATTCCGAGGCGGCCATCGAGCACGCGGCGAACCTCGCCGACGTATCAGCGGCGGTCCTCGCGACGGTCTCCGTGGTTCACGGCGAGCTCCTCGGTGAGCCGAGTGCAGAGCTCCGAGCGAAGTTGGCCGACAGCGAGGTTCCTCAACTCTTCACGCCCTACGAGTCGATGTAGAACGCCGCTTGGCGCAGAGCTAGGTACGGCTTGACCTAGCGGCCGCGGAAGGCGTCCTTGAGCTTCTCGCCGGCCTGCTTGAGGCTGGCCTTGGTCTTGTCGGCCCGGCCCTCGGCCTCGAGGCGCTCGTTGCCGGTGACGGCCCCGGCCGCCTCCTTGAACTGGCCCTTGACCTTCTGGGCGGTGTTCCGGGTCTTGTTGCGGGCCGCGTTGCGCGACCGGTCGTCGGCTGCCATCGCCTGCTCCTCCCGTGTGGCCTGCCCTGATACGGCTGCCCATCGACCCGGAAGGTCAAACCGGGCGGTCAGTGGGACTCGCGGGTGACCTCGTGGCCGCGGCGGCCGACCAGGAAGTCGAGGTCGGCGCCGCGGTCGGCCTGGAGGACGTGGTCGATGTAGAGGCGCTGCCAGCCGCTGGGCGGGGCGGCGTAGGCGGCGGTGGTGGCCTCGGGCGGGGTCCGGCGGGCCAGGTCCGCGGGCGGGACGTCCAGGTGCAGGGTGCGGGCGGCGACGTCCAGGACGATCGGGTCGCCGGTGCGGACCAGGGCCAGGGGGCCGCCGGCGGCCGCCTCGGGGGCGACGTGGAGGACGACGGTGCCGTAGGCGGTGCCGCTCATGCGGCCGTCGCTGATCCGGACCATGTCGCGGACACCGCGCTCCAGCAGCCTGGCCGGCAGGGGCATGTTGCCGACCTCGGGCATGCCCGGGTAGCCCTTGGGCCCGCAGCCCCGCAGGACCAGCACGGAGGTCTCGTCGACCTCAAGGGCCGGGTCGTCGAGGCGGGCGTGGAGGTCCTCGACGCTGTCGAAGACCACCGCCAGGCCCCGGTGCGACAGCAGCTCCGGCGAGGCGGCCGCCGGCTTGATGACCGCCCCGTCGGGGCAGAGGTTGCCGTGCAGCACGGCGATGCCGGCCGCCTCCTGGAGGGGGCGGGCCCGGGGCCGGATCACCTCGGGGTCGACCAGCTCGGCCTCCTCCAGGTGCTCGACCAGCGGCCGGCCCGTCACCGTGCCCGCCTCGGGGTCGAGCAGGTCCCCGACCTCGCGCAGCACGGCCAGCAGACCGCCGGCCCGGTGGAAGTCCTCCATCAGGTGGCGGCCGGCCGGCTGCAGGTCGACGAGCAGCGGCACCCCCGAGCCGATGCGGTCGAAGTCGGCAAGGGACAGCTCGACCCCCAGCCGCCCGGCCAGGGCGAGCAGGTGGACCACGCCGTTGGTCGACCCGCCGATGGCGGCCAGGGCCACGATGGCGTTGCGGAACGACCCCGGGCCGAGGAAGGTGCTGGGCCGGCGGTCGGCGGCGACCAGCTCGACGGCCAGCTGCCCGCTCTGGTGGGCCCGCTCCAGCAGCCGGCTGTCCGGAGCCGGGGTGCCGGCCACGCCGGGGATGGTGGTCCCGAGCGCCTCGGCCAGACAGGCCATGGTCGAGGCCGTGCCCATGGTGTTGCAGTGGCCGCGGCTGCGGATCATCGCCGACTCCGACTCGAGGAAGGTCTCCCTGGGCAGCCGGCCGGCCCTGACCTCCTCCCCGAGGCGCCACACGTCGGTGCCGCAGCCCAGCGGGGTGCCCCGGAAGTGCCCGGTCAGCATCGGCCCGCCGGGCACGACCAGGGCCGGCAGGTCGACCGAGGCCGCCGCCATCAGCAGGGCCGGGATCGTCTTGTCGCAGCCGCCGAGCAGCACCACCCCGTCGACCGGGTTGGCCCGCAGCAGCTCCTCGGTGGCCATGGCGGCCAGGTTGCGCCAGAGCATGGCCGTCGGCCGCACCTGGGTCTCGCCCAGCGACACCACCGGCAGGTTCAGCGGCACCCCGCCGGCCTCCCAGACGCCTTCCTTGACGCTGGCCGCCACCTCGTCCAGGTGGCTGTTGCAGGGCGTCAGGTCCGAGGCCGTGTTGGCGATGGCGATGTGCGGCCGCCCGTCAAAGGCGTGCCTGGGCAGTCCCCGGCGCATCCACGCCCGGTGGACGTAGGCGTTCCGGTCAGACCCCCCGTACCACTGGGCGCTGCGCACGCCCCTATGCTAGCCCCGGATGGCGTTGCCGGTCTCGGGGTCGAAGAAGTGCATGCGCTCGGTGTCGACCACGACCTCGATGGTGTCGCCGATCTTGACCCGGGAGCGGGGCGCGAAGGCGGCCACGAACTTGGTCCCCTCGATCTCGTGGGTCGGGACGTCGTCGGTGTGGGCGTCCTTGTCCAGCAGCTTGGTGTCGGCGGTGACCACCTTGGGGGCGTCGACGTCGAAGTGGACCACGATCTGGGCCCCCAGGGCCTCGACCAGCGAGACGGTCGCCTTCAGCCGGGTGTCGGCGGGGGCGTCGCGGACCAGCCGGGCGTCCTCCATGTCCTCGCTGCGGATCCCCACGGCGACGTCACGGCTCACGTAGGCGGCCAGGGCCGGTCGCTCCTTGGCCACCGCCGGGTGCAAGCGGATGGTGGCCGAGCCGAGCCGGACCGCCAGGTCACCGTTGCCGTCGGGGCGGACGACCTTGCCGACAGCCAGGTTCATGGGCGGGGAGCCGATGAAGCCGGCCACGAAGATGTTGGCCGGGTTGTCGTACAGGTACTGGGGCTCGCCGAGCTCCTGGAGGATCCCGGCCTTCATCACCGCGACCCGGTCGCCCATGGTCATGGCCTCGGTCTGGTCGTGGGTGACGTAGATGGTGGTGACGTCCAGGTCGTGCTGGACCTGGGCGATCTCCGAGCGCATCTGGACCCGCAGCTTGGCGTCCAGGTTGGACAGCGGCTCGTCCATCAGGAACACCTGGGGCTCGCGGACGATGGCCCGGCCCATGGCCACCCGCTGGCGCTGGCCGCCCGACAGCTGCTTGGGCTTGCGGTCCAGCAGCGGCCCAAGCTCGAGCATGGCGGCGACCTTGCTGACCCGCTGGTTGATCTCGGCCTTGTCCATGCGCCGGATCTTGAGGCCGTAGGCGATGTTGTCGGCCACGCTCATGTGCGGGTACAGCGCGTAGGACTGGAACACCATGGCGATGTCGCGGTCCTTGGGCGACAGGGTGTTGACCACCCGGTCGCCGATCTTCATGGTGCCGCTGGAGATGTCCTCCAGCCCGGCCACCATGCGCAGGGCGGTCGACTTGCCACAGCCGGACGGGCCCACCAGCACCAGGAACTCACCGTGGGCGATGTCGAGATCCAGGTCCTGGACAGCGTGGAACCCGTTCTCGTACTGCTTGTTGACCTTGTCGAGCACGACCTCGGCCATGGTTCCCTCCTCGGGGATCGGCTGGTCAGGCGAGCTGCCAGAGCTGGAACGTCGGCCCGTCGCCGGGCAGGGTCACGGAGCCGTCGGGATCGGGTCGCAGGGAATCGGCGTTGCCGTACAGGTTTGGTGCCTCGCCGACCAGGCCGAGTGCGCCGGTGGGAAGGCGCAGCGGCCCGTGCCCGGCCCGGGCGGCGAGGACCAGTAGCCGCTGGTGCTCGCTCTCGCGCAGGAACGCGATCGCGTCGCCCTCGGCGTGGGCCCAGCGGAGCCCGCCGCTGCGCAGCGCGTGGTGGTCGCGGCGCAGGGCGGCCAGCCCGCGGTAGCGGGCCAGGGTGGTCCGGTCCCAGACCTCGGGCCGGTGCCAGGGGAACGGCTGGCGGGTGCCAGGGTCGCCGACGCCCTCCATGCCGATCTCGTCGCCGGCGAAGACCATCGGGGTGCCGGGCATGGTGAACAGCAGCCCGGCCGCGACCTCGCCGACGGCGGGGTCCCGGACCACGCTGCGGATCCGGGTCGAGTCGTGCGACCCGAGCAGCGACCACGAGGTCGCCGACGACCGCCACGGGGCGGCACCGAGGAACGCCCGGATGGTGGCCACCACCGCCTCGGCGGGCAGCCGGGGCACGTCCAGCGGCAGCCCGCCGAAGGGCAGGCGCACCTCGGGATGGCGCAGCCAGGCCCAGACCGGCTGGGTGAAGCCGGCGTAGTTCATGGTGCCGTGCCAGCCGTCACCGGCCAGGTCGCCGGTGGCGTCGTGGGCATGCTCGGCCAGCAGCAGCGTGTCCGGCCGCGCCTCGTCCATGGTCGCCCGCAGGGCCCTGGCCACCTCGGCGTTGAAGTCGTCGGTGGCGTGCCGGCCGGTCATGTTGGCCACGTCGACCCGCCAGCCGTCCAGGTCGAAGGGTGGCCGCAGCCAGCGCCCGGCGATCGAGCCGGGGCCCGCCAGCAGCCGGCGGCGCAGCTCGGCCGAGGAGAAGCGGAACTTGGGCAGGCTGGAGTGGCCCAGCCAGCTCTCGTAGGTGTTGTCCTGGGGGCCCGGGAAGTAGAAGAACTCCCGCTCCGGCGAGCCGGCGTCCTCCAGCGCCCGGCGGAACCAGGCGTGGGTGTCGCCGCAGTGGTTGGTGGTCAGGTCGCCCAGCAGGTGCCAGCCCCGGGTGTGGACCTCCTGGGAGAGGCGGGCCAGGGCCTTGTCGCCACCGAGCAGCGGGTCGACCTCCTCGAAGCTGGCGGCGTTGTAGCGGTGATTGGACGCGCCCGGGAAGAACGGCGTCAGGTAGAGGGCGTTGACGCCGAGCGCGTCCAGGTGGTCGAGGTGCTCGATGACGCCGTCGAGGTCCCCGCCGTACAGCTGCCGCCCGCCGTCCCCCGGTGGGACGACCGGGTCGTCCCAGGCCGCGGGCCGGGCCCAGGCGGGTTGCGGCCGGCCGTCGGCCCTGGCCGAGCGGGCGAAGCGGTCGGGGAAGATCTGGTAGAAGATCGCGTCGCGAGCCCAGGCGGGCGGCGGCGGGGCGGCGGACAGCCGGAAGTCGCCGGCGTCGGTCACGTCGTGGGGGTGGACGCCGGTGCCGTTGAGCCACCGGTAGCCCCGCGGGCCGCCGTTCAGCAGGAAGCGGTAGCCGGTCAGCGGGTTGCGGACCTTGACGTCAAAGCGCCACCAGGTCTCGGTCGCCGTCTCCCGGTCGATCGTCCCCTCCAGCAGGTGCGGCTCGGCGTCCAGGGTGGTGCGCGCCCACGCCCCGGTGAGGCCGTCGGCCCTGGGCACGCGCAGGAACACCGGCACCATCTCGCCGAGCGCCGGCGCGTCGTTGGCCACATGCAGCGACGCGCCGTCGTGGTGCGGCTGGGAGAGGACGGACTGGACGGCCACGGTCAGCCCTTGACCGCGCCGCCGGTCAGGCCGCCGACGATGTAGCGCTGCAGGAACTGGAACAGCGCCACTGTCGGGATGGCGAGGATGAGGGTGCCGGCGGCGAACACCCCGAAGTTGTTGTTGCGCTCCTGCGACACCAGGCCGTACAGGCCGACCGCGGCGGTCTTGGCCGAGTCCTGGGTCAGGAAGATGCTGGCGATGAGGAACTCGTTGACCGCGCCGATGAAGCCCAGCAGGCCGGTCACGGCCAGGATCGGGGCCACCAGCGGCAGGATGATCCCGAAGAAGATCTGGGCGTGGGTGGCCCCGTCGACCTTGGCCGACTCGTCCAGGTCCTTGGGGATGGTGTCGAAGAAGCCCTTCATGAGCCAGGTGTTCACCCCCAGCGCCCCGCCCATGTACAGCAGGAGCAGGCCCCACACGGTGTTGAACCCGATCGGGGGCCACAGGTCGGTGATCGTGGCGAACATCAGGTACAGGGCGACGATGGCCAGGAACTGCGGGAACATCTGCACCAGCAGGATCGAGAGGAGCCCGAACCGCCGGCCCTTGAACCGGAAGCGGGAGAAGGCATAGGCCGCGCAGGCGGAGATGAACAGCGACACCGCGGCCGACGCGATTCCGAGGATCATGGTGTTGAGGAACCAGCGCGGGAAGGAGGTGTCGAACAGCTTGGTGAAGTTCTCGAAGCTGGCTCCGGTGGGGATGAGCTGGGAGGAGCTGAGGGTGCCGAGCGGGTTGAGGGCCGCCGAGACCACGAACAGGATCGGGAAGATGGAGAAGGCCAGGGCGAGCAGGCCGACGAGATGGCGCCACCCGACCCGGCGGAACCATCCACCCTGCGAGCTCCCCAGCCGCACCACGTCGTGCGGAGTGTCGTCAACTTGTTCGCCAGGAGGACGGAGCGGGGTCGGCTCCATCGTCTCCGAGGGCGGAATGAGCTCGGACATCAGTTGATCTCCTCCAGCGCGTGGGTCCGGCGGAAGCTCAAGATCGAGATGACCGCCACGATCAGGAAGATGAAGACCGAGATGGCCGCCGCGAGGCCGTACTGCGCCCCCGCGCCACCGAAGGCGAGCCGGTAGGTGTAGGTGATGAGGATGTCGGTGTTGCCGGCCTGGGGATTGTCCGGCGGGAACGGGGCGCCTTGGCTGACCAGGTAGATGGCGTTGAAGTTGTTGAAGTTGAAGGCGAACGACGCGATCAGTAGCGGGGCCAGCGCGACCAGCAGCAGCGGGAAGGTGATGGTGCGGAATGCGTAGGACGGCTTGGCCCCGTCGACCTGGGCTGCTTCGGTGAGGTCGGCCGAGATCGACTGCAGGGCGCCGGTGCACACCAGGAACATGTAGTTGTAGCCGAGCCAGAGCTGGACCAGCAGGATCGCGAACATCGCGCTCGCGGTGGTCCCGAACCAGTTGATGTGGGTGCCGAGCAGCCGGTTGAGCAGTCCGAAGTCGGTGTTGAACATGTCCCGCCACACCAGGTACATCGCGACGACCGGCATGGCGTAGGGCAGGATGATCAGCGACCGGTAGATGCGTCGCCCCTTCAGCTCCTCCTTGTTGAGGACCAGCGCCACCAGCAGTCCCAGGGCGAAGGTGATGACGACGGTGCCGATCGCGAACCCGAAGTTCCAGACCAGCATCTTCAGGAACGAGGCCCGCAGCGTTTGGTCGCTGAGGACGTCGGTGAAGTTGCGGAAGCCGACGTTGACCTTCCAGCCCTGGGCCAGAGCCTCCCCCTTGCTGTCGACGAACAGGCCGTTGGAGTCGTCCGCGGTCCAGGTCTGGCCGGACTCGGCGTCCTTGATGCAGTCGCAGCTCGCGTCATAGGCCCGCAGGGGGGTCCCCTCGAAGGCCCGGGACAGGCCCTGGTTCTTGATGGCGCCCCTGTCGGTGGGCACGCTGAACTGCGAGATGTCCTCGGCACGGGCACTCGCCTGGCCGATGTTGAGGACGGTGTAGCCCGGCGCTTCTACGACCTTGCCGTCCGGCCCCACTTGGATGTCGTCGGCGGCCAGCTCCTCCAGCCCCTCCGAGGTACCAGCGAACGACTGCTTGGTGGCCGGGTCGGTGAGGAGGAAGACGATGTCCCCGGTCGTCGGGTCTCCCTTGGTGGCCAGCGACAGCACGTACTCCGGCGTGCCAGGCACCTGTTGCACCGAGGTGCCTTCGATCGCCGCGATGGCGTCCTGCTTGCTGCCCCGGTGGGCGTCCCCGAAGTTCGTGAACGCGGTGGACATGGTGTAGAGGACCGGGACGATCTGGAACACGATGAGGAACAACGTGCCCGGGATCAGGTACTTCGCCGGCACCCGGCGAGGTGACAGGTAGATGTAGAACAGGAGCGCGGTGACCAGGACCACGATCGCCAGCCCGACCCAGCGCTGGTCGGCCAGCAGCGGCAGCGCCGCCCAGACCGCGATCCCCAGAACCATGGCCAGGACGGCGATCTTGATGATCAGCCCCGCCGGAGAGCTGGTCCCGTCCGCCTCCATGCCGAACCGTGGTGGCTTCTTCTCGGGTGGTGTGAGCGTCGCTTTCTCGCGGACTTCGGACTTCGCCACGTCGACCTCCTACGCGGTGGAGGGAGAGTTCATGGGTACGAGACGGTCACTTGAGCGAAGCCTGGATAGCCTTGCCTGCCGCTGAGATGCTGGAGGCGGGGTCGGAGCCGGCGACGACCGCGGCCTCGGCCTTGCCGAGCGGGTCCCACACCGCCGCCATCTCGGGGATGCTGGGCATGATCTGGCCCGACTTGCGGCCGGCATCGGCCACCTTCACCACCAGCGGGTCACTCGCCTTGATCTGCTCCAGCGCCGCCTTGAGGGCCGGGACGTTCGGGCTGGCCTTGAACAGCGCCAGGTTCACCTCCGGCGTCGACCAGTAGTTGGTGACGAACTCCTGGGCGAGCAGCTTGTTCTGGCCCTTGCTGGCCACATAGGCCGCGTCGACGGTGATGAACGGCCTGGCCGGCTTCCCGCCCTCGAAGGCCGGCACCGGCGAGACGTCATAGTGGAGCTTGGTCTTCTTGAGGTCGGCGAACTGCCACGGCCCGCTGATCATGTAGGCGGTCTTCTTGGCCGTGAAGAGGCTGAGGATGTTGTCGCCGGCGATGGAGCGCTTGAGCGCGCCCTCGCCCTTCTCACCCAGCGCGGCGATCTTCTCGTAGGCCTGGACGGAGCTCGGCTTGCCGACCCCGAGGTCCTTGGGGTTGTAGCCCCCCTCCGGCTGCTGGCCGAACATGTAGCCGCCGCCGGAGGTGTAGAGCGGGTTGATGTGGTAGGGGTCGCCGGTGGGCCCGACCGGGAGCGCGAGGATCTCGCTCGTCTTGCCGGCGGCCTTGAGCTGCTTGCCGGTCGCGACCAGGTCCTCGATGCTCGACGGCGCCTCCGGCGCCAGGTCGGTGTTCCGGAACAGCACGATGTTGTTCATCGTGAACGGGACGCCGTAGGTCTGGCCGTTGAAGGTCACCGCCTCGATGGCGAGTTTCTCGTAAGCGGCCCTGGTGTCCTCGGTCATCTGGATCGGGTCGATGGCGCCGTTCTGGACCAGGTTGCCGATCCAGTCGTGCGCGCCCATCACGACGTCGGGGGCCTTGCCGGCCTGGGATGCCGTGACGAACTGCGTCTGCAGATTCTCGGGGACGAGCTGCACGGCGACATTGACGCCGTTCTCTTTCCCCCAGGCCTCGCCGAGCTTCTTGGTCGCCTCGCCGCCGGGGCCGCCACCGGTCCAGATGAGCAGGTGGGCGCCCGATCCGGTCTGGTCGCCACCGCCGCTGGTCTGGCCACCGCCTCCGCCACAGGCGGAGAGAACCAGCGCGACCACCGCCAGCAGTACCGCAGCCCTCACGATCCGCAGTTTCCTCTTCATGGGCTCACCCCCACAGGCATCTGTGGTTGATCGATCGGGTCGGCAAGCCCCGGCCGGTCATGGCCGGACGGTGGGCCCGCGGTGGTCTGGCCTTCGGCCTCCCTTTCATCTACCGGGGAGCTTGAACGTTCAAGTAACCGGGAATGGTAGCATGGGGAACTTGATCGTTCAAGTAGCTACTTGGGTAGTATCGTCGTGCGCGCTGGTCTGGGGTTAAGCGTCCTCTTATGTCCGCTTCGGCAGCTTCAGGCTACCTAGACCGAGCGATCCGTAAACGTGGCCGATACACCTTGGCCGGAGGGGGGGACGTGGCCAGAAAGCGGACCAAGAATCAGGCTCCCACGCCGGCGGGCAAGGCCCGCAGCGACATCAACGACGTGGCCAGCCTGGCCAAGGTGTCACGCCAGACCGTCTCCAACGTGCTCTACAACCGGACCGGCTACTACTCCGAGGACACTCGGGACCAGGTCCTGCGGGCCATCGCCGAGCTGAACTACCAGCCGCATCGGGCCGCGCGCAGCCTGCGGTCGCAGCGGACCATGCAGCTCGGCTACCACATGCC